>Ga0105049_10000329_pt1 | contig 50008 bp, 50 predicted proteins | sample MAT06_FD_78087 | JGI IMG/M metagenome (GOLD analysis project Ga0105049, IMG submission 78087) | Freshwater microbial communities from Lake Fryxell liftoff mats and glacier meltwater in Antarctica - MAT-06 | ecosystem: Environmental > Aquatic > Freshwater > Ice > Liftoff microbial mat | place...
AATGTAGCGCGATGAGTTTTGAACTGCTGGGCAAAAACATTGACATTCACACCGGGGGAATTGACCTTCGATTCCCGCACCATGAAGATGAAAGAGCGCAAAGTAACTCCGCGATTTCTGGTGACCACGAAGTAGTACGTCACTGGGTTCATGCCGAACATCTGCTTTTTGAATCACGGAAAATGAGTAAATCGTCCGGCAATGTCGTGCTCGTGCAAGATGTTATGGAGCGTGGTCACGACCCGCTCGCACTTCGTTTAGCATTTATGCAACATAAATATCGCAGCCAAATGAATCTCACTTGGGAAATAATCGAGTCTTCCCAAGAGCTCCTTGACCGCTGGCGCCAAAAAGTAAATATCTGGTCGCAGAGTGAATCCCAGGCGATGGATCAAGGGATCGTACGTGATATTTCCGGTTATTTTTCCCAAGATTTGAATACCCCGATGGCCGTAAACGCGTTGCGGGCCTTGGAAAAAGACACTGAAATCAGTGACGGGGGCAAATTCGAAATATTTGCCCACCTTGATTCACTTTTCGGTTTAGACCTCGCCCGCGAAGTTGGCAAGGACCTCCACCCGAAAGCGAAAGTCCCCGCTGAGGTATCCGAACTACTTGAACGGCGCAATGCAGCGCGTGATTCAAAAGACTGGGCATTGAGCGATCAACTCCGTGACCGCATTGCTGAGTGTGGATTCACTGTTGTTGATACCAGTGATGGCGCTTACGTCGAGCCCGTAAAAAATTAGATCGTTGGTTTTCCCGGTTTAATGCGTTGCGTGCTCGCCTACGGACTTGCAGAAGCCGATGGGCGGGGAGTGCTGTTGTCAAACTCAGCACCTTGTGGGTCAACGATGTCTGGCACGGGCTTCTTTTTCTTGCATACAACATTGGGGCCGGCGTTGTAGACCGTGGTTATGGGCTCGCGTTTGACCTCTTCACCATTGTCGATAAATACCCGGTCAACGGTGATGGTGAAGCCCTCAATTCCCGACTGCGGGGTGCACTGCTTGTTGGTCATCACGATTTTTCTTGGTTGCTTAATATTTATCCGTTCACCAAATTCGGCCTCAATCGAGTCGTACTGACGCGTTCCCCAGAAGGTAACTCTCATTGAAGTGTTCGTCATTTTTGTTTTAATCAGAACGGCATTGGGTAAATCATTGGTGAATTTCATATCGAAAAATCCCCAGGCAACCGTTGCTTCAAGCCCGGGCTGGTAACGCGAAATGTACAGGGAATGGGCTCTCGTATCTGTCCGTTCCATCCCAGCAAAATACGCCGCGGTCCACACTGCGGTAGTCGCCGCTGAGACTCCTCCGCCCAAGGCATCTTCAAAAACGCCGCCCGCTCCAATAATGATTCCGACGGTGTACCCATTTTTGACAGTACGTTCTTTGATCGTGTCATTCATGGAGAACGTTTCTCCGGGCATCAGGATCGTGTCGTTTACGTAATCGGCAGCCTGACCAATGTTGGTAACCCGATACGGAGCATAGGGAAAATCTTGAGTAAAGCTGGAAAGTTTTTCATTGATACCTAATTGCTGCGCCGCAGCCGTTGTGAGTTCGGGCTCACGGGTTCCCAGCGGGACCGAGACACTTCGGTCGCTACCTTGGACCGATAAAACACCAAGGACGGCGGTGGCCAGTTCGCTGTCAGAGACCCCGCTTCCAACAATCGAAGGAACAACTACCGGCGTCCCTCCCTGTATTTTGAAGCTCGCATTTCGCCCTGGCTGCTCAGCACGCTTAAGTTGATTGGCAATCGAGGCGTGAAGAACGGCCCCGTCGAGCTCGGGTGAAAGCTGATTACCTTGAGTGGTAAACGAGAGGGCGCGAGCAATCGTCTCCGGCGCAATAGTGGCCGTGACATCTCCGACATTGACGCTCACGGGATTGGCAACCGCCTGCTGGGCTAACGTTTCCGCATTCCCTGCCTCGATGGCAGAAACTCTCGGCGGAGTTATTTGCAACGGGGCCTCGATCGTGGAACGGGTTTGGGTGACCGCCGCAATAATTTGGGTTCCCAAAGCCTCGCGGTCGACCTCAAGACCGTCGCTTCCACTCGTCAAGACGATTCGATTCTTGGTCACCACAAGTTTAGGTTCGATCGGATTGAGGTTAACAACGTCGGCAATTGAAGCTACTGAATCTACAAGCAGATCCTGATCAATCGAAATTACCGGTTCAATCTCGTTTGAGCCAAACAGGTCAGTGATCACGCTCAAGGGATTGGCTCCGCGAGATGTGGCCAGTTCAACAGTTGCTTGGGCATCGAGGGCGATTCCAGCGGCACGTGGGCGAAGTTCAAAAACTTGGTCACCCGCTGAGATCTCGAGTTTCCGGTTTACTTTCGTGCCTACGGTTTCTTCGAGCACACCAACCGCTTCAACAGTGCTCATGCCACCAATTTCGACCCCAGAAACCGTGGTTCCGGGTCGGACTCCGTCAATCGTTGCGACATAGATACCGAAAAATACGGCGATAAGTGCCGCGATTCCTGCTCCGATCCAAATAATCTTGCGTCGAGAGGTTGCCGGTATCGACGCCTGCTCACTCACTAGGGATCTCCACAACTATCAATTTCACGCTTTCACTTGAGACTTTTGGTAATACGAGACTACGTTAAAGACTGCCGCCAGATCACATGGGGAGCGACATGCACATAACCTAGCGTCATCAATCTATGTTTGTTATTTCACAGAAACTGACGGCTGTGCCAGCTTTTTGGTTCCTTTTCGAATCCGGAACGAAACCGGAAGAGTTGCGGCCGCTGCGCCGAGAACAATTCCACCAAAAAGGTAGACCATTTGACGAGCCCCCGAACTGATCGCTAGATCACTTGATGGGGATTCAGCGGAGAGCAGGACGGTCGCTGCCAACCAGCAGGTGAAGAAAAGCCAGCCACCCCAGCGGGTTCCTGCAGCAACTGTTGCAAGTCGGGTTACCAACACGATCGCAATGAGTAAAAGGACAGTTCCCCATGGGGCAACCAGCACAAAGTTGCCGGCGGCGAGGACTAAACGATGCGCCTGAATGAATGCACCGGTGACTCCGATGGCGAACCCCATCAGGACAAACCCAATCAGTAATAGAATTCGCCGAAGGGGTTCAGACAAGGGTGAGGCCTTCAAATAAATCGCTTTCCTGCCCCGATTGAGGCAATTCACCTCGAACGAGGCGGTAGTGCTCCTCGGTGAAGATCTCCAATCCCAGATTATTAGAGAGCGCGAAGAAGCCGCCGTCGGTTGACACCTGAGTTTTGTGCGCGGTGAGAGCATCAAATTTGGCTTGGGTGAAGTCCGATCCGTCAATGACCGTTGTGATTACCGAGTCGTCCACCGCAAACGGGATGTCATCCGGATCCATGGTGGCAAATTCACTTTGGTCACCAATCTCTTTCAACTTCGCAATCCCTTGCACGATCCGGCTCTTGGGAAATGCGGTCCAGTACACCTTGGACACCGACCAAGGCTGGCCCAATTCGGGTTTGAAACTTGGACTCTCGGCCAATGAAATTGCATAGGTGCTAACGCGATGAGCCTGGACGTGATCGGGGTGCCCGTAGCCACCAAAGTCGTCGTAGGTCACGGCCACCTGCGGCCGAACCTCGCGGATAATGGCGACGAGATCCGTTGCAGCCTCCAGGAGGTCGGCATTCCAGAAACAGTCCTCGCGCCTATTGCTCTCAACTCCCATCATGCCCGAGTCGCGGTACTTACCAGCACCTCCCAAAAACCTAAAGTCAGTCACGCCCAGAAGCGCCATTGCATCGGTCAATTCACTGATGCGGTGCTCCCCCAACGCATCGCTTTGATCTGCTGCCAAGTGGGCCAAATCAGGAACTAGCACCTCGCCCTCCTCGCCCAAGGTACAGGTCACCAGCGTGACTAAGGCACCTTCGGAGACGTACTTGGCCATGGTCGCGCCGGTACCGATTGATTCGTCGTCTGGGTGGGCATGAACAATCAAAAGTCGGGCTGCATTAGTCACCGGCTAAGGGTAGCGACCCCGTGCGATACGGCATGATTCGCACATGAGTGACTCATTTCCCCGGCAGAAGGCGACGACCCGCAGTTTCCGACTCGGTGCACCGCGAAGTTTCGCGATTAAACCCAGTGGGGACCTTATTCTCTTCCTGCGGACCGCGACTGGAAGGACCGCATCAACCGATATTTGGCTAGCCGAGAAATCCGATTCGGGCTGGAATGAACGTTGCTTGGTCGAGTCAGCAGTGCTTTCGGTCGGTGGGGAAATCCCGGCCGAGGAATTGGCTAGGCGAGAGCGTATGCGGGAAGTCACTGAAGGGGTGACCGCTTATTCCGCCGATAGGGACTTCACAAGAATTGTCTACGCACTCGATGGTGAGCTCTTTTTGCAGTGCTTACCCCAGCAATTAGGCGAAGCCATTGAGATTCCCACACCTATAAAGACCGGTGGGGGGTGCATCGATCCAAGGCTTAGCCCCGACGGAGATCACATTGCATTTGTACACGACGGTGCACTTTTCGCTGTTGATGTGGCTACGAAAGAAGCGAACCGGCTGTGTGGGCCAACAAGTGTTGAGAAACATGTTTCCTGGGGACTCGCCGACTTTGCCGCGGCCGAAGAACTCGAACGCCAACGCGGCTACTGGTGGGATACAGATTCACAGAGCCTTGTCGTTGAACGCGTTGATGAAAACGCGGTTGACGTCGCCTGGATCGCCGACCCGGCTAATCCGCTCAAGCCGGCACGTGAACACCGCTACCCATTCGCCGGAACAGCTAATGCCAACGTCTCACTGCACCGGGTCACGCTCGCTGGCGAGGTCGAGGAGATCGATTGGAACAAAGACACGCATCCGTATGTGATCAACGTCAATACATCTGGTTCAGCCGCGACGTTCAGTGTTCTCTCACGCAATCAACAGAACGTGGAAATCTTCCAACTCAAAGGGTCAACGCCAACGTCAATCCAAACCAGAACCGAAAAGCCATGGCACACGGTTGCACCCGGAGTGCCAACTCTCAATGACGCCGGACAACTCATTGAAATCCGCCCAATCAACAACGTATTTCGGCTGTGCCTCGATGACAAGGCGATCAGCCCAGAGAATTTGCAGGTCACTGGCTTGCTGTCCCACAGCGGTCACATCACCTACACCGCACAAAGTGATACGACCAATCAGCACATCTACTCGTCGGACCAAGGACAACTCTCTGCCCTGGACAACAATGTGTCATTGAACTCGGGTGCGCGCGAGGGTGACCTGATTATCATTGCTCATACCGACTTCGATCACACCAGAGCTATCTACTCGCTTTACAACATCAATAATCTTGACTCACCCGAACATGTCTTTACCAATTATGCAGAATCACCCGTTGTTACACCTGAGGTCACGATCGAAATTACCGGGGAGCACAACCTCAGAAGCGCGGTTATCTGGCCGGAGAATCACGTTGCAGGCACAAAAATCCCAGTGATTTGCGCTCCCTACGGAGGTCCGCATTTCGCTCGTGTTATTGCATCGGGACTCTCCTTCTGCTCGGACCAGTGGCTAGCAAATCAGGGATTTGCCGTCGTGATCACCGACAACCGTGGAACGCCCGGTCATGGACCCGACTTTGAATACAGCATTGCAACCGACCTCGCGGTAAAAATTGTCCAAGACCAAGTTGATGCATTGGCCGAACTGGCCACAAAGTACCCGGATCTAGATCTCACCCGCGTTGGTATTCACGGTTGGTCATTTGGTGGCTACCTCGCAGCTTTGGCCACTATGGAGCGACCAGATATTTTCCACGTGGGAATCGCCGGGGCTCCTGTTACTGACTGGGCTTTGTATGACACTGCTTACACCGAGCGCTATCTTGGTTTGCCCGATGAAAATTTGGCAGTCTATGAAGCGGCGTCGCTGATGAACCGGGCGGACAAATTGGAACGACCACTGCTGATCATTCATGGATTGGCCGACGACAACGTTCTGATAGCACATTCACTCAGGCTCTCAAGTGCCCTGCTGGCCGCCGGAAAAACTCACTCGGTACTTCCACTGTCAGGGGTAACCCACATGACGCCGCAGGAGATCGTTTCCGAAAACTTGATGCGCGCCGAACTGGAATTCTTCCAAGTGCATTTGCAGTAGTTAGAAGGGGTCTTCACCTTCGGCGTAGTCGATTCCTTTGGGCCTGGTGGCATGCCCACTCTGCATGTTTTGGAGAACTTCGCTCGGGGGTTGAACAACTCGATCCGGTTGTTCAATAAAACCGGAGTCGGGACCAGTAATTTTTGCACTCCCCAGCGATTCCATAATCGGGTAGTGGCAAGCAACGACGTGGCCGGGTGCCAGTTCCAGAAGTTCTGGAATATCGGTGCGGCACTTGTCTGTAGCCTTCCAACAGCGGGTGCGAAAGACGCAACCCGAAGGCAAATTAATTGACGAGGGAAGATCACCTTGCAACACAATTCGCTCACGTTGGGCCTCGAGCTTTGGGTCAGGAACCGGGACCGCAGAAAGCAGTGCGTGAGTGTAAGGGTGATGGGGGTGCGAGTACATGTCCTCGCGCGAGGCTTGCTCGACAATGTGCCCCAAGTACATGACGGCTACGCGATTTGAAATTTGACGAACGACGGAAAGGTCGTGGGCCACGAAAAGATAGGCGATGCCGAATTCGTCCTGAAGATCTTGCAAAAGGTTAATTACCTGGGCTTGAATTGACACGTCAAGGGCTGACACTGGCTCATCGCACACGATGAACTTAGGCTTGAGGGTCACGGCGCGCGCAATACCAATGCGTTGACGCTGTCCGCCGGAAAACTCGTTGGGATAACGGTTGTAATGCTCCGGGTTGAGCCCTACCCGCTCCATTGTTTCTTGGACTGCATTTTTGACCCCACCCTGGGGTTTGATTCCTTGAACGGCGTACGGGGCACTGATAATGCTGCCGACCGTGTGTCGTGGATTCAGTGAGGAGAATGGATCCTGGAAAATCATCTGCATCCGGCTTCGAAGTGGCACCAAATCGCGGCGGCTGATTTTCGTAATCTCTTGACCTTCAAAGAAAACACTTCCGGCCGTTGGTTCGAGTAGGCGCAAGATCACCCGGCCGGCAGTTGACTTACCACAACCTGATTCACCGACCAGACCGAGAGTTTCACCTTCACTAACTGTCAAGTTGATTCCGTTGACTGCGTTAATCGAGCCAACTTGCCTCTTGAAAAGAATACCTTTTGAAATGGGAAAACTTTTTTCTAAGTTCTCGACTTTGAGAATCTCTTGGTTACTCACTTATGAACACCTCCGCCAAACGTTTGGTGGCAAATGCGGTTCGTTCCTGCTCATCGAGGTGGCAACGGATCATGTGCCCCTCTCCGACATCACGCAGGTCAGGACGCTCGCTCTTGCACCGCTCCTCGCTTCCAGCATTCATAGCCGCGCAGCGAGGGTGGAACACGCAACCTGAGGGCAGGCTAATCAACGAAGGTGGTTGACCACCGATGGAAAGCATGCGATTACCGACCGAGTCAAGGCGAGGGACGGATGAAAGCAAACCAACCGTATACGGCATTTGTGGTTGGTAAAACAACTCGTGTAGCCCGGCCCGCTCAACAATACGTCCGCCGTACATCACCACAATTTCATCAGCCATGTCGGCAACGATTCCCAGGTCATGGGTAATCAAAATAATTGCCGTGTTGAACTCGGCCTGAAGTTCAGCGAGTAATTCCAAGATTTGCGCCTGAACGGTTACGTCGAGTGCCGTGGTCGGTTCGTCGGCTATCAGGAGTTCGGGCCCGTTGATGAGTGCCATCGCGATCATGACTCGCTGACGCATACCGCCGGAAAGTTGGTGTGGGTAGTCGTCAACGCGCTGTTCGGCATTCGGGATTCCGACCTTATTCAACATGAGCAGCGCCTCAGCGCGGGCTTCCTTTTTGGAAACTTTGCGGTGGGCGGTGACGGCTTCGGCGAGTTGGTTCCCGATTCGATAGAACGGATGCAGGGACGCAAATGGATCCTGGAAAATCATGGCCATTGAGTTACCACGCATCGACCGAAGGGTTGAATCTGATGCTGTGACCAAATCCGTTCCGTCTAGGTTGATTTCACCTGAGATCTTTACTCCACGTCCGGTATGCAGCCCCATGATCGCTTGTGAGGTGACGCTCTTCCCAGAGCCAGACTCACCAACAATTGCAAGCGTCTTGCCTTTTTCCAGATCAAAGGTAACCCCATCAACAGCTCGAACTAATCCGTCTTCGGTTTGGAACGAAACCTGCAAGTCCTTGACGAAAAGAAATGTCATGACAGCCTCACTCTCGGATCAATCACGGCGTACAAGAGGTCGACAACAATATTCGCAATCACAATGAAAGTTCCGGCAATCAACACGGTTGCGGTGATAACCGCGAGGTCTGCGTCCACTACTGCCTCGACCGCTAACCGGCCAACTCCCGGTAGGCTGAAAATACTTTCCGTAATAATCGCACCACCGAGTAAGCCTGCTAGATCTAATCCTGCGGCCGTGACAATAGGTGTCAAACCAGCGCGGAGGGCATGTTTGCGAATCACCGTCCCTTCTTTGAGACCTTTTGCGCGCGCTGTTCGAATGTAGTCCTCGCTGTAGGTCTCCAAAAGCTGATTTCGAGTGAGGCGGATATAGAAGGCCATGTAGACCAGAGCCAAAGTAATCCACGGCAGAATCATGGTTTGAAGGAATTGAACCGGATCTTCAGATGGAGACACGTAATTGGGGTACGGCAACCATTGCCAGCGGATGACAACGAAGAACAGAAGCAGCAAACCGATAAAAAAGGATGGGAAGGAATAACCCACGAGAGCGGCGCCTAAGACTGAGCGTTCCTGCCAGCGGCCTCGACGACGCGATGCGTAGATCCCGAGCAATACGCCAGGAATCAACCAGAGTAGAAATGCGCCAAATGAGAGCCAGAGGGTGACAGGAAGGGCTTTGAGAATAAGGGGGGTGACTTCTTCACCCTTGCGAAAAGAGTAACCCAGGCACGGTGCATTGCACTGGAACGTGGCGGTGCCCGAACCATAGGTTCGGCCCACAAAAATCGCTCGAACAAATTCCCAATACTGAATGTAAAGCGGTTGATCAAGTCCGAGGCGAATTCGATTGGCCTCGATCACTTGAGGGTTACACGATTTGCCGCACGTCAACGCTGCCGGGTCTGCGGGCAAAGCATTGAACACCAAAAAGACGACCATGCTGAGCAGAATCAAGATCAGCACGCCGGTCAGAATTCGGCGGATTACATATGCGGTCACATATTTCCTTTGGCTTCAGGTGGGTCGAACAAGAAGGGGTGGACCCCGCTTACGCGGGGCCCACCCAATTTCCTGTTACTGCATTACGTACAGGTCACCAAATGGCAGTGAACCGTAGGCATCCCAGAGGAAAGCGTTGCCAACCTTGGAACCCCATAGGTACTGAACCTTTCCGAAACGAGTCGGAATTGCCCATGCCTGCTCCATGGCGTACTTGTTTAGTTCCTTCCATTGATCAGCTTGCGCCGTGCGATCAACGGTGCCCAGTGCAGTTTGCACTCGCGCTTCGAACTCAGCGTCGTCAACCTGCGACATGTTGAATCCACCATTAGCGCCGAAAAGCTCGGGAATAACGGTAGATGCGTTCTGCCAGTCCGGACCCCAGCCAGCAGAGTTCAATTCATTTTGCTGTTCGCGATCAAGAACAACACCGTAGTACTGACCGGACTCGATTGGGTTGAGCCTTACCTCAATACCTGCAGCGCCAAGGGAAGCTTGCACTGATGCTGCCGCCTTGTCGTTGGTTGGTGTTTGTGGGTAATCGAAGGTGATCACTGGCATTGGTTCACCAGAATCAGCAATCAGTTGCTTGGCCAATTCGGCGTTACCGGCATCAGGTACTTCGCCGCCGAACAGATCGGTCCACATGCCGCTTTCCGCGTAGTCCGTGGCAAGGTTTGGCTTGATCACACCGTCACCCTGGGTACCCGCGAAGTCTCCACCAGCGATGGTAAGCAGTTCAGCACGGTTAAGCGCGACGGTAATCGCTTGACGGTGCATCTTGTTCGGGACCTTGGTGGAGTTGATCGTGTAGTAACGAACATAGGGATCAAAACCATCAACTGAGCGGTCAGTGAAGCGTGGATCTCCACCAGCGAAAACTACTGCCAGCGACTCTGGTGTCAGACCTGCCATGGTGACGGCGGTTTGGTCGTCCCCAGCGTCAGCTATCAGGCGCTGGTCAATCGCTGAGGGATCGAGTGCGAACTGAACAACAATTGAGTCTGGATATGCCGGACGGTAATCATCTGACTCCGGGTTCCATGCCTCATTACGCACAAGTACCATGCGCTGGCCCTTTGTGTACTCGGAGATCTTGTATGGACCAGATGAAACTGGTGCATTGTCATAGCCCTCGCCAGTATCTGCTGCTGCAGGAACGGGTGAGAACGCGGTGAGGGTGACGGTGTAATTGAAGTCACCGGCTGGGCGCTTGAGGTTGAAAGTGATGGTCTTGTTGTCATCGGAGCAGGTGATTGCCTGATCGAATGCAGCAATATCATTGCCTTCGGTGACATAGGGGCCCTTGTAAACCGAGGAGCCGTCCTCGGCTGACGCGATATCAAGGAGAGAAATCGCGTAGGTCGGACCGTCAGTGATGACGTCTTGAGCGAAGGTACGTGAGACGCCGTATTTCACGTCCGCGCAGCCAACGTCGGATCCGTCTTCGAAGGTGACACCATCGCGGATGGTGAACTCCCACGACGTTGCATCAGCATTTGGGGTGCCCAGATCTGTTGCCATGTCCGGAACGATTGTTACTCCGTCTGCTCCTTCAGCAAATTTGTAGGCGGTGAGTGTGCGTTGCATGAAACCGGTCATGAACGCAAGGTCAACGCCCGTGTAGTTGCGCTGCGGATCAAGATGCAGGATCTGATCGCTCTGCAACAGAATGTTGACGGTACCGCCGGTCATTCCGCCGTCTGCGGCCGCGGCTTCGTCGGTTGCTGAACTGGTTGCTCCATCGGTTGCTGCGCTGTCCCCGCTATCGCTGCTGCACCCTGCGAGCACAAGTGCTCCAGATGCTGCAATCGCAACGAGGCCAAGCCCACGCTTGGACTTCATTTTCATGATTCCTCCTTTTCAATACCGGCAACTCCAAGCTGCCGACAATCGGTTGCTCCCGGGTGGGGCCACCGAATTCTGTTTTCTCACTAACTGTTCCGGCTGCCTCGCGGATCCAGGGCATCTCGCGTGGCATCTCCAAAAACGTTAAACGCGTAAACCACCAAGAACAACGCGGTTCCTGGAATGAAGAGGTACGAAGGGATGATCACGAAGTACCTGACCGAGTCTGACAGCATTTTTCCCCATGAGGGCGTTGGCTCAATAATCCCGACACCGAGGTAGGACAGAACTGCTTCAGCCGCAATCAAGGTGGGCAGTGAGATCGTCGCGTAAACAATAATTGGAGCCCAAAGATTCGGCAGGATTTCTTTGAACAAAACGCGCCGCGTTGGTGCCCCTGTCGCAACTGCCGCTTCAACAAACTCGCGCTCGCGCAGACTGAGAACTTGACCGCGAATCAGTCGCGCCAAATAAGGCCAACCAAAGAACACAAACACAATAATCAAATAAAGGAAACGAGCCCATTCAGGACTCACACCAAATGATTCAAGTCGTTGGGTAAGAACGGGGCTCAGCGCAATCAGCATGAGCAAGAATGGAAAGGCAAGAATCAAATCCGTTAATCGGCCAATTAAGGCGTCAAGCCAGCCACCCTTATAAGCGGCGACGATTCCAACGGTAGTGCCGATCAGCACGATAAAGACAACACTCGTTGTCGCGATGAACAGTGACACCCGAGCTCCGTACAGCAGACGGGCGAAAATATCTCGACCGGTCAATGGCTCAACACCGAGGGGATGCTCCCAAGAGATTCCACCCCACGGCCCCCGTGGAATTGAACCCAAGGCCGGGTCGAGTGCATCCTGGTCAAATGTGTACGGGTCAAGTCCGAGTGCCCCGACAATCCAAGGAGTGAAAACTGCAATAAAGGCAACGAGACCCAAGAACAACATGGCAACGACAGCAGCTTTATCGCGCTTGAGGCGCCGCCATGCAAGCGCTTTGAGGGAGAGACCCGCAACCGAATTCTCGTTGGCAATGTCCGCATTCGCGACCTGCGTCGCGGTTGGCTCCCCGTTTAACGACAAAAGACACTTCCCTCGACAGAGTCTTAGACCTAAGTTACCGGCGGGTAACAAAGGCCGAAATCCCTACGGTACACCTAAGTCGTGGAGAAGTGCATTCAGATCCACCACCGTTACCGGATTGTGAGGCGTGAAGTAGTTAGCCCTTAGCTTTGCGGCCAGAACGCTGGCGTTCACCAGCATCCAGGATCACTTTGCGAATCCGGACGGCAGCGGGTGCGACTTCAACGCACTCGTCTTCGCGGCAGAACTCGAGCGCCTGCTCGAGGGAGAGTTGCTTATGCGGAATCAATGGAACCAATACATCGGCTGACGACTGACGCATATTGGTCAGTTTCTTTTCCTTGGTTGGGTTGACATCCATGTCGTCGCTGCGGGAGTTGACTCCAACGACCATACCTTCATAGACCTCGGTGCCGGGGCCAACGAACAGGGTGCCACGCTCCTGCAGGTTGGCCAGGGCAAAGCCGGTCGTGGGACCGGTTCGATCGGCCACCAGCGACCCGGTTGGACGGGTGCGTAATTCGCCAAACCACGGCTCATATTTATCGAATACGTGGTGAAGGAGCCCGGTTCCGCGGGTTTCGGTGAGGAATTCGGTTCGAAAACCAATCAGACCTCGGGCAGGAACCAAGTAGTCCATCCGGACCCAGCCGGTTCCGTGGTTGATCATTTGATCCATGCGGCCCTTGCGCAGTGCCATGAGTTGGGTGACTACCCCCAGGTAGTCCTCGGGGATGTCAACCGAGAGTCGTTCAACGGGCTCGTGGATCTTGCCGTTAATGACTCGGGTCACGACCTGGGGCTTGCCCACTGTCAATTCGAAACCTTCGCGCTTCATCATTTCAACCAGAATCGCAAGCTGAAGTTCACCGCGACCTTGGACCTCCCATGTGTCCGGGCGTTCGGTGGGAAACACGCGAATTGAGACGTTACCGACTGTTTCCACCTGCAAACGCTCTTTCACCATGTTGGCAGTCAACTTATTTCCACCGCTACGTCCGGCCATGGGCGATGTGTTAATTCCCATTGTCATCGAGATTGATGGCTCATCAACGGTAATAACAGGCAAGGCAACGGGATTCTCTACGTCGGCCAAGGTATCGCCGATCGTGATGTCGGGAAACCCAGCGACCGCGATGATGTCACCGGGGCCAGCGCTATCAGCTGGCACTCGGGTCAACGCTTGGGTCATGAGGAGTTCGACAACCTTCATTCGGGTCACGGTTCCGTCGGACTGCATCCAAGCCACCTGCTGGCCTTTGTTGATCGTGCCTTGGTGTACCCGGCACAGCGCCAGTCGACCCAGATAAGGCGACGCGTCTAAGTTGGTGACGTGGGCTTGCAGCGGTGCACCCTCCGTGTAACTCGGTGCCGGGATCGTATCGATCAGAGTCCGGAATAGCGGTTCTAAGTCCTCTTCTTCTGGCATTCCGCCGTCAGACGGGCGGGTTAATGAAGACCGGCCCGCCTTCGCACTGGTGTAAACAATGGGGAATTCAATCTGAGCTTCGTTGGCATCAAGGTCAAGGAAGAGTTCATAGGTTTCGTCGACCACTTCGGCGATCCGCGAGTCGGGTCGATCAACCTTGTTAATCACCAGAACAACCGGAAGGTTTTTTTGCAGTGCCTTGCGCAGTACGAATCTGGTCTGAGGCAATGGACCTTCGGAAGCGTCGACCAAGAGGACAACCCCGTCGACCATCTCTAATCCGCGCTCCACCTCGCCACCGAAGTCTGCGTGACCGGGGGTGTCAATAATATTGAAGGTCATCCCTTCAGGAGCGGCGCCTCCGGTGTAACGGACCGATGTATTCTTGGCCAGAATCGTGATGCCTTTTTCGCGCTCGAGGTCCATCGAGTCCATGACCCGGTCGTTGACATCTTGATTCTCCCGAAATGCGCCGGATTGCCACAACATGGCGTCCACAAGGGTGGTTTTGCCATGGTCAACGTGGGCGATGATGGCAACATTGCGTAAATCTGAGCGGAAAGTCACCTGCGAATAATAGGCGTTTATCACATTTTCATTTCACATGGGTGGCAAACGCTAGAATTTGGCGTGCTTTTGATCCGGCAGCTCCCCGCTTACTCGGTACTCAAACTCGATCCCGCAGGCCCACATCCGTCAATGCCGATGAACACCGACTTTTGGTCGCTGTCCAAGTCCTATGACGAACTCTCACTGGTGTGCGTGACCGGCCAGTCCCCTACCACTGGAATTCTGGAACGCTCAGATGGATGGGCGGCCTTCCGTGTCGCCGGCACCATGGAATTCACCCTCACCGGAATAGTCGCCCGAATTTCACAGGTCCTCGCAGACGCGACCATAGGCATATTCGTTGTGAGCACATTCGATACCGACTTCATTCTTGTTCATTGCAATAACGCTGACACCGCAATTGTTAAGTGGCGTGGGGCAGGCATTGAAATCATTGAACCACTTCACCAAACCACTCGACTTGATTTCGTCGATTTTCAGGATGAGCTAGAAGCAGTCGCCACCAACAATCGTGACGGGAAACACTGGGTTGATGATTACCCCACCGAAGCCGACACCCTGCTCGCACGCCTTTTATTGGAGGGGCAACACCAATTACGGCAGGAACTTCCGATGCTCTTTACATTGCGATCACGATCAACCGGATTAGCGATCGGCGGAATTGGGTTTAAAGGTGAACACGTTGAGGACGACTTTCATGCAATGGAGATTGGGTACGGGCTAGCCAAAAGCGAGCACCATCAAAGGTTGGGGACAGAAGCGGTCGAGGGCCTCCTTGCAATCGCACGCACGAGAGGAATGAAACAACTGTGCGCCGAAACTGAATTGCCCAATCTCGCTAGCCAAAAGGCGCTAACACGAAATGGTTTTAGCGAACTCTCCCGTACTGACTCCGGGATCTGGTGGGAGCTTCTCATCCGCTGACGGTGACTATTTGTAGCGTAGCGGCCAACTGGTTGCCTCTGCTTCGGGAACCGCCGCTTTGTTCGCAGAAAGCCCGGAAAACACCTTCTTGGTACTGTTGCACCATTCCATCGACTGCTGAGGGTTTCGGCAGCCCCCCTTCTTGACGTCGCGCGCCTCCTGATGCGTGGGACCCGCGGCTTTAACGGCCTGTCACGGACTTCACAGCTGACATGCTTACTAGGTGCTGTGGTTATCAGGATGGGTGAAGCCAAAAAATATTGCTTGTCATTTTTTTTAAAAAGTTAGGTAGTTGCTCAGCGAATCGAAGTAACTCTCAATCCCCGCTTGGGCTTGTAGCGCCTCGGATTCGGGCAATTCACCGAACTGGCTGTACTTCACCCAGCTGCGAAAGTCTTTTGCTTCGAATTCAATTCTGATGTTGTGGTGTTCCACGGTCATGTCTTTCGCATTGAACTCGTCAACGGATTGTGTGTAGAACATGGTGCGCTCAAGACCAGCCTGATCAACGACCGCGGTGTACTCACCGTAGAAATATGAAACGAACCCGAGTTCAGGTACATCAATCGCAACGCTCCATGCCCCACCTACTGTGGCATCCGATTGCACCGATCCAGGAACCGACGTCATGCCGACTCCGTGATACCAAACCCTCAGAGCATCGGGATCAGTCCACGCGGCCCAAAGGATTTCAAGGGGGAGGTCGAATTCACGTTCAACGCTGTAGGAGGGTTCGTTATTCATCAGTCGATTGAGTCCTTTGATATCGCGAGAGCGGAAAGTGCTACTCAACCGTATACCGCCGAAGATCAGAAGTTTCTAGAATCCCTTCATTGACCAATACTTGCCGACCCGTGACCATGTCTGAATCCGTGCGAAGCCTTCAGAAAGTTCACCTGCCCCGTGTGCTTCTGAGTTTTCACACTTTCCAATTCTCCCATCCAGAATTCAATGGTTTGCCCATATTTAAGTTCAATTGACGGGAAATACGACTTTGGACCTTCAACTTTGGCATTCGAATTCCAAATCTGACTCCTCGCGCTTAATCCCACGCCGCCCAACTCGAAATCACTCAAAGGTGAACTTCGTGCACTGTGGCGGGTGCGTGTTGGGGTCTGCCGAATTGTTTTTCACATAGTGGAGTTCAACAAATTAAAGGCAATGAACTCCGGCTTTTTTAGCCGCATTTACTAGGGAGTGATCCAAAGTGGCGAGTGGATCGCCGGTGATCATTGCCGCATTGAGGTAGGTACTGTCGTAAGCGGAACGACTGTATTCCAGGGCCAACGACACAATTGAATCCGCCGAACCTTCGTCGACAATTGCCGAGGGTATTTGCATGATCTCGTGGAGCACCCATGCTGAGTCCGCAGCTGAAATCTCTCCACGTTTGCGCCATGTAGCAATCACATTTGTGACCTCGAAACGCCAGAGGTGCGGAACCAGGGCAACATGATCGGACAGCAGGCTTCGCTTTGCGAGCACTTCCCGTGAAGCTCCCTCGTTAAACCATTCCAAAGCGAGGGATGAGTCCAAGATGAAACCTTTCACAGCCGGCCCGCTTTGATGTCGGCCTTAATCGAAGTCGCTCGATCAGTCTTGAGTCCTCGCGAATCTACCCGCTCCCAGAAGGTTTTCCAGTCTCGTGAAGTGGGTGGTTCTGAAATCGGCACAAGATTGGCCACCGGCCGCCCGTGTTTGGTGATCGTTATCCGCTCCCCCGCTTCTACTCTTTGCAGAAGGTCCGAAAGGTGCGTCTTTGCTTCAAAAGCTCCTACAGTGTTTGTCATACGACAACTCCAGTCGAAATGGACTAGTTGGCAACTATTTTTTTATCTGGGATTGCCTCAGACGTTGAAACGGAATTCGACCACATCGCCGTCGGCCATCACGTAGTCCTTACCTTCAATACGGACCTTGCCGCGTGCCTTTGCCTCATTCATGGATCCGGCGTCCATGAGATCCGCGAATGAGACAACTTCAGCTTTGATGAATCCTTTTTGGAAGTCGGTGTGTATCACGCCAGCGGCTTCCGGGGCGGTGGCATTTCGTGGAATAGTCCAGGCGCGCGCTTCTTTAGGTCCTGCGGTGAGGTACGTCTGAAGACCGAGCGCGTCAAAGCCAACGCGCGCTAACGCCTTGAGTCCTGATTCGGTTTGGCCAACTGATTGGAGGAGTTCCAACGCTTCTTCATCGGACATCTCAACTAATTCAGATTCAATTTTTGCGTCCAAGAAAACTACTTCAGCGGGAGCAACGAGTTCCGCCATTTCGGTGCGAAAGTCGGCATTGGACAACTCTGCTTCATCAGCGTTAACCACATAAACAAATGGTTTTGCGGTGAGCAGGAACAGCTCGCGAATTGGTTCGGAATCGAAACCGACGCTGAATAAAGTTTTGCCTGCGTTAAGAATTTCCTGAGCTTTCTCGGCGGCTTCAAGTGCTATAGATTTTGACTTATCAAGACGCAATTCTTTTTGTAAACGGGGAATCGCTTTTTCAAGTGATTGCATGTCCGCGAGGATGAGCTCAGTGTTAATCGTTTCCATGTCTTCTTTGGGAGATACGCGACCTTCGACGTGGACAACGTCGTCGTCGGTGAACGCGCGAAGCACCTGGCAGATCGCGTCGGACTCACGGATATTTGCCAGGAACTTATTGCCAAGGCCCGCACCTTCTGAGGCACCTTTGACAATTCCCGCAATGTCAACAAAGGTGACACTTGCTTGGATGATTTTCTGGGAACCAAATACTTTGGCCAAGTCGTTGAGTCGTGGGTCTGGAACACCAACCACACCCGTGTTGGGTTCAATCGTGGCAAAGGGGTAGTTCGCGGCAAGGACATCATTTTTGGTCAATGCGTTAAACAGGGTCGATTTGCCCACGTTGGGCAGGCCGACGATTCCAAGAGTTAATCCCACGACCGCGAGTCTAGATTGAACATCAATCAACCTAAATGTCGGTCGTGCATGTCAGGATCGGTACGTGGATTCAGCAGTCGTGCTTATCGTGGCAATCGCCCTCGTTTTCCTGGGAATTGGGTTTGGGTATTTCCTGGGGACGCATGGCAGCCGCTCCACCGGCGTTCCCGAGCTTGAATCCGGATTAAGTTCCCTCTCCGACGCCATTGATCGGATCACACATTCCGTTTCAGCCCAGCAGATTTCCTCCGCGCAGTCTTCGACCGCCTTGCGAACTGAACTGACCCGCTCACTTGCACACCAGTCTGAAAGCCTGCTTCGCTCGGTCTCAGAAGTTAAATCCCAAGCCCAGCAGCTCAGCTCAGTGCTGAGCCGTTCCGGTGCCCGCGGGCAATGGGGGGAAATGGAACTCACCCGACTGGTTGAAGCAGCCGGCATGATTAATCGGGTTCATTTCCTCGATCAAAATACGATTGATAGTGCACAAGGAAGGTTGCGACCGGATCTGCAAGTGTTGCTCTCCAACGGACGCTGTATTTTGATTGACGCAAAGACCCCCATGGATTCCTTTCTTCGCAGTGCCGGCAGTGCATCAGAGGAAAACATTGAAGCTCTCATGAATGCACACGCAGAGGCGGTCATTCGCCACATTGAACAACTCGCCAGAAAGGCTTACAGCTCAGAAGTACGCGAGTCCGTAGACTTCGTCGTGATGTTCCTGCCGTCTGAAGCATTGCTCGAAGCCGCCCTGAACCAACGCCCCGATCTCCTTGATTTTGCATTTAGCCGAAGCATTGTTCCAGCCACACCAACCACGTTGTTTGCACTGCTTCGAGCGGTCTCTCTGGGTTGGCAAAACAGTGACATGGTTGAGCAGGCCCACGACATTGCTCGACTCTCCCAAGAGATGTATTCGCGGCTCGATGTTGTCCTCGGTCACATTGCAAGTCTGGGTAAATCACTCGGATCCGCTGTCGGTCACTACAACGGGGCCGTTCGTTCCATTGACACGAGACTTCGGCCAACAGGTCGGGCACTCACCGACCTTGGCGTCCGTGGAGTGAAAAACGAAAGCGAACTCTTAGCGACCCCACCCCTTGACGTGTTCGCGTCCGAACTCCCGAAACCAGATTAGGTAGCCTATCCCCGTGACCGACCAACCCGGCGACGAATACGAAGCGCTTTTCCGCCCTGACCAGCCTGCGGTTGAACCCATTGTAATTGGTCCGGTTGAAACAGGACGGGTCTTCAAAAGCCAAGGAGTAGAGGGCAACGAAGAAGCGTTACTCGCCCTTCCCGCCAATCGCACCAGTAAATTGCGGACCCTTGAGCGGTCAAGTGCGCCACCAGAGTCCGGGCGCGTTAGCCGCGCTGGGATTAAACAACCTGTGCCAGCACCCGTTGTTCCCTCAGCGGAGCGCAGCCGCACGCGCGGGCGCGGAGCTGTGTTCGGGAGTTTAAGTGCATCATGGATTTACGGGATCACCATCGGGGTAACCCTTATTTTCGGTCTGGTTGACGTATTGGTTTTCGGTGGCGAGCCCGGGGCATTCTCCGGCGTTGGCTTGTTGGCAGTTTCCATTTTTGTCAGTCTTGCGGTTCGCTCACAAGATGATTCCCATGCGATTTTCGCCCCCGCAATTGCATTCTTTGTCCTGGCGGTAACAGTCGGTCAAATCAACGTAACCGACACGTCACTGATCAATAGGTTTGTTTCGGTGTTCTTCATTCTGGGGAATAACTGGTTCTGGGTAATTGGTTCAACGATTATCGCGCTCGGTGTGGTTGCATTTCGTCGCAGATCCCAACGCTAAATTGATTCGACGCAATTATTGGGCTGCTGCAGCCTTGATATCACGTCTTAATTCAGGTGGTAGCGCGAACATCAACGTCTCTTCAGCGGTGCGAACTTCTTCACAGTCATTGAAGCCATGTGTGGAAAGCCATTCCAGCACTTCGTTCACCAAGAGTTCTGGAACTGAAGCCCCGCTGGTAAGGCCGACCGTAGAAGCACCTTCCACCCACTCGCTCTTGAGTTCCCGGAAACTGTCGACCCGGTAGGAAGATTTAGCGCCGGCATCAAGTGCCACCTCGACGAGCCGAACTGAATTCGAGGAATTGCCGGAACCCACCACAATTACGACATCACAATTGGGTGACATCGCCTTCACCGCAGTCTGTCGGTTTTGGGTTGCGTAGCAAATATCGTCACTGGGTGGACTTGCCATTTCAGGGAAACGCTCTTTGAGGACGTTGACCGTTTGGATTGTTTCATCAACGGAGAGAGTCGTTTGGGAAAGCCAAATAAGTTTCTCTGGATTTTTTACTTCCAAGTTTCGTGCTTCTTCCGGGTTTTGCACCAAAGTAATGGAGTTAAGGGCTTCACCCATTGTTCCTTCGACTTCTTCGTGTCCAGCATGGCCAATCAAAATAATGTCCAGGCCTTCATTGGAAAAACGCTTTGCTTCGGCGTGCACTTTTGTTACTAGGGGACAGGTCGCATCAATGGTCTTCAGGGAACGCGCAGCGGCCTCTGCATGAACGCTCGGGGCAACTCCGTGGGCCGAAAAAATAACTGTTGAACCTTCGGGCACAACATCTAGTTCATCGACAAAAATCACGCCGCGGTTTTCCAGCGACTCAACGACGAACTTGTTATGAACGATTTCCTTGCGGACATAAAGTGGGGCCCCATACAGGTCCAGCGCCTTCTCGACGGTAAGAATCGCGCGGTCAACTCCCGCGCAGTATCCGCGAGGAGCCGCCAGCAGTACCTTTTTTGTTGAAGCCATACCTCTATCGTAGGCATAAGACCCACCCTCCGCCTAGGCTGCGTTGGTGACGTTGGAGACTTCAGAGCAATCACCCGCACCGGTTCGGGTGATTTCCAACCTACTCCACGACTACATCAACCGGTTGAGTTCCATTTGGATCGAAGGTCAGGTCGCTCAGTACCGGACTCGCCCGGGGGCCAGCGTGCAGTTCCTCACCCTTCGCGACACCGATGCTGAGTTTTCACTTAAAGTCATGGTGAACTCGGCCCTCATCGGAGCAATGGATCCGGCCTTGGTTGAGGGGCAGCGGATCATTATTTACGGTCGGTGTGATTTTTGGGCCAAACAGGGGTCATTGCAGGTGGTCGCCCGCGAGATCCGAGCGGTGGGACTGGGGGAATTACTCGCATCACTGGCCGCGCTGAAAGAAAAACTGGCCGCAGAAGGTCTCTTTGCCCTTGAACGCAAACGGCCCCTTCCCTTCCTGCCCAGGCGAATTGGGCTGATCACGGGTCGAGCAAGTGATGCGATGCATGACGTTCTCAAACATACGAAAGAGCGCTGGCCCGCGGCAGATTTTGAAATCCGAGAAGTTGCCGTACAGGGTGTCAGCGCGGTCGGTGAAGTCACGGCGGCCCTGAAAGAACTGGATGCTCTGGGACTGGACGTCATCGTGATCGCTCGTGGCGGCGGCAGCATGGAAGATCTCCTCCCTTTCAGCAACGAAGCTTTAGTTCGAGCCGTCAGTTTGGCCGTTACGCCAATTGTTAGTGCAATTGGGCACGAGCAAGACACTCCATTGCTGGACTTTGTTGCTGATCTGCGGGCTTCCACGCCAACGGATGCTGCGAAGCGGATAGTTCCTTCGGTCGTTGAAGAGCGCAAGAATTTGGCTGATTTACGCGCACGGAAATCGCGCGCAATCTCTAATGCGTTGGACATAAACCGACTACAGTTGAACGAAATGCGCAACCGGATGACACAGCGAGTGACACATTTAATAGATTCGGAATTAACCACGGTTCAACATCTCCGCGCACAAATTCGAGCGCTTTCCCCTGCCGCCACACTTGAACGTGGATACGCAATCGTTCAAAGTAACAACGGTCAGATCATTCGTCATGAGTCCGAAGTCGCGATCGATCACGAAATTCACATCCGGGTAAGTGTTGGCGAATTTTCCGCAATCCGAATTAAAAACGAGTAGTAAGGAATCACATTGGCTAAGAGTGAAGATCCTGGATACGAACAGGCACGGGATGAACTGGCAAGCATTGCGACACAACTTGAGCGTGGTGGGCAAAGCCTCGAAGAGTCACTTGCGCTTTGGGAAAAGGGAGAAGCCTTGGCTCACGTGTGTGAAAAATGGCTCAACGCCGCGAGTGAGCGAATTAATCCAACACAGCAGCAGTAGCCAGTGAGTTAGCGGCCGTCTCGAGTTCTAGCAATGTGACTGTGCCGCTCAGGACCGTGGTGGCCTCTGCAGTCACGTTGACAAGTGCCCGTGAATTATCACCTTCAAATATCAACCACGTCCGACTCCCAATGGAAGTTTCACCCTCTGGCGTCACACCGACAAGTTCATTTTTAAGAAATTCTTCGTTGGTGGCCGCGGACTGGGTGATCTTTACGTATTCGCCGCCCTCGGTTACATAACCCACATGCCAGACCGGTTCCTCCCGCGAATACTGGGTTGGCTCCCAACGCACGCTAGTTGCGCGAAGCCCATCAATGTCGGGGACTACAACGGAGAAACTCGCCTGTCCGGTCGCCAACGTCAATACGGGGATCGGATCGACTTCACGAACAGGGTCAGGCGTCGGACTCCAGGTCAACAGCATAAGGATCCCAATGAGCCCGAGGACAACGGCTAGTGAACGCACCATGTCCCCCACTGTTTGACGCATGCGGGCAGTGCGCTTTCCGGTTGGAACTGGCATCGTCACCCACTAATAATGGATCATTCACTCTGTCGCGGCTCACCCAACACCGCTACGCTGCGGTCATGAGCGGACATCAGGCACGGCCTGCAGCGGTTCCGGAACGAAATCTGGCCCTTGAGTTAGTGCGCGCCACGGAGGCTGCCGCAATGGCTGCCGCTCGCTGGGTAGGCCGTGGTGACAAAAACGGTGCCGACAGAGCCGCGGTAAATGCCATGCGAACCATGGTCAGCGGGGTCTGCATGAATGGCATTGTGGTAATCGGAGAGGGTGAAAAAGATAAAGCCCCGATGCTGTTCAACGGCGAGCGGATTGGTGACGGCACGGGTGCAGCAGCCGACGTGGCCGTTGATCCAATTGACGGAACTACCCTCGCGGCCAAAGGTATGCCAAATGCAATTTCGGTGATTGCGGTCGCTGAACGCGGGACCATGTTTGATCCGAGTGCCGTTTTTTACATGAAAAAGCTCGTTGTTGGGCCAGAAGCTGCCGGGTCCATTGACATTGAAGCACCTACGGCATGGAACCTTGCGCAGATTGCAAAAGCTAAAGGTGAATCCGTCTCCGAATTGACAGTCTGCATCCTGGATCGGCCCCGACATGACGACCTCGTGCGCGAGATTCGTGAGGCAGGCGCCCGAATCAAATTCATTGTTGACGGTGATGTCGCCGGGGCCGTGATGGCTGCTCGACCTAATACGGGAATCGACGTCCTCATGGGCATTGGTGGGACGCCGGAAGGAATTATTGCTGCGTGCGCCATGACCGCCCTCGGTGGCGAAATCCAAGCCAAATTGTGGCCAACCACGGACAAAGAGCGAGATAAAGCCATTAATGCGGGCCACGACCTGAACCGGATACTTGGTACCCACGATTTGGTGACGGGTGACAACAACTTTTTCTGCGCCACCGGGATCACCGACGGTGAGTTGCTACAGGGTGTGCGTTACACCTCCCAGGGTCCGACAACGAACTCAATTGTTATGCGAAGCAAGAGCAAAACCATTCGTGAGATCAAAAGTGAGCACCATTTTGCGCCAGATTCACAATACTCCACAGTGGTGTTTCCGGCGGATACGTGAACTTTCCTACTGGTTCCATCCGGCTGGTAATAACCCCCAATGCCAGCAAAAACCAGTGCCTAGTGAAAGCAACGGCGGCTACGCCGGCCTAGTCTGCTCCCGTGAGCGAATTCGTCTATACCGACCAACTGCCACTGGGTACCGACTCAACCCCGTACCGCCTCATTACCACCGAGGGGGTACACGTTGAGCGCCTCGGTGATCACGAATTCCTGCGCGTGGAGTCCAGTGCATTAACCGCACTGACCTTCGCCGCCATGCGCGATATTTCGCACCTGCTTCGCAGTGACCATCTTGCACAGCTCAAAAAGATTCTGGACGATCCCGAAGCCAGCCGAAATGACCGATATGTCGCCCTTGACCTGCTCAAGAATGCGAACATTGCCGCTGGCGGCGTACTGCCCATGTGTCAAGACACGGGAACCGCGATCATTATGGGCAAGCGTGGTCAATACGTCCTCACTCCTGGCCGAGACAGTGAAGACATCTCCCGCGGGGTGTTCAATGCTTTTGCCGAACTAAATCTTCGCTATTCACAGCTCTCACCCATCAATATGTGGGAGGAAAGCAATACCGGAACGAATCTGCCCGCGCAAATCGAACTGTATTCCGATCCACACAAAAACCAGTCCTACGAATTTCTTTTTATGGCGAAAGGCGGTGGAAGCGCTAATAAGAGTTTCCTTTATCAAGAAACCACTGCATTACTAAACCCCGCAAAGTTCACGTCATTTCTGGACGAAAAACTACGATCAATTGGAACGGCCGCCTGTCCCCCATATCACCTTGCAGTCGTTGTTGGAGGAACAAGCGCGGAGTACGCCCTGAAAACTGCAAAGCTGGCATCTGCTCATTACCTCGACGGCCTGCCCGTACACGGTTCCCCCGATGGTCGCGGCTACCGCGATTTACAGATGGAACATGACGTATTTCTTCAGACCCAGAAATTAGGAATTGGCGCCCAGTTCGGTGGAAAGTATTTCTGTCACGACGTGCGCGTTATTCGCTTGCCACGACACGGTGCGTCTTGCCCTGTGGCGATTGCAGTCTCTTGTTCAGCGGACAGGCAGGCACAAGCAAAAATCACTCCCGAGGGCGTGTTCCTTGAGAAACTTGAAACGGAGCCAGCACGTTTCTTACCAGAAGTTGACGACTCACAACTTGATGACACCACCGTTCATATCGATCTCAGTGCACCTATGAGCGAGGTGAGGGAGCAACTCAGCAAGCTTCCCATTCGAACTCGCGTCTCACTGACTGGATCACTGGTAGTTGCGCGAGATCTCGCCCACGCGCGAATTAAGGCAATACTTGATCAAGGTCAACCAATGCCCGACTATTTGAAAGATTTCGCCGTCTACTACGCGGGGCCAGCAAAAACGCCGGTAGGCATGGCCTCTGGTTCATTCGGTCCAACTACCGCCGGTCGCATGGATTCATATGTCGATCAGTTTCAAAAGGCCGGCGGTTCGATGGTCATGTTGGCAAAAGGAAACCGTAGCGCTGAAGTCACTCGGGCCTGCAAGGAAAACGGAGGTTTCTACCTCGGTTCAATCGGTGGGCCGGCCGCAAAATTAGCTCAAAACAACATTATTAAAGTTGACGTACTGGACTTTCCAGAACTCGGTATGGAGGCAGTCTGGAAGATTGACGTTGTTGACTTCCCGGCATTCGTCGTCGTTGACGACAAAGGCAATGACTTCTTTGCCGAGACGTTGAGACCGATTGCAACCAACATTCCGGTTGGTCCGCCCACATAAAGAACGAAAGACTAAAAACAGGGTCCCCTTCCGACAGCCCAATGATTCTTGCCCTTGCCGTTACTCCAGATTGTCCAAAAAGCCCGGTCTTGCCAGTAGCGATTCCACTCATTCATGGGTGTTACGCGTAATGCCTGCACAAGATCTACGCCAGAGTCGCCCATCTCATTTTTTACCTCCGGTTGCATCATCCAGGTAACACCACGGGCGAGCGACGGTGAAAATTGGTAGGCGCCCCGATAGTAGCCACCGCTGCCGGCCTTGTAGTGGTGGTGGGATTCGATCTTTGAGATACATTTGCGCACGCCTTCACGGTTTGGCATATACCACTTGCCTTGATAAAGGCTGGTTTCAAAACCGATTCGGTCAGTAGATTCCCCGGAGCCAAATGCATGCGCGGTTTCCGCTTCAACGCGAACTCGTCGACTTTCCGTCGCCCCCGAGTTTGGATTATTACTTTCATCGCCCACTGGGATTGCGGCCTCCCCGTCGACGACAACGGGTTCCGTGGGTGTCACCGGTACCCGGTCTGCTGCGAAGGCGGACGTCGCAGGAAAAGCCAGTGCAAGGACGACAGCCACAAGGACCGTGTTTCTACCGAGCTGTGAGAATCTATGCACAAATGCCTTCCCTGAAAAAACAGACAGGTCCCACCGTGCCTCAAAAACTGGAATTTGTCACCCCCGATTGGCATGTTGTGACTGACGATTTTGCCATCAGACCAGAAATACCGCCTCTTCTTAGGGGAATTGGACCGGGACCGTGGATATGACCTGCGTCACATTAAGTGTTGGGATAGTCCTCGAGTAACTCGGTAACCAAGGCCGCGATCTCCGAGCGTTCGCTACGGGTGAGGGTGATGTGAGCAAAAAGTGGATGTCCTTTGAGCTTCTCGACCACCGCCACAATCCCATCAAAGCGGCCAACTCGAAGATTGTCGCGCTGGGCAACGTCGTGGGTTAAAACAACCCGGGAGTCTTTGCCGATCCGGGAAAGAACGGTAAGCAACACGTTGCGCTCAAGGGACTGCGCTTCTTCAACGATCACAAAAGCATCATGCAGACTTCGGCCCCGGATATGCGTCAATGGTAAAACCTCAAGCATCCCCCGATCTACGATTTCGTCCACAACGTGCGAAGTGGTGATCGCGCCTAAGGTGTCGAAAACCGCCTGACCCCAAGGATTCATTTTCTCCGACTCTGAACCTGGCAGGTACCCAAGTTCCTGTCCACCGACTGCGTAGAGGGGACGGAAAACGATGACTTTTTTGTGCGATTTGCGCTCCATTACCGATTCCAAGCCAGCACACAAAGCCAGAGCGCTCTTGCCGGTACCCGCCCGCCCGCCGAGGGAAACAATCCCTACCTCCGGATCAAGCAAAATGTCGAGTGCTATCCGTTGTTCGGCACTGCGCCCGCGAATACCAAAAGCTTCCCGATCCCCGCGCACTAGTTTGAGTGTTTTATCGGCGCTCACCCTGGCCAGTGCACTGCCACGGTCGGATAGGAGCACCAATCCGCAATGACACGGGTAGTCAAAGGCAATATCGTGCTCGAGTACTCCGTGTTCAAAAAGTTCATCCAACTCGTGATTCTCGACTTCTACTTCTGCCATTCCCGAATATCCAGATTCGACAACCAGTTCAGCCTTGTATTCCTCCGCCGAAATTCCAACCGCACTTGCCTTAACCCGCATGGGTAAGTCCTTGCTGACCAAAATAACATCGAGCCCTTCAAGACTCAAACTCTTCGCTAGGGCCAAAATACGGGTGTCATTATCGCCAAGTCGAAGACCATTTGGTAATACCTCGACATCTGAGTGGTTGAGCTCAATTCGAACGGTTCCACCGTGGACGCCGATCGGCAACGGAGCATCGAGTCGACCGTGCTCAATTCGAAGGTCGTCAAGGAGGCGAAGTGCATTACGTGCAAAGTACCCTAACTCCGGGTGACTGCGTTTTGCTTCGAGTTCGGTCACCACAACTATGGGAATGACAACATCATGCTCATCAAATCTCAGAATTGCTCTCGGGTCTGACAGTAAAACTGATGTGTCAACGACATAGGTCTTTCGGGTTGGGACCGAATTAGGCACGCGATGGGCTCCAATCTGCCCAGTTGGCTTTCGGGAGCCGGTCGGGCCTGCGAATTACCTAACGCTAGGCCTGATGTCCTTCTAATAATTGTCGACACGCCGGGATAAAAAGGCGGCACGATAAACAACGCGTGCACAGTAAAAGACGAAAACGCCGTCACGGTGAATCTGCCACCCAGACCCTCCCCTGTCACAACCGGTGAGTGAAAAATGACTGGGCAAAAACTCTGAATCCACTTTCTGGATTATCGAGTCTTAAGCGGAATCGCTCACGTCCCGTAACGGCGATTCCGCTCTGCGTAGGCCCGAACCGCTCGCAAAAAATCAATTCGCCTGAAGTCTGGCCAAAACGCTTCACAGAAATAGAACTCAGAATGTGCACTTTGCCACAATAAAAATCCAGAGAGCCGCTGCTCACCGGATGTACGGATAACGAGGTCAGGATCTGGTTGACCCTTCGTATAAAGGTGCTCTGCAATGTGGTCAACGTCGATTAGTTGGGCAAGTTCGTCAAGGCTGGTTCCTTGACTTGCATGATCCGCGAGTAGTGATCGCACCGCGTCAACCACTTCACGGCGACCGCCGTAACCAACAGCTACGTTGACGAGTGATCCGTCAATGTCCGCGGTCGCCTCAGCAGATTCTTTCAAAAAATTTGCCATCTGGGCCGGAAGTAAATCAAGAGCTCCCACCGGGTGGATCCGCCAGCGTCCTTCCGAGACCAAATTTTGTACCGTTGACTCAATGATTGACATGAGTTTGTCGAGTTCAACTTCGGGCCGACTCAAATTATCAGTTGACAGCAGCCAGAGGGTGACAACTTCCACTCCCGCTTCATCACACCAGCCAAGGAAGTCGACGATTTTAGCGGCACCCGCTTCGTGTCCTTGCTCAGACGTGGAACCCTGTGCCGTAGCCCACCTGCGGTTTCCATCGAGGATCACGCCCACATGGCGTGGCATGCGTTCGGCTGGAATCTGGGCCGCGAGATTGCGTTCGTAAACGCCGTAGACGAGATCTTTCAGACCCACGTGCACCCAGCCCTTCCATGATCGCGATGTGACCTGACGTAGACGGCCTAGATTACTCCATTGCGATAATCACGTGGTGAAGATGCGGCCCAAGACTCATAAATTCGGCAAGCTCTGTTGGACTACTTGTGGGTAGTTCGCAGATCGTGAATCGGCAGACTTGGGCGTGGTCTGCAACCTCAGATGACCAGCGAACTTCCGGGCACAGCGGAGAGAGCAGCGCCAGTTGGGCGAATTGTGCACTTTTCGGGCCACTCACGGCGACCTCCCACGGGCCTTCCGCGAGTGACCACATTGCCACCAACCCCCAACCCACCGACCTAGGAGCATTCACTGCGAACGTGGGAACTACCCCTAATGCTTTTTCAGCCCGCGTTCTCAACGCAAGGAAATCACCCTGATCAAGTGCGCTGAAACGAACCAAGAGATTCGCCATGGAAAGCCACCCCGATGGTTCCGCATTGTCTGAGAAGTCGCGTGGTCGGCGAATCAGCTTCTCAGCGTCACTCGCCGTGTCAAAGAAGCCTCCTTCACCATCATCGAATAACCCAAGGGCAGTGTCCATCAGCGCCCGAGCCGTGTGCAGCCATGCGGACTCGCCCGTTACTTGGTAGAGAGTCAGTAGACCTTCTGACAAATTCGCATAATCATCTAGCACACCTGAATTTTTTCCTGGGACACCACCGCGCGAGGTACGCGACATGCTGGACGGGCGTCCACCCGCCCCCACGTGCACAGCGATCACGCAATCGGCAGCGGCCGCTGCCGCTCGGATCCATTCCGGTTCACTAAAGATCGACCCGGCTTCGGCCAACGCTGAGATCGCCAGTCCATTCCAGGACGCCACAACTTTGTCGTCTTGCCCGGGTCGAATCCTGCTACTTCGCGCGTGCAATAACTGCTCCCGCATTCTGGACCATAATTGTGGATCTCGGGGATCGGCGAGCAATTGCAGGGTTGAGTTACCGTGCTCGAAAGTTCCGGACGCGGTGACTTCAAACATGTCACATGCGGCATCCGCGAAATCTACGCCAACTACCTCGGCGACCTCCCCCGGCGTCCATGCATAAAACTTTCCTTCGACACCATCGCTATCAGCGTCTAGTGCTGAAGCGAAGGCACCCTGAGGTGTGCGCATCTCCCGCAAAAGGAATTCAATGCTTTCTCGGACAACCCGCTCGGCAAGCGGATCGCCGGTGAGACGCCACCAGTGCGCGTAGACCCGAATGAGCAGCGCGTTGTCGTACAGCATTTTTTCAAAATGTGGGACAACCCAGGCTTCGTCAACACTGTAGCGCGCAAAACCACCACCAATTTGGTCATAGATTCCGCCGCGAGCCATAGCGTCGAGTGTTTGAAACGCCATGTTTGCCGCCTGCCCACCCACTTGGGTGTCCGATGCCATCCGTAATAAGAACTCAAGAACCATAGATGGTGGAAATTTCGGAGCGCGCCCAAAGCCTGCGTTCTCTGGGTCAAATGAATGATGCAAACTGTTGACCGCTCCACGCAAATATTCCATATACTGCTCGTTGCTGAGCGAGCTCACTTCGGTTAACTCAAATCCTCGGCCTCGATCCTCCAATGCACTCATGATTCGCTCGCCCGCTTGCATGATGTCTGACTTTCGCTCAACCCAAGTATCAGAGATCGATTGAAGTAACTGACCAAAACTTGGCATTCCATGGTGTGGGGCTGGTGGAAAGTAAGTGCCGGCATAAAACGGTCGACCTTCATGGTCAAGAAACACTGACATTGGCCACCCACCATGCCCGGTCAAAGCAACCGTTGCTTCCATGTAAATCGAGTCAAGGTCAGGGCGCTCTTCACGATCCACCTTGATGTTGACGAAGTGCTCGTTAAGAAACTTCGCGACCTCTGGATTTTCAAATGACTCGTGGGCCATCACGTGACACCAATGACAGGCAGAATAACCGATGCTCAGGAAAATAGGGACGCTCCGACTGCGCGCCTCTTCAAGGGCTTCCTGTGACCACTCCCACCAATCGACTGGGTTTTCTGCATGCTGTAACAGGTATGGCGATGTGGAATGTCCGAGTCGATTCACGTGTTGCAGCGTATCCGCATTGGGTGGAAATAGGATAGGCAAGGATTCGAAGGGAGAAGGAGTTCACATGTTTGAGGACGCGAAAAAGGAATACGACCAGGCAATCGAACGAAATAACGCCTTGGGCGAATTAGCCAACCAAAAATCAACGACCTCAGGTCAGCGTCGAACTGGGTTACTCACCAAGATTTTCGTTTTTGGGGCAGTTGCCCTTGCCATGGCCCTCGTCTTTATTCTTTAGCGAAACCCTTTTTGAGGACCTCCATTGCGCCGGTGAACTCAGTGGGGATTACCCACATTTTATTTGCATCGCCTTGGGCAATCATGGGAAGAGTCTCAAGATACCTGTGCGCGAGGGCTGCGGCGGTCGGGTTCGCTTCGTGGATTGCTCGGTACACCTTTTCAAGTGCCACGGCTTCACCTTCGGCTCGAAGGATTTCTGCTTGGGCTTCGGCCTTGGCTCGGACGACTTCGGATTGAGCGAATCCTTCAGCCATCAGAATTGCACTTTGCTTTTCTCCTTCAGCAGTGAGGATCGAACTTTGCTTTTGGCCTTCTGCAATCAAGATAGTGGCTCGGCGCTCCCGTTCAGCTTTGAGTTGCTTCTCCATTGACTCTTGCACCGACTTCGGGGGGTCGATCGCCTTTAGCTCAACCCGGTTCACCCTGATCCCCCACTTTCCCGTTGCTTCGTCCAAGACGCCGCGCAACTGGCCGTTGATTGAATCACGGGACGTAAGGGTTTGTTCAAGATCCATTGACCCAATGACGTTACGCAATGTGGTGACGGTGAGTTGCTCGATTCCCAGAAGGAAACTTGAGATTTCATACGTTGCGGCTTTTGGATCCGTGACCTGGAAATACACAACCGTGTCAATGGAAACAACGAGGTTGTCCTCGGTGATTACCGGCTGCGGTGGGAACGACGCGACCTGCTCGCGCATGTCAACGCGCGTCCGGATGCGATCAATAAAGGGAATCAGAACTGTCAAACCAGGTGTTAATGTTCGTTGAAAACGACCAAGTCGCTCAACAATTGCGGTACTTGCTTGATTCACAATGATTAATGTCCGAGACAACATAAGCAGCAAAACCGCAAGCACTGCAACGACACCAGCGATTACTCCAACAAGGTCCATGACGACTCCTTCATAGTTTTTAGTCGAGCGGGAAAATTAACGCGGTTGCGCCATCGATTCGAGAAATGGAAACTCGGGCATTGGGTTCAATGGGTTCAGAGGCAAGATCGGGGTCAAGCCGGGCGCTCCACGTTTCACCTCTGAGTTTGATCTGACCTTCATGTAATGTGACATTCATCAGGGTTAACGCCTCGGCTCCGATGAGCGCATCAACCCCGGTGCGAGCGCCAATGGGAACTCTGGCAAAACGTTTGAGCGCCAATGGGCGAATGGCGACAACGCCAAACAAGGTAATGGCAGCTGTCACCAGGACCTGAACAATAATGGGAGCACCCACCGCAGCTGCCGCCAGACCGCCAACCGCACCCACGCCAAGGAGACCAAAATAGAAAGTGGTTGTGGCGAACTCCAGACCGAGAGCGATACCCGCCGTTACGCCCCAAAGCCAGATCATGTTGTCTACTGTAATACCCAATTGATGCTTTGGCACGGGCACTTGAGCCTTGCATCGGTGATCTAATCTGTAGCCATGTTGCCCCAGGTTGCGAGTTCTGTTCACCCAAGTTGGTTGCCGGCATTTGATGGCCTTTCCGACAACATTTCGGCTATCCAGAGGTTTCTTGAGTCCGAGACAGTGGCTGGGCGCAACTGGCTCCCAGAACCCAACCTCGTTTGGCGGGCATTTTCGCAGCCTTTAGACCACGTTAAAGTGGTTATTCTGGGACAGGACCCGTATCCCACCCCCGGTCACAGTGTTGGCCTCGCATTCTCCGTTTCACCAAGTACTGCTTTTCCCCGAAGTTTGGCCAATATTTTTAATGAATTGCGTTCTGATCTTGGTGTGTCAGTACCCACACATGGTGACCTCACCCCATGGGCGGATCAGGGAGTGTTGTTGTTAAATTCTGTATTAACCGTGCAAAGTGGCGTCAGCGGTAGTCACCGCGGCAAAGGCTGGGAGCACATCACAGCGGCCGCCCTCGAGGCGCTGCTTCATCGACCTGAAGGAGCGCCGGTTTCCATTTTGTGGGGGAAAGATGCCCAAATGGCGGGCAGCCGCTGTGATTCGCGATTCGTAATTTCTAGCCCACACCCGAGTCCACTTTCAGCACGGCGCGGTTTTTTTGGCAGTCGGCCGTTTAGCCGGGCTAACGAGTTACTCCGTAAAAGTGGAGTTTCCCCTATTGACTGGGCCCTTGTTTAATGGGCTTGCTAGGCATTGCTTGCACATACCGGTGCATAACAAAGTCTGCGTAAAAAGATGCAAAAGGAATTGTTCCGGCGAGGAGCAAGGCTAAGGTTTTAAATATTGGGAACCGCAACAGAAAAGCCAGATTAACCGCGGCTATCAAGTAAGCGAAATACAACCAACCGTGGGCAATCCACAGAATGCTGTAAAGAAGTGGTTTGCCTCCTTCTGTTCCGTAATTCAGGAACAGGTAACCGTAGAGCGCCCACACGGAGGCACTCGCGAGGACAACGCCCGTAACCCACGCCATGATGCGAAACGCAATAAGCGCCGTGGGAATTTTGTTCATGACGACAGCCTACGTTCCAACCAGTTCGTATGCGAATGGTGGCATTGCGCCAGATCGCTGACACGTTGTCCCGGCCACCTTGATCCCAAAATCAACAGCCGATCGGACCTTCTCCGCGTCTCTCGCTTCCAGGCGCTCCCAGTTCTGGCTCTCCCAGTAGGAGAGGAATCCGCCGCTGAATGAGTCACCGGCTCCAACCGTGTCAACCACTTCGACTCTGGGGACATCACACTGGAAATATTCATTTTCGGTAAATACGTGGACATTGTGGGATCCGTCGGTGAATAACACGGCGGCCTGCGATTGATTGTGAATATCGCGCGCTGCGTCGAGGTTACTGAGATCAGGGAACATGTAGTCGAGGTCGTCTCCACTGACCTTGATCACATCAGCGCGGTGAAGACACGTGTTGAAAGTCTGCCAAAATTCTGCCGGGTCGTCCATCACACTGGGGCGCGCGTTTGGGTCCATCATTAATAATTGATTTTCACCCATTGCTGCAACAACTGCCCGAGTCGCTTGGGAAAGTGGTTCAAAAACAAAGGCGAGCGTGCCTACATGAACCGCCGTGGCATTCACATCTAGCGCATTCAAGGCAATTTCAGGGGTTACGGAAAGGGATGACGTGCCATGCATCAGAAATCGGTAGGACGCCGCGCCGTGCTCGTTTAATGAGACAATAGCCACAGTAGTTGGGGCGACACAGTTCTGCTTTATTGCGCAGAGCACAGCGTCTGCGTCAAGGAGTCGGTGGATCCGCTGGCCGAGGGCGTCGTGTGAAATTCCACCAATGAAGGAGGCAGCTGTACCTAATCGGGCGATGGCGCGCGCCGTGTTGACCGGACCTCCCCCCACGACGGAAGACATGTCACCTTCCGGTGACACGATTATGTCAATAAGGGCCTCACCCATGACCTGAATCATGTGGCTAACGTACTGCCAAACACCAGCCAACGAATATAAATAGTTACCGCAAAAAGTGCGAAAATCCACCATTGAATTGCATAGAAGAAGTTTTGCAAAGGAAACGCTACATTTGCGGTTGAAATTGTGGGCGGAACGCTTATCGGCGAATTCACCGTCATAGGTGCTTGGATTTGCATAACGACGAAGCCGTCGAGAAGCTTTGTCTTCCACAGCGCTGAGAGTTGCTGTGAGTCAATGGTGACAACGTCTCCACTTTGATCGGCGGACGTCTCATAAAAAGAATCACTCGGCTGCAAGACACCTTCGATACGGATTTCTTCCGTGGGGGTAGCAAATACCTGTCCCTCGGGGACCCAACCGCGAACGACCGCGATGGACTGGCCCGAGTTGATGTGCAGTGCTGAGACAATCCAATCCCCCGCAACCGAATCCCGTGAGAGTCTGCTTCCAATTCGGACTTGATCCTGATCACTGTACTTACCGGTCGCGGTCACAGATCGCCCGAAGTCCTGCGGCTCCATCGGCTGATCAATTTGGCTGAGCGGCACCGCTGACATTGATGCGGCGCGCTCGGCGTCGAGAATATCCTGGGTGCGGTCCCATTGCCATTTACCGAGGAAGAAAAAGAGCACGCACACCAGAATCAATGAAAGCAGTGCCAAGATGGATACCGGCGTTCTTACCCGGGCCAGAAAATCACTGCTTGGCGGCATCGGGATCTTGCTCGGCGCTCTCTTCCATGTTCACTATGGCTTTGGATTGCTGTGGAATGCGAACTTCACGGCGCCCTCGCGGCAGGTTTGGATCTATCCGTTTCATTTGACGATTCATGTTCAGCCACAATAAGACCAGGGCAAGGGCTACGAGCGCGACGAAAATCCCGGCAATGGGACCGGCGCTGTCAATAAGAGTGTTGAGATTGGTTTCACTGTCCATAGTGGTTTAACTCTAATCCTTTGCTCCTTTTCTAGCGCAGGCCGGCAAAGAGGTCACTTTCAGGCAGTGTCGTGGGAACCAAACTAGATGCCAATTGGAATTCCTCAGTTGGCCAGGCTGTCTGCTGGAGCTGCGTTGAAACCACAAACCAACGACCATCGGGTTCAATTTGGGTGGCGTGGGCTTTGAGGGCGGAATCTCTAATCGGAAAGTAGGTGGCGCATTCAATGCTCGTGGTAATCCGCTCCGAATCCTCTGGTTTATCCTCCCAGTTTTTTAACCATTCGACATATGGTGACTCAATCTCCTGTTCCAGCAAAAGGTTGTGCAAAGCCACCACTCGCGCTTTGTGGAACTGTTGGTTGTAATACACCTTTTGGACCTGGTGTGGGGGTCCACATTCCGGGTGCGCTTGCGGGTCCGCCGCAACGTCGATTGCGGCCATGGTGATCACGTGGGTTTGAATGTGGTCGGGGTGCGGGTAGCCGCCATTTTCGTCGTAGGTGGTGACCACCTGCGGACGGAACTCGCGCAGCAGTTTGACAAGTGGTGGAATGCAGACTTCTAGTGGGACACGCGCAAATGCGTCTTCGGGCAGTGGATCACCTTCAGTGAACCCTGAGTCCATGAACCCGAGCCACTCGTGTCGTACCCCAAGGATTCTTGCTGCCTCCGCCATCTCTTTCCGGCGGACTGCTTGAATCCCATACCGGTCAACCGCCTCTTGAGCCTGCTCGTTGAGTACGTCACCCCGCTCGCCACCGGTGCAGGAAACAACCATGACGTCTATTCCTTCATCAACGTATTTGGCAGTGGTTGCAGCGCCCTTACTGGATTCGTCGTCAGGGTGGGCATGTATTGCCATAAGTCGCAGTGGAGTCTGGGTGGTTGTTTTTGACACGGGAGCATCCTCTCACTAACCCACATGGCCCTCGTTAGTGTGGGACGGTGGCAAGCCCCTTTCGCAAAGAGCAACTTAGCCCAGCCATGCAAGAGCGGTATGGGCTTGACCAGAAGAATCATTTGCGCACCACAGGTATCGCGCTGGTGACCGTAATATTTGCGGTGGCAATTGGATTTGTCACATTTTCGATGTCCCAGAAGAGCATTCAATTCAAGCTCCTTACGTGGAGTATTGTGAGCGCCGAGCGTGCTGACCTGCGTTTCGAACTCCGGCGCATTGGCAGTGACGCTGTTGATTGTGTCGTTCGAGCCCAAGACTCACAACGTGTCGACGTTGGATACTCGGTTATCCCTATTCCCAGCGGGAAAGACTACGTCCAGATGGACTATTCACTGCGTACCCTGGCTCGCGCCTATGCCGTTGAGGTGCTCACCTGCGTTTTATCCGGGGAGCCAACTCGAGTTCCCGGGCCCCAATTCCCAGCCGGAATTGCACCGCCCCCGCAGCCATGGACCGGGGGCTCTGACCAGTGAATGTGGTACACCCGTTCGCAAACCTTGAAAAAGTATTAGGGTGTCACGTTATGACCGAAATTACTTGGCTGACGCAAGATGCCCATGACCGCTTGACCGCTGAATTTGACAACCGCCAGGGCGCCCTGCGTATCGAGATTACCAAGAAAATTGAGGCGGCCCGCGAAGAAGGTGACCTCAAGGAAAACGGTGGTTACCATGCCGCACGGGAAGAGCAGGGGAAAAACGAAGCCCGGATCCGTCAGTTGCGTCAGTTGCTCGAGAACTCACAGATCGGTGTACCAGAGGCGGCCGAGGGAGAAGTAAGCCACGGCAAGGTTATCTCGGTTCGACTGATCAATTTTGACGAAGTGGAACGCTTCCTGCTCGGCTCCCGCGAAGAAGCCGCACATGCGTCAATTGATGTTTACTCCCCGACTTCACCCTTAGGGGCAGCAGTTTTGGGCAAGCGCGTTGGCGACAAAACCAGTTATCAGCTGGCTAACGGTAAAGAAATGTCAGTTGAGGTCCTCAAGGTCGAGGACTACACCTGACATTAACGGCGGCTGACATTGCGATATTTCCGAATCGCCAAAGGAGCAAAAATCCCAATGACGACCGTGCAGGAGAGCACCGTGTACACAATTGGATGCTGCAATGACCAAAATTCGGGTTCCGTTCCAGGCGGGTATCCGGTCGGGTTACCAAAAAGCTCACGCGTTGCCAACACGAGTGAAGAAACTGGGTTGAATGCCGCGAAAACTTTGAGCACACCGGGAAGCGAATCCAACGGTACGAAGGCATTGGACAGGAAGGTGAGCGGGAAAATCCAGATCAGACCTGCCGTATTCGCGGTTTCGGTATTGGGTACCGACAAGCCAACGAAAGCGCCAACCCAGGTAACCGTGTAGGCGAAAAGCAGCAAAAGTAAATATGCATAAACCGCATTGAGAATTCCGTCATTGATCCGCCAGCCAACAATGTATCCGGTAATGCTCAGGACGGCGAGCACCAAGATTTGCCGAAGGGCGTTTGCAAATGTGTTGCCAATCAACGCCGCGGACTGCGACATTGGCAGCGCCTTATAACGGTCAATAATGCCTTTTTGCATGGCTTCGGCTAAGCCAACAGTGCTAGCAGCAGCTGCAAATGCGACGGTCTGACCGAAAATACCAGGCATCAAATACTGCCGGTACAAACTTGCATCAGCGGCGCTTCCCGGATCACCTCCGGGGATAGGGATCGCCCCGCCAAAAACATAAGCGAACAACAAGACAAAAATTACCGGCTGAATCAGTTGGAAGAACAATGCTTCAGGGATTCGAAATGATGCCAGGATCGTACTGCGAGCAATGACAACCGAGTCATGAAATGTCCAACCAAGCAGCGGGCGCGACATTGAAATAGGCGCCGACGTGCTCAAAGTTTTCATGTCACTCATTTTGGCTCCGTCCTTTCCTTGTGCGTTGTGGCGCATCCGCTGTGGTTTCTTCTTCTGCACCGTGTCCGGTGAGAGCGAGAAATACGTCATCCAGTGTTGGTCTGCGCAATGCCAAGTCGGCAATTGCAATATTTTGTGAATCCAGCAACCGAACAACATCAACGAGAACTGTCGAACCACCCGAGACTGGACCAGAGACCATGCTTTCGGCAATAACCGATTCTCCGCCAAAAACTGTGGTGAGTGCCGATTGCGCATCGCTGACTCGATCTATATCAGCGACGGTGACTTCAATCCTGTCGCCACCGATGTGGTCTTTGAGCACCTCAGCGGTTCCGTGGGCAATGACGCGTCCGTGATCGATTACGACAATATCGTCTGCGAGTTTGTCGGCTTCTTCGAGGTATTGGGTGCTCAGCAAGACCGTGGTTCCCTCGGCAACCAAACTTTCGATGACACCCCAAAGCCCAAGCCGTGAGCGCGGATCAAGACCGGTCGTTGGTTCATCCAGAAATAAAATACTGGGCTTCGCAATCAAACTTGAGGCAAGGTCTAGGCGCCTTCGCATCCCACCGGAGTAGGTTTTAGCGGGACGATCTGCGGCCTCTACCAGGTCGAACCACGCGAGGAGCTCCTCCGAGCGATCCTTGACGTAGGAGGGCGCAAGGTGGTACAGATCGCCAAACATGCGCAGGTTTTCGCGGCCGGTCAGATACTCGTCGACCGCCGCGTACTGCCCGGTGAGCCCGATACTGTGCCGCACTTCATCCGCTTGCTTTTCAACATTGAAACCATTGACGTAGGCCACGCCCTTGGTTGGCTTCAACAAGGTCGCCAGAATCCGGACCGTGGTGGTTTTTCCTGAGCCATTAGGACCAAGGAGGCCAACAACTTTTCCTCTGGGAACGACCAGATCCAGTCCGTCAAGTGCCTTGACATTACCAAATTCTTTGACCAGCCCCTCTGCGTGAACTGCGTCGTCTTTTGCCATGGTGGGGACTTTATACCTACAGTTCCCTCACGTTAAATCCTTGGGTCCTGAGATTTTTCAGAACTTCCTGTGCATGCTCGCGTCCACGAGTCTCCACCTGGATGTCGATCTCAACTTCATCAACACCCAAAGATGGATCCATCCGGTTGTGATCGACCTCGACGATATTTGCACGATTTCGTTGGATAGCCGTAAGAATCCCTGCAAGGTTTCCAGGCGAATCAGGCACCCGGACTTTGATGCTCATGTAGCGGCCACTCGCCGCCATGCCGTGTCTAATAATGCGCAGCAACAATAAAGAGTCGACGTTCCCGCCGGAAAGCACCACTGCAACTGGGGGCTCAAATTTCTGTGGCCACGCCATGACTGCAGCGGTTGCGGCCGCGCCTCCCGGTTCAACGACCATTTTAGCTCGCTCAAGTAAGAGCAATACCGCGCTGGAAAGTTCGTCCTCTGAAACCGTCATAATTTCGTCGACGTACTGCTTCACAATTTCAAATGGAATCTCACCCGGTAGTCCCACAGCGATTCCATCAGCCATGGTGGACATGTGATCAAGCTTCTTCGGGGATCCCGCTGCAAGTGAAGGGGGGTAAGCCGCAGCATTTACCGCCTGTACGCCGATTACTGTAATGCTGGGATTCTGCAATTTAATTGCCAAGGCAACTCCGGCGAGCAACCCGCCACCTCCCGTACACACGACAACGGTTTTTACGTCAGGGATCTTGTCCAGGATTTCCAGCCCAAGCGTTCCTTGTCCGGCGACGATGTCCCGGTGGTCAAATGGATGAATCAAGATTGCGCCCGTGCGCTCGGCGAAGGCACTCGCCTCGACCAAAGCTTCATCGATGCTGTTTCCAGCGAACTCGACTGCTGCGCCATAGCCTTTGGTTGCTTCAACTTTGGGAATGGTTGCCCCCAACGGCATAAACACGGTGGCTGTGATTCCGAGCATTCGTGCCGCGAGTGCGACTCCCTGTGCGTGATTTCCAGCACTGGCAGCCACAACTCCGTATGCGCGTTCTTCTTGGGTCAGTTTGGACAGCCTGTTATATGCGCCACGAATTTTAAATGAGCCGGCCCGTTGCAGATTCTCAGGGATTAAATACACCGATCCGCCAACCAGATCCGTTAACCAACGCGCATTTGCCACCGGGATATCCGCGATCACTCCAACAAGTCGCTCATTCGCCGTTTTAATATCGTGCAAGGAGACTTTGGGTTCGGCTTGATCAGTTGACTCCGGCACCGGACAATCATGTCAGGAATCGTCATGGCTGACGTGATTGCAAGCACATTAGTGGGAAAGTTGCCGGCGGTTTCCTGGAAGTTCGCGGTGGCCTCCGAGATTGGCACCCGATGCCGCCCTACGGCCAGCAGTTGCGGCGGAGCCCGAGTTACTCATCGCCGCACCGGAGTAACCTCCCCAACTTCCGCGCGCCTGCGAGTTCTTGCGGTGAAATGAACTCACTTCTTTTTCCCGATTAGCCAACACGAGTGCGCCAGAAATGCCATTCGGCGGGGTTCGATGTGAATCATTTTCTTGAATGGCCTCGGCTCTGCCTGCTTGCAACCGTTCACCTATTCGCGCAATGTAGGCACGGTAAAAGGCGGCCCGTGCAGTTTGTGCTGAGAATTCGATACGTCGGCGTCGATACCCACCGGCGACGCGAACCCGACCATCAAATTGTTCACCGCGCCAGGATCCAGCATTCACATACGTGTTTCCATGCGTGGTCATTTGCACAGCCAGTGATGTGAACAGTGTTTCGACGCAATCCAGATCACCGGGCATTCCGTAGCTGATCACGTATGTTGAATCGCGGGCAACATCAACATGAGCGCTATTTGAATGCGCAACGGTGACAAAAAGATTCACTAAATGGGTATTTGCCCGTTTCCCCCTCACTCCGATCGTCACCGTACGGCTCACCGGCGTCAGTATTTCAGTTGTTTTCGTGTGATTGCGTGCGGTCGCGAGATCGATGCTTGCAAGGGTTGCCAACATTTGCGCTTTGGTTAAGTAGGCATCAGCCTCCGCCTCATTGTCTGTGCGTTCGGCTTTAGCCAACAGGGCCGCGATTCGTTCCAGTTTCACGTTGCGCTCTCCGTCAAAAATATTTTTCGATGGTCCCCGATCGGCACACCAAGTTCAAGGTAACCCGCTGAAAGCAGCAAGCGGGATTGGTCTCCAAGTGCTAGCTGGACCAGGTGCAGCATCGAGGCGGTGAATGTTGGCCCGTGCGCCGACTCCTCTACCGACCTGACTTTGGCTGCTACATGATGCGCACACTCATGCAGAATTACTGTTTCGCGGAGCGCCCAGCGAGCTGACTCACCCGAGATGGGTATCGCGATCACTGAATCTGCGAATTCATAGTGCGCTTTGGTGCATCCCTTGCGTTCACGCACCTGTGGAGGCGGCAGATCTAGGTTTAACTGGGTAAATAGCACCTGAACATAGGTATCAATTGAGTCAAGGTTCGCGAACCTTTTCTGGGTAGGAATGTCGAGTTTTGACCCAAAGAATTCAATGGTCCCTCCTCGATTCATCACGCTGGAAAACTGGTCTTCTGCCGCATAAACCTTCGCTCGATGCGCGTCGGTTGTGCTGACCCGCCCTGAAGTGATCATGTCGCTATCTTGCCGTGTGCACCGTAAATAGCGAAAGAGGTTCATGCGACCTGTGGATTGCGCCGCAAGTAGAGTCGTCTTGCACTCAAACACCGATTCAAAGGAAATACGTGTCCGAATCACCTGCTTACGAGGAAGGGCCCTCAAAGAGTTCCTCCCGCACCCGCCGAGTCGGGGGTGCAATTAGGCGTACCCCGCTACTGCACGGGCTGCCAAAAGAGGTAGCGGTTCTCTCCACGATCGTATTCTTCGTAGCAATTGGCTTTGGAATCTTGGAACCTGCACTCCCAATTTTCGCCAAGTCGTTTGACGTTACAGCTTTACAAGCCAGCGCCGTCATTTCGGTATTTGCTTTGATGCGATTCGTTTTCGCACCAATTGCGGGAGTTCTCGTTGACCGACTGGGCGAGCGCGTTGTGCTCACTTCTGGGCTTCTCATTGTCGCGACCTCCAGTGCCATCGCCGGTTTCTCGCAGACCTATTTGCAACTTGTGGCTTTCCGTGGGATCGGCGGGATTGGCTCGTCAATGTTTACCGTGTCAGCGCTGGCGCTCCTCCTGAGAGTCGCTGATTCAAGCCAGCGAGGACGGGCTGCAAGTGCGTTTCAAGGTGGGTTCCTGCTTGGCGGGGTGGCCGGCCCAGCAGTTGGCGGAATTGTGGTTGCCATTTCGCTCCGCGCCCCATTCTTTGTCTACGCCGCATCGCTTTTTGTCGCGGCTCTGGTCACACTCGTTTTCCTTTCCCGCGCGCACCTGTTAGAGCGTGAGGAAGTGGTTTCCCATGGTGAGAGCAACAAATTGCAGGAGTTGCGCACCGCGCTTGGTGACAAGGCTTATCAAGCCGCACTGGGCACCAACCTCATTTCTGGGTTCGTTTCATTCGGTTTGCGCAGCTCGGTCGTTCCACTTTTCGTGGTAGAAGGACTGCAACGAGGGGCCTCACTCTCTGGTTTCGGGTTTCTTGCTGCGGCTGCCGTCCAGGCGCTCGTACTACTTCCCGCCGGCCGCATGGCCGACACCCAGGGCCGGCGCAAAGCAATGCTCTTCGGCACGATCGCGACTGCAATCGGAATGGTCGTGCTCACCCTGGCCGACGCCGCCGTCAACGGTCTCGGCCAGGCGGCAATGCTGGGAACAATTCTTTTCCTGGTCAGCATGGCAATCCAAGGCTTCGGCGCCGCCTTCCTTGGCTCAGCACCTTCTGCGGTCATCGGTGACGTCATGGTGGGGAAAAGGGGCGGAATCGTGGTCGCAACCTTCCAAATGATGAGTGATGTTGGCGCCGTCGTTGGGCCCTTGGCCGCAGGACTCCTCGTGGATCTCTTCGATTTCAGCTGGGCCTTCGCCTTCGGGGCACTTTTAGCCATACTGCCCATCTTCCTTGTCATCCGGATGCCCGAAACCCTCAAACGTTCGGGCGTAACGTAGTCTGTGGAAGCTGCCTGACAATGAACGTTCACCACCCATAAAGGATCATGACGCTAAGTGACTCACATTGACCCTTCCCCGAGGAACCGCGTGCTGATCAACAAGTTGGTGGCGGCAGGAACTGCCTTTACTCTCGTGGCCATTGGCACTGTCTTTTTCGTTGATTCGATTAGGTACACGCCCGCGCGAGCAGACGCTACGGCTGATCGAGGGACAATCGGTGATCCATTCATTGAAGGTCAATTGGGGGACGAACAAACGCCGGTAGATACCGCCGGTGATTTGGCCGATGTTAAGAATGTTGTTTTCGTACTCGTCGATGACCTCGACTGGAACCTGTTCAATCAAATCCCGCGTCTTGTCGCTTTGAAAGAGCGGGGCATCACTTTCGTCAATCACACTGTGACCGACTCACTGTGTTGTCCATCGCGCGTTTCTATCTTGCGTGGGCAATACATTCACAATCACAAAGTGGTGTCAAATATCGAAAAAACTGGTGGCGGATGGCCTACCTTCCGTGACCGAAAAGGTCAAAATAACAACCTTCCGGTTTGGCTGGACAATGCCGGCGTGACTACTGCCCTCTTTGGTAAGTACCTGAATGACTTTCCGTCATCGCCACGTGAAGCCACTTACATCCCGCCCGGTTGGGATCAGTGGGGAGTTCCGATTTCGCGTGGCGATTCCTACACGGGTTACAACTACACACTCAATGACAACGGAATGTTGATTCGTTACGGAAATAAGCCGTCAGATTTTTTGAACGATGTCATCACAACCAAAGCGACCGAGTTCATCCAGACCGCTCAATCTCCATTCTTCCTCGAGCTGTCAACGTATAGCCCGCACAAGCCAGCCCCGGTCGCAACCCGGAACGCACTAAAACACGGTGGAACCTTGGCACCCCGTGATCCGGCCTACAACGCTTTTGGAGTTGACGAGCCCCCATGGTTAAAGGATAAGAAACTACTTAATGCCACTCAACTAGCCAATGTTGATAAGCAATGGCGTAAGCGAGCCAGATCCGCAGAGTCCATTGGCGACTCGGTTGATGCAATCATGGCGAAACTCACAACGACCGGCCACGATAAGGACACCATCGTGGTCGTCACGACCGACAACGGTTACCACATGGCCGAACGGCGTATGTTCAAAGGAAAGCGGACGCCGTATGCCTCCGACACGGTAGTTCCCATGATCGTGATGGGGCCGGGCGTTCCAAAGGGTGTGCAGGTTGATGCGATGACCAGCACGATTGACCTTAGTTCAACGTTTGCCGAGCTTTTAGGCGCCACGGCCCCCAACTGGGTTGATGGCCGCTCGCTCGTCGGTTTTTTCCAAAATGGTGCAACTCCACAAATGTGGCGCAATGCAATTCTCTCCGAGAGTTTAGGGATTTCGACTCCCGAAGATCCCGACTACCAAAAGAATGCGCCGCCACAGTACTTCGCACTCCGAAGTCAAAAATGGCTTTACGTTGAATACATTGATGGTTCAAAAACACTCTACGACCGGGAAAGTGACCCTTACGAAATGGTGAACCTAGTGCGAACAGCGAATCCTTCTCTCCTTGGTAGTTTGGCGGCCCAACTCAAACGACTGAGCACCTGCTCGGGCGATACGTGTCGCATTGCGGACTCGATCGCGATCCCACTTGACGCTGTCACCAATTAGCACCCTCTTCTGCAGTGCGCCATCGAGCTTTTATCCGAGCGCTTTTTCCAGGTCGGCTAGGAGATCGTCGGCTTCTTCAATGCCAACACTCAGACGAACGAGGTCACTGGGTACTTCCAATGGGCTACCGCTCACTGACGCGTGGGTCATGCGACCTGGATGTTCAATCAGTGACTCAACGCCACCGAGGGACTCGCCCAAGGTGAATAGTGTTGTTTTGGAACAAATATCAAGTGCTGCTTGCTCACCAGCTTTTACCCGGAATGACACCATGCCACCGAATCCACGCATTTGTTTTTTGGCCACTTCATGATTTGGGTGTGAGGCGATCCCGGGGTAAAACACCTGGCCAACCGCCGCATGTCCTTCCAGAAGTTCAACAACTTTTGCTGCATTGTCATTATGACGATCCATTCGGACGCCAAGTGTCTTGATACCTCGCATCACCAACCACGAGTCAAACGGTCCGGCGATCGAGCCCATCGCATTTTGGTGGTATGACAATCGCTCACCCAGTTCAGCGTCTTGTGACACGAGTGCACCGCCAACAACATCGCTGTGACCGCCGAGATACTTGGTTGTGCTGTGCACGACGACGTCGGCTCCGAGAAGGAGCGGTTGTTGTAAATAAGGGGATGCGAAAGTGTTGTCAATCACCAACAATGCGCCACCGGCATGTGCGATTTCAGCAATGACCGCAATATCACCAATATTAAGAAGTGGATTAGTAGGGGTTTCAATCCAGATCAATTTAGTTTTCGGTGTCATGGCTGCAGCAATAGCATCAAGGTCTGTTACCGCTGCCGTTGTGTGTTCAATCCCCCACGGCTCCGCGACTTTCTTGAACAGGCGGTAGGTGCCGCCATAAGCGTCATTAGGAATTACCACATGGTCACCAGGCTTGAGTACCGCACGGATCAGAGTGTCTTCCGCCGCAAGCCCCGAGGCGAATGCAAGACCGCGTGCGGTATCAATGCCGGGTGCTTCAAGGGCTGCCATACACTCTTGTAGGGCGGTGCGTGTGGGATTTCCACTACGAGAATATTCGTAGCCGTTTCGCAGACCGCCCACACCGTCTTGGGCGTAGGTCGACACCTGATAAATAGGCGGCACCACTGCACCTGTTAGCGGGTCTGGTTCTTGCCCTGCGTGAATTGCGCGTGTATTAAAGCCGTCCATGGCTTCAGCCTATGGCGCAATCATCATCGCGGCAAAGCAAAGGTCAACTCTGGGCATTAGGTTTAACACATGTTCGGATTTGGCAAGCAATCAATGGTTACCCCTGGGTCAGCCTTAATCGGGCGTGATGCCCGACCCTTACCCGTGAGTGATCAACATTGCGTCCTAGGTTCCTCCCTTGAAGGTCCCTGGCCCGATGGATCACAAGTGATCTACCTGGGTGCCGGTTGTTATTGGGGCGTTGAAGAGATCTACTGGCAAACACCCGGTGTGATCAACACGAGTGTTGGGTTCATGGGCGGATTCACGACTCACCCAACCTATGAAGAGACGTGCACCGGTCTAACAGGCCACACTGAGACTACCTTGGTCGTCTACAACCCCGATATTGTTTCCACCCGCAAGGTTCTGACAATCTTCTGGGAAAACCATGATCCCACCCAGGGTGACCGCCAAGGGAATGATGTGGGAACTCAATACCGATCGGCGATCTTTTGGACCACCCCTGAGCAAGAACAGGCTGCAACGCGCACTGCCCACGAGTACGAATCAGTGCTTATCGCAGGGGGTTCAAATTCAATCACAACTCAAATTGCGCCAGCAAGTGACTTTACGTATTACCTGGCCCAAGACTCACATCAGCAGTACCTGTACAAAAACCCCAACGGCTACCGTTGCCACGCCAACACTGGGATCGCATTCCCCAGCTAACCCCCCCCATGCCGACTTTCCCAGAATCGGGATGGCTCGGACGTAATCAGCCGGAAGGTCGAATGGGTGAGGCTTGGGGGTTAGGTTGCCAAGAAAGCTAAGACGTCTTGGCGGGTAATCACACCGGTTGGCTTGCCGTCGTCGACCACAATTAAGGCATCAGCGTCAGTGAGGGCGGCCATTGCAACCGCCACTGATTCACCTGCACCGACCATGGGCAACGATGGACTCATGACTGATTCAACCGGGTCGGCCAAGTGAACCTCCCCGTGGAAGAGTGCATCGAGCACCACTCGTTCAATGATGGCGCCAGAAACCTCAGCGGTCATGATTGGTGGTTCAGCCCGGACAACTGGGATCTGTGAAACCCCATATTCCTTCAGAATCGCAATAGCGTCAGCGACCGACTCCGTCGGGTGGGTATGTACGAAGTCAGGAAGTGCGCCGTTCAGGGACTTGGCACGCAGGACGTCACCAATACTTTGGTCGGTATCTGCCTGAATGAAGCCATAGGTGGACAGCCATTTGTCGCTGAACACTTTCGAAAGATAACCGCGACCCGAATCGGGCAGAAGTACAACAATGAGGGACCCCGGTTCAGCTTTCGAAGCGACTCGCAACGCCGCAACAACGGCCATTCCGCATGAACCACCAACGAGTAAGCCTTCTTCGCGCGCCATGCGACGGGTCATCTCGAATGAGTCTTTGTCAGAAACCGCGATGATTTCGTCTGCAATTTCCGGGTCGTAAGCGGTTGGCCAGAAGTCCTCACCCACACCTTCAACCAGATACGGACGGCCAGTACCACCCGAATAGACCGAACCTTCGGGATCTGCACCGATTACCTTTACCACACCTTTGCTCGCTTCTTTGAGGAAGCGGCCGGTACCTGAAATTGTTCCGCCCGTGCCAACACCCGCCACGAAATGCGTGATCGTTCCATCGGTTTGATCCCAAATTTCTGGTCCGGTTGTTTCATAGTGTGAGCGTGGATTATGTGGGTTGGAGTATTGATCAGGCTTCCATGCGCCAGGTGCCGTCGAAAGTCGATCACTGACACTGTAATAAGAACGTGGATCTTGGGGGTCTACCGCGGTTGGGCAAACGACGACTTCGGCGCCATATGCTTTCAGAACGTTGCGCTTGTCTTCTGAGACTTTATCCGGGCAAACGAAAATGCACTTATATCCGCGTTGCTGAGCAATCAAGGCCAAGCCGACTCCGGTGTTACCGCTCGTTGGTTCAACGATTGTTCCACCCGGTTGCAACGAGCCGTCTTTTTCAGCAGCGTCAATCATCCGCTCAGCGATTCGATCTTTGACAGAACCACCTGGGTTTACGTATTCAACCTTGGCCACCACCATGACACCTTCAGGGACAATTCCCTGAATCACCTTGTTGAGTTTTACTAAGGGCGTGTTGCCAATTAAATCAACGACCGAATCATAAATCTGCACGGCACAACCTTACGTGGGTTTTTATTCAGTGCCGCACGAGCCTGCTCGAAAAGGCTTTATTGCGTGTGACTTTCAACTACAGAGCTTATGCATATGCTGGGTGTGTGGAATCAGCCCCTGAGGAGATGCTGCGAGAACTTGATCGCATCACAATTCGATTGGCAAGCCTGAACCCGCAGCGACTTGCTGAAATGGAGCAACCCGTCTACGAATGCGCACAAGCACTGTGGGAGTCAACCCAAGATCGTGAACATGAACTCCAAAAAGTTGGACCCAGTGCCTTCGCGGCGCAGCTCACGGTGTTGACCCGGGATGTGCTCGCACAGAACCGGGAAGGTGTGGCAATGGCCGCCGCAGCACTTACCACAATGCGACGAGCGTTGCCTTAGTCGCGACCGGACAAAATGGATAGGAAGCGCAAAATTTCAAGGTAGAGCCACACCAGGGTGACCAGAAGCCCAAAGGACAACCTCCAGGATTCACGCTCGGGGAGACCCATGGAGATACCTTGCTTGATCGCCTCGAAGTCAAGCATCAAGGCGAAGGATGCAAGGAGCACGCCGGCGGCGCACAAGAGCAAGCCCCACACGCCTACTCCGTAGAAGCCCCAGCCACCGCCAACACCGAACAGTGCCCCGACCAAGGATGCCATGGCAATAATGAAATAACTGATCATGGCGGCCATGAAAATTCGGATAAACTTACCGTTTACCTTGACAATCCCGGTTCCGTAGAGGAACAACATGACGCCGAATGCGGTGAGGGTGCCAATAATCGCTTGGCTCACCAAACCTTGGTAATTCGAAGCGAGGGCCATCTGGTCATAGGCCCAGCTAATTGACCCGAGCAGGAGTCCAGCGAATGTCGCATAAAGAACAACCAAAATTGGTGACACGACTTTTTTGAATGCGTTGGTCAGACCAAATGCCAATGAACCGATCAACCCGATCCACAGGACGGCCGGCATGCTGGGAACAAGCGCCCAGCCGACGAAGGCCATGACAACCGTGACGACAAACAGAATCGTGCTCTTGACGACGACGTCAGCGAATGTAAGGCGAGCCCCACCACCAGCGGTGATCGTGTCGAACTCAGCCTGCGTGCCGGCGGATCCGCCAGCAGCTTGGGTGTAGGCCGACTGGCCTTCCACGTATGCAAAGCCGTTGCCTTTGGCGGGCCCTTCATAGCGCTTGAGAATGGGATTTGCGGTCTGTGAGAATCGGGAGGCCATGGATATAGGTTAACAAATAATCAGGAAATGAACAACACCAATATGTCGGGCTTGCCCCATACGTGTCCCCGGTGGGATTTGAACCCACACTGTGCCGGGTTTAAGCCGGGTGTCTCTGCCGATTGGACTACGGGGACGAGAAGGTCTCCCCTCTCGGGCGCAACCCTATCTATTGGCGGGAAACTCCCGGCACCAACGGATGTACCGGATACACCGCAGCGTTGTGCCGTAGATGGTCATGGATTTCTCATACGGTCAACTCTGAAGACCCGTTGAACTTCGGACAATTAGTTCCGTCGGTAATTCAATGACCCGGGCGTCACCGTTAAGTGGATCCGACCCGATAATCTGTCTCAGTAGCCGCTCACCAGCTTTTATCCCAAGGTCGCTCACGGGTTGGGAAACGGTGGTTAGACCTAAATATGATGACATGGGGTGATCATCTATTCCAATAATGGAGACATCGCGTCCGGGCTCAAGTCCGTGTTCACGTAGTGAG
>Ga0105049_10000330_pt1 | contig 50005 bp, 49 predicted proteins | sample MAT06_FD_78087 | JGI IMG/M metagenome (GOLD analysis project Ga0105049, IMG submission 78087) | Freshwater microbial communities from Lake Fryxell liftoff mats and glacier meltwater in Antarctica - MAT-06 | ecosystem: Environmental > Aquatic > Freshwater > Ice > Liftoff microbial mat | place...
AGGCGCCTGCCGGAGTCGAACCGGCGTACACGGCTTTGCAGGCCGCTGCGTAACCACTCCGCCAAGGCGCCGAATGAGACACCGGCCCATATCGGGACGGTGCCTCGTAAGCGGCTGAAGGGATTCGAACCCTCGACCTTCTGCATGGCAAGCAGACGCTCTAGCCAACTGAGCTACAGCCGCAGACTCGGGCGAGTATACCCGGCAAACACTCCACAGGGCCGGGTGAGGGGACCCGCCGGAGCCAGTCCGGGGACGCACGGAAGCCGGACCGGGTTACGGCCATCAGCACGTCGAAGGAGCCCGCGGTGCGACTTCGAAAGGATGTGTCCATGGATGTGCCCATTGATCCGTTCAGACCTGGAGGACCGGTACGCGCCGCAGCCACCTGGCTGCATCACGTCAAGGTCAACCACGACCTCGAGTCAGCCTGGCCAATGACCCACCGCGACTACCGCAGGTTCCTGATCGACACCTGGCTCTCGCGCTTCAGCGAGAGCGGGTCGCTGGCCGTAGAGGATCCGGTCCAGCTTCGGCAATGCCTGATGGAACCGGTGCAGCCCTCGCCCCGGTTGCCGCGTGGCACCCTGTGGCACCAGTTCTGCGTGACCACGCTCGCGGCCCTCGACGATCTCTGGAAGACAATCGTCTGGGAACACTCCGGCTGGGGAACAGAACCGCGCGTCGTGGCACCTGATCACGAGGTCGTGATCCTGTTCGACAAAGTCACCGAAGAACCGGTCACCCTGAACGCGCCGGCTCACATGAGGGGCTTCGCCTTCGAGCTGAAGGGCGAAGACGGCGACTGGCTTCTGGCCAACGTCGTCGCCAACGAAAGCGAATCCCCGGACCGGACCTGGCGACCCGGTGACCCCACCTGGCGCCCGGTGACCGGCGACTGACCGGGGTCGCTGGCGCGGACGCGAGAGGTGGTGGATCAGAGATCGAGTTCGGCAAGCAGACCCTGGAGGTCGAGCGGCGCGCTGAACATCTCCACGGAACCGTCGGCCGCCCGGGGCCACTCATCCTCAGGACGGTCCCGGTACAGCTCGACTCCGTTGCCGTCGGGATCGTCGAGGTAGAGCGCCTCGGAGACCCCGTGGTCGCTGGCCCCGGTGAGTGGCCAGTCCGCCTGTCGGAGCCGGTCGAGAGCGTCGGCCAGGGCCAGACGGGTCGGGTACAGGATTGCCAGGTGGAAAAGGCCGGCCTTGCCGCCCGGTGCCGGTCCGGCGCCGGCTGATTGCCAGGTGTTCAGCCCGATGTGGTGGTGATATCCGCCGGCCGAGACAAACGCGGCCTGCGGGCCCAACCGGGTGGTCAGTTCAAAGCCGAGCACACCGCAGTAGAAGTCAAGTGAGCGCTCGATGTCGGCCACTTTCAGGTGGACGTGGCCGATCGAGACACCAGAGTCGATCGGGCAGTGCGTGGCTGAGCCCCCATCCTCCCGTGTGGCGTCCCGACCATCGAAAGTGGAGTCCGGATCCTTGCCCGGACCCTGCTCAGCCATCGAGGACTTCGTTGACCAGGCGGTCAGCCTCGGCGTTCATTTCCCGCCGCACGTGGCGGATCGACCAGCTGTCGAAAGCCGACAGGGCCTGCCTGGCTTCGGCGTGAAGGGGCTTGATCCCGGCATTCTTGACCTTGTATCTGCCTTCGACCTGGCGAACTACGAGTTCGGAGTCCCCGACCAGCTCGAGTTCGTTAGCGCCCAGTTCGGCCGCCCGTTGGATCCCCCGGATCAACGCCCGGTATTCGGCCACGTTGTTGGTCGCCTCCCCGATCCGCTCGCCGTGCTCGTCGATGATCAGGCCTTCCGGGTCCCGGATCACCACTCCGATGGCGGCCGGGCCCGGGTTTCCCCTGGATCCACCGTCGACGTTTACCGTGAGCTTCATCGAGCCAATCTACACCGGCAGCGCGGACCGGCCCTCTTGCCGTACAGGGGCTTCAGGCTCGCGGGTGGCTGCCGGCGTAAGCGTCGCGCAGCCGGGCCGAGTCGAGGTGCGTATAGACCTGTGTCGTGGAGATCGAGGAGTGGCCGAGCAGTTCCTGGATGGTCCGGAGGTCCGCTCCGCCTTCGAGCAGATGCGTGGCGAAGGAGTGGCGCAGTGCGTGGGGTGAGATCCCGCTCGCGGCGGCTGCGTCCCGCACCCTCGCCGAGAGACGGCGTGAAAAATCCGACGGTGACAGACGCCTGCCGTTTCGGGAGATGAACAGGGCGGTTTCGGCCGGATCGGTGCTCAGCGCCGGCCGGGCCCGGGCGAGGTATTCCTCCACCGCGCGCTGTGCCGGCTCCCCCACCGGCAGACGGCGATGGCGCGAGCCCTTGCCGACCACCGAAAGCTGCTCGGACTCGAAGTCCAGTGAGTCCAGCGAAAGCAGAATCACCTCTTCGCTTCTGAGGCCGCAGGAGTAGGCCAGCTCGATCATCGCCCGGTCGCGCACCTCAAGCGGCGTCGTCGCGGGAGCGCTGTCCAGGATCTCCGCCATCTGGACCGTGGTCAGCACTCGCGGCAGTCGGGTGGCGGCCTTGGGTGCCGAAACGAGATCGGCGGGGTTCTGTGTGATCCGGCCTGTGCGCAGCAGAAAGCCGTAGAAGCTGCGGATCGCGGCGAGCTTGCGCGCAACCGTGGCCGGGGCGCAGCCGGATCCGGAAAGGAAAGCGGCGTACCGCCGGACGTCCCGGTGGCCCACCTTGAGCGGATCGGGCTGAGCCTCTGAGGTGCGCCGCGAGAACTGGGTGAGGTCGCGCCGGTAGGCGGTGATCGTCTTCGGCGCGGCGCCGGCGGCGATCAGGTCCCGCTCGTGAAGGTTGATCAGGTCGGACCAGGGGCCGTCAGGAACAGGCACGGTTGCTCAACCGATGTAGATCGGAGTACCGACGTCGACCCGGTCGTACAGGTCGATCACATCCGAGACGGCCATTCGCACGCATCCATGCGAAGCGGCTGAGCCGAGCGAGCCGGTGTCGTCGGTGCCGTGGATCCCGGCACCGTTGAATATGCCCATCCAGCGTGCCTTGAGAGGGTTCTCCGGGGTACCGCCGGGAATCACCTGCCCGGCCAGGTCGCCGGCCCAGTCGGAGTCCGGCACGTACCAGTTCGGGTCTACCTGCTTGTCCTGGATCGAGTAAAGACCGACGGGAGTGTCGAAGCCCACCCGACCGATCGCGACCGTGTAGGCCTTCTCCATCTCGAGGTTCTTCCAGAGGGTCAGCGTGTAGCTGCTGCGGTCCAGCGTCAGGTAAGTCGGATACTGCTCGGCGACCGTCCTGGTGGTCACTGCGGGCTTGACCACGTTGACCGTGGCGGTGATCGTGCGACCACCCTTGCCCTGGGCGAGCAACGACGTCAACTTTTCGGTGAGAAGGTTGTCCTTCAGCTTGTGCCCGTTTTCGGCCTTGACCACGCTGAGCGAGGCCGGACCGGCGGCCACAGAGGCATCGACTGGGTCTTCGTTAACGCCTTCGGCGACCTCGCGGACGAATCGGTTCACGGCCGGTCGCGAGTAGGTGACGGCAACGCTGATCGACTTGTCGAGTTCATCGCCGGTGATCTGGCGCAGCACCCGCTCCGGCAGCGACCCCGAGCGGCTTTCTTCCATCGCCCGGTCGACGCTGCGCTCGACTCCGGCGCGGATCTTCAGCTCTTTGGCGGGCAGGACGAACTTCTGCTTCTGGAACTTGACCGTTACTGGCTTTCGCTGAGGCGCCAGGACCCTCGCGGTGACCGCCTGGCTGGCTTCGTCGTGGGTCATGCCACTCACGTCAACCCCACTGATCGTCACGCCCTGCGCGATTTCATTCTTCTGCGAACCGTCATACGCATAGGCGGCGACCGCTCCCCCGACAAGGAAGACGACGACAGCGGCTATCAGTATCTGGGTCTTTCGCACCAACTTGATTGTAGATACCACGTCCGGTGAGTCAAGCCCTTTTTTCGGTCGCAACCGCCCTTGCATTGATTCTAGGCACGGCCGGAGGGGGAATCGGCCGCCTTCACGTGAGCTGCTCAGACGTTGATCGTGGCCAGTTTCAGTCTTCGACCGGTGGCGAGGGATCGAACATAGCGGCGTCTTCGCGCCCGAGATCACGCGCCGGCTCCCGGCTCACATGCGGACTGTGCTTGAGAAACTCCTCGACCTCGGGCTCGTATCGGTACGGGTTGGCCACTCCGGAGGCCACCTGGTCCATCCTCAGCCGCTCCCGAAGGTGAACCACGGTCTCCCGCGAGGTAAAGGCGTAGTGAAAGCCGGCGGCCTTGAAGAGTCGGTTGTCGAGGCCGCGACCGAAGCGCAACTGGTTGATCATCTCCTCGGAGATCGTCAGGCCCATGCGACGAAGGGCCGAGGTCGCCAGTCCCGTCCCCCAGGGAGGGATCACCGGCAGCGGCTTCTTGCCCAGCAGCGAAATCGTCTCGGAGAGGGTCAGGACTCCGTCGGCGGCAACGTTGTAGACACCGGGAAGCGCGTTGATCGTGACGTACTCGAGCGCGTGGACCACATCGACCTCATCCACGAACTGATACCTCGGGTCAAAGCCGGCGATCATCGGCACCAGCGGCATCGCGAAGAGGTGGATGTGGGATGTGTCAACCTCGGCACCGAGCACGTTGGCGAACCGGAGGACGGTCACCGATACGTCGGGTCGCCTCAGCCGGAACTCGTCGATCGCCGCCTCCGCCTCGACCACGCCGCGCTCGATCGCCGTCGAGGGTGGATGGCCACGCTGCATGCTCTCGGTGAAGAAGGCCGGGTCGTCCTGTGCGCAGCCGTACCAGTGAGCCGAGCTCTTGAAGACGAAGCGGTTCACCGGTGAGTCAGCGGCCGAACAGGCGGCCAGGATGTTGAGCGTGCCGATCACGTTGTTCTCGTGGACCGAGGTCGGCTTCGAGCCGCTCTGGCTGCGGGCTGAGTCGACGATCATCCGTGTGTCGATAACGGTGTCGATGTTGGCCGCGCGGACGATCTTCTCGATCAGCGAGTGCTGGACGCCGACCTTCACGAACTCGGTCCGCTCAAGCTCCCGGGTCGGTTCTCTGGAATCCACGCCGATGATCGCTTCGACCGAAGGGTTCGACTCGAGCGCCCGGGCCAAGCGGCCTCCCCAATAGGTGGAGAGACCCGTTACCAGTACTCGACGCGCGCCGCCTTTGTCCCGATCCGGCATCTACGCATTGTGGCAGTAAGAACAGGCACCCACGGATAAGGTGGCCGCACGCGATGCCCCGGAACACTCCCTCGACCAGATCACAGGCAGCCTCACCGGCAGATGACTATGCCGTCTCCGACGGCGAGTGGCTGAGGATCGACTGGGCCGAGCACCTGCGCGAGAGCACCGTCGATTCGGTGCTCGGTGAAACCCCGGTCAGCTACGTAGAGCTCGGACAGGGCCCGCCGATACTGCTGGTTCACGGACTGAGCGGCAGCTGGCGCAACTGGCTGGAAAACATTCCGTACCTGGCCAGGCGCCACCGCGTTGTCGCTCTGGACCTTCCCGGCTTCGGGGCAAGTCGCATGCCGGAGTATCCGATCTCAATCAAGTCCTACGGCAACTTCCTGGTCAAGTTTGCCGACGGGCTCGGGCTCGGCGACGGCACCGCATTGATCGGGCACTCAATGGGCGGTTTCATCTCAACCGAGGCGACGATTCTCGCCCCGGAGCGGTTCTCGTCACTGACGCTCGTCGCGGCGGCCGGGATCACCTACGCAACGATGAGGCGCTCGCAGAAAGACATGGTCAGACCGATCGTCGAGATGATGATGCCGGTCGCCGCCGACAGCCTCGAGCGGAACTTCGGTCGCAGCCGGCTGCGGGCGGCACAGTTCGCCGGGGTGTTCGCCCATCCGGAACGGATCAGGCGGGAGATGCTGTGGGAGCTCGGCAGCTACGCGGTAAGGGCACCGGCGACCCTTCAGGCGGCGTACGAGCTGGCCGGCTACGACACCCGGGACCGCCTCTCCGAGATCAGCCTGCCGACGCTCCTGATCTGGGGCAACAAGGACCTGCTGGTGCCCGTCGCGGCGGCGTTCTCGTACCAGAAGCGAATCCCCCAGGCGGAGCTCGCCCTGCTCGATGACACCGGCCACATGATTCAGATGGAACGCCCCGGCCGGTTCAACCATGACGTAGAAGAGTTCGTCGACCGCCATCGGGCAACCGGCAACGCGGAACCGCCGGGCGGCCCCTGAGGGACCCCAGGGGCCGATCAGGCTTCGGGACCGACCAGCGAGTTGATCTTCCGGGTAAGCGCTCGCTCGGTCTTCTTCAGCGAGGCTGCCCTGCGAGCGGCCTTCTTCGAAGCTCTGCCAAGGCCTGCGGCCCGGCCACACGAGCGCCGCTGCGTTGAGCAGGAGCGCCTGGCCTTGCGGGCCTTCGCCGAGAGCCCGGCGGCCTGCGCCTTCGCCGACTTCAACTGCCGGCGGACCGCGGCCCGTCTCGCGATTGCTTTCGTCCGCTCGGCCGTAACGTAAGCCCGGCTCTGGGAAGCGGCGATATCGATCAGGTTGCCCAGGGCGAGGTTGACGTCCGCGGTGTGAAGGTTGCCCCCGCCGCTGATGACCAGCTGGGATATGTCCTGGCGGTTGTCACCCGGCTTACGAATGTCCTCGACGTTCAACCACCTGACGTTGCCCTTTGTCGGGGTGGTTGCGGTCCGGCATTCCCCCCGGTAGAAGTCGGGCATCACCTGCCATGGTGCGTTGCCTTCAGGCAGCCCGACGAAGGCCGGGAGGTTCGCCAACGGATTGAGAACTCCGTTGTCCCCCGAGAGGTCCCCGGGGTTCACGCACATGACTTCGTACAGATCCTTGTCGGGACGCGGTGCCGGGTTGATCCAGTACCCGGAGTCCACCCAGCCGAAACTTGAGGTGTCGGACGGCCGCTCACCTGCCCCCCGTTTGAACATCGAGTAGGCGATCACGCAGCCGACCTGGTCTCCGGCTTCACAGGCGGGGATGTTCTGGAACTGGCCACCGACGACGCCTCCCTTCGGCACGTAGACGTTGGCGCCGGGAAGGATGGCGGAGATGATCTTCTTCCTCACGGCCGGGCTGTTGTCAACTTCCTCGGCGAGCAGGCGGGCCATGTGCGATGTGCCCTGTGAATGGGCGACGATCACAACGCCGCGGCCGTTGTTGTAGTTGTCCATGTAGTCGTTCCATGCGTCGAGGGCGCTGTTGTAGGCGATGTCCCTGACTTCGTCGGAAATCGGCCCGTCCAGAGCGTCGAGCGTGTACTGCCTGTACATCGGGGCGTAAACGTCACAGATTCGCGAGAACATCCGGGCCTGGTTGACCGCGACGCCGCGGATCGGCTGGTCCTTCGACAGGTCCGCGTTGGGGCCGGGCTGAGGACTCTGGGTCGGATAGAGGTAGAAGCAGTCAACCGGAGGGTCGCTGGCAGCCGTGAATGGGAGCGGCTCGGTACGGACGCCAAGCGGCGGTACCGCGAGCGGATCGGGCGGCAGGAAGGAGCTCCCTGCGAGAGTTCCGGCGCAGGGATTGTCGGCCTGGCCGGGCTTGCACAGCCAGACTGTCGGTTCAGCCGAGGCCGGACCGGCGAAGAAGGCGAGTCCGACTACGGTGGCGATGCTCGCCAGCGCGATGCTGATCAATCTCCTGCTGCTCGAAGCCTTCATTGATTCCCCGTCCCTCTCAGGCCGCGCGGCGCCATGTGGCGTCGACAGCGGCAGTCTGCTCGTTTGTCCCGACACTCACGTAACACGGTTGAACCGGTGGCGCTGCGGTCGGCTACCCCGTCAGGTTATCGCGCCCTTGGACGCCGAACTGACCGCAGCCGCGTACTTGGCCATCACGCCACGGGTGAAGGGCGGCTCGGGCACCTTGTAGGCGGCCACACGCCGGTCGATCTCTTCGACCGAAAGGTCCACGTCCAGCCTGCGATTGTCGATGTCGACGGTGATCGAGTCGCCGTCGCGGATCGCCGCGATCGGTCCACCCTTGACCGCCTCGGGAGCGACGTGGCCAATCATCAGACCTCGGGTGGCGCCGGAGAAGCGGCCGTCGGTCAGCAGAGCCACGTGCTCACCCATGCCTTCGCCGACCAGCGCGGCGGTGACCTGGAGCATCTCCCGCATCCCGGGTCCACCGGCCGGGCCTTCGTTGCGGATTACGACCACGTCGCCCTTCTCAATCAGCCCCTTCTTCAAGGCTGCGAAGCAGTCTTCTTCGCACTCGAATACACGGGCCGGGCCGGTGTGGCTGCGGCGCTCGGTGCCGGCCACCTTGACCACGGCGCCGTCAGGGCAGATGTTGCCGCGCAGGATCGCAAGGCCGCCCTGCGCCTTCAGCGGCGCATCGACCGGAAGCACAACATCCTGCCCCGGTTGCTCGACGGCCCGGTCGGCCTCTTCACCGATCGTATCTCCGGTCACGGTGATTTCGTCCTCGTGAAGCAGGCCACCGTCCTTCAGGTGCTTGAGGATCAACGGCACACCGCCGGCCCGGTAGAGGTCCGTGGCGACGTAGCGGCCGCCGGGCTTGAGGTCGGCCAGCAACGGCGTACGAGCGGAAACCTCCTCGAAGACATCGATATCCAGCTCGATCCCGGCCTCCCGCGCGATCGCCAGCAGGTGAAGCACGGCATTGGTGGAACCTCCGGATGCTGCCACTGTGGCGATCGCGTTCTCGAGCGAGCGGCGGGTGATGATCCTGCTCGGACGCAGGTCGTCGGCGAGGACCTTGAGGATCAGTTCACCGATACCGCGAGCGACCTCGTTCTTTTCGGCGTCCTCGGCCGGGACCATGGCCGAGAAGGCAGGTGAGATGCCGAGCGCTTCAAAAGCGCAGCCGAGCGTATTGGCGGTGAACTGGCCGCCGCAGGCACCGAACCCCGGGCTGGCCACGTTCTCGATGTCGGTCAGTTCCTGGTCGGAGATGTCGCCGGCGGCGTGCGCCCCGATCGCCTCGAAGACTTCAAGGATCGTAATGTCTTTGCCGCCGTAGGTGCCCGGCTTGACCGAGCCTCCGTAGAGCACGATCGAAGGAATGTCGATTCGGGTCACGCCCATGACCGCGCCGGGGATCGTCTTGTCGCAGGCAGTGAGGGCGACGATCGCGTCGAACTGGTAGCCGAGAGCCATCAGTTCGATCGAATCGGCGATGACCTCGCGGCTGACCAGTGAGGACTTCATCCCCTGGGTGCCCATCGTTATGCCGTCGGAGACCGCGACCGTATTGAACTCCATCGGGGTTCCACCGGCGGCCCTCACCCCTTCCTTGACGTACTCCGCCAGACCCCGCAGCCCGTAGTTGCACGGCATCGCGTCGGTCCAGGTGTTGGCGATACCGATCGTCGGCTTCTTCATGTCCTCGTCGGTGAGGCCGATGCCCTTCATGTAGGCACGGGCGGCAGCCCGGGCAGGTCCGTCAAAGACGGCGGCAGAGCGTGGACGCGGGTACGGGCTGGTGGCGGACGAGTCGTTGGAGGACATGGCGCTTATCTTAGGCCGGGAGCCCTGACGGGGATGGTTTCAGTCCCGGCTGCGCCGGGCGAGGCCGAAGACATCCACAGGGCCCGGGCCGGAGCCGATCGTGTCGAGTCCGTCGGCGACCGCCCGCGATGCGACTTCGCGGGCCGCCCGGGCCGCGGCCTCCGGCTCCATGCCGCGCGCGATGAATGCGGCAAGGGCCGAAGAATGGGTGCAGCCGGATCCGTGGGCCGATGTCGCCTCGTGACGGGGGCCCTCGATCCTTACCGTGCCGCTGCTGTCACAGAACACGTCGACCAGGCCTTCGCTGTGTCCACCTGTGACCACCACAGCTTTCGGTCCGGCGGCAAGCATGGCTGCAGCCAGATCCTCCTGCGACACGCCTTCGCCGAGTCCGGTCAGGGCCCGGGCCTCGGGGATGTTCGGAGTGGCGACGGTGGCCCGCGGCAGGATCAACTCGACCAGGGACTTCCGGGCATCAGTGGAAAGCAGGTCGGCACCGCTCTCGGCAACCATGACCGGGTCGAGCACCACCGGTACCTCGCCGAGCAGGTCGAGGCAGTGGTCGACTGCGGCGATCGTCTCGACCGTGCCGAGCATTCCGATCTTGACCGCATCAACCCCGATGTCGTCCAGTACCGCCCTTACCTGGGCGACGATCACTGAGGGCTCGACGGCTTCAATCGCGATCACCTCACGCGTATTCTGGGCCGTGATCGCGGTGATCGCGGTCATGCCGTGGACCCCGCAGGAAGCGAATGCCTTGAGGTCGGCCTGGATCCCGGCTCCGCCTCCGGAATCGGATCCGGCGATCGAAAGCACTGCGGGGATGCCGGAGGCGTTCACCCGCCGGATCATAGGAGGCTGCCGGCACCTGCGAGATCAGCTCCCCGCTGCGGCAAGACCGGTGCGCCGGTACTCACCCGCCAGGGAACAGTTGACGTAGCCCGCGATCTCCAGCCGGGCCAGACCGGCTGCCGCCCGGGCAACTCCCAACCCGGCCGCGGGGGCTATGCCGTCGACCAGCGAATGGCCGCCCTCGACCGCATCGAGGATCAAGCGTTCGGATTCACCAAGTTCCGGTCCGAACAGTTGCTCCGGAAGGCTCAGGCCCATGCCGGCGAGGCGTTCGACTACATCCACGCCGCCGCGGACCAGCGCTGCGCCCGAGGCGATCAACTCATTTGTGCCGGCCGATGGACCGGCGGTAACCGGTCCCGGCACCGCACCGACCTCACGACCGGCGTCGGCGGCCATCTCGGCCGTGATCAGCGAACCGGAACGCCGTGCCGCCTCGACCACCACGGTCATCCTCGAGAGCGCGGCCATGATCCGGTTTCTGGCCGGGAATCCCCACCGCCAGGGGCGCGTGCCCGGAGGCATCTCCGAGATCACCAGCCCTGATTCGAGGATGCGACGGTAGAGCCGCGCATGAGTCGCCGGGTACGGGCGGTCGGCCCCGCCGGCCAGAACGGCCAGCGTCCTTCCGCGCTCAACCGCTCCGCGATGGACAGCCCCGTCGATTCCGAGGGCGAGCCCGCTGACCACGACCAGCCCTGCCGAGGCGAGTTCCGAACCGAGCATCCTCGCCACCTCCAGCCCGTAGCCAGTCGCCCTCCTCGCGCCGACCACCGTGACCGAGCCTGACATCGTCACTTCTTCCACGGGGAAGGCATTGCCGCGACCGATCAGGCAGCAGGGCGCGTCGGCGCCGTCTTCCAGTCCCTCCGGAAAGCCGGCGCCGTGGACGCAGCAGGACCAGCAGTCGGCGGCCTCCAGCGTGCCCCGCAGATGCCCTTCATCGAGCCGCTGGTTCTCTGTGAGCAACTCGTCCGCACGGCGCGGGGCGACCGCGGCGGCGAGATCCTGATCCGAGAGACGCAGAAGTTCCGGAGTGCGCCGCCCGGCGCGGTTGTCACAGGCCACCTGGATAAACGGGGCCAACCGGGCGATCAGCCAGCTTCGCCTCAGGCAGACAGGGCAGGCTTCATTCGAATCGTCATTCGGCCCACTCAACTTCCAGACCTCCGCCTCAGCTGGAGCGCCCCCGCCAGGTGTTCCTCACGGACCGGCCCGCTGCCATCGAGGTCAGCCAGCGTACGGGCCAGCCGAAGTGCCCGGTCGTGAGAACGACCGCTCAGCTTCTGACTTCGGGCCGCTTCGATCAGCAGGTGGCGGGCCTCCGGTTCCACCTCGAACCGTGACACCTCGGCCCTCGTCGCGGCGGCGTTGGGCCGACCGGATCCGAGTCGCTCACTCATCCTTTCCCTGGCGATCAGAACCCGCTCGCGAACCGCCGCCGAACACTCGCCGTCTTCCCCGGCCATCGCTTCCGGATCCGGCTGGGCGACACCGACGATGATGTCGATGCGGTCGGCCAGGGCACCGCTCAGCGTGCTCCTGTAACGGGCGACCGCCGCCGCCGAACACTCGCATTGCGGATCCTCGTCGCCGCGGCCGCACGGACACGGGTTGGCCGCCGCGACCAGGGTGAAACCAGCGGGCAGGGTTCGCCGTCCATTGGCTCTGGAAATCGTCACTTCACCCGATTCCAGCGGCTCCCTCAGCGCCTCAAGCGCAGGTCGCCGGAACTCGCAGAGCTCGTCCAGGAAGAGAACCCCCCTGTGGGCCAGCGTGATCTCGCCAGGACGCGGCGGGCTTCCGCCACCGACCAGCCCGGGGGCCGAGACCGTGTGGTGTGGCGCACGGAAAGGGCGCTCCGCCCGCAGCGGACCGGCCCCGCAGACCCCGGCGATCCGGGCTACCTCGAGGATCTCGTCGCTGCTCATCGGGGGCAGCACCGAAGGGATCCGCCTGGCAGCAAGCGACTTGCCCGAACCCGGCGGGCCGACCATCAGAAGCGCATGCCCTCCGGCCGCAGCCACCTCGATCGCCCGACGCAGACTGGGCTGCCCACGAAGGTCCCGGAGGTCGGGCAAGGCGTGGTTCCTGATCTGTCCAGCCGGCTCCGGTTTTTGGCCGGGCACCTGCCCTCTGGCGAACTGCCTGAGCTCCGAGATCGATTCGATCGTGCGCACTTCGACCCCGGGGGCCAGCGCTGCCTCGGGTCCGTTGGCGGCCGGAAGGATGATTCCCCGGCAGGATTGCTCCCGGGCGGACTCCGCCATCGCCAGGGCACCACGTACTGGCCGCACGGACCCGTCCAGGGCCAGTTCTCCTGCCAGCGCCCATCCGGCAAGCTGTTCCGGGGGCAACTCGCCGCCCGCCGCCAGCAGAGCGGTCGCGATGGCAAGGTCGAGCCCGGGACCGGCTTTGCGCAAGTCCGCCGGAGCGAGGTTGGCCGTTATTCGCCGCAGCGGGAATTCGAAGCCGGTGTTGACCAGCGCCGCCCGGACCCGTTCGCGGGCCTCACGCACGGCCGCATCAGGCAGTCCGACGATCTGGAAGCTCGGCAACCCGCGATGGATATCCACCTCGACCCGGACCGGTCGGGCGGTGATTCCTTCGAGCGTAAACGAGGTCGTTTCGGCGAGCATGGAACGAAGCTACGAAGCCCCCGCTCACCGATCAGCATCCCACTGCAACAAATCAGCGTGCAGTCCGGAACAATTGCTCAGGATCGGCCCCGAAGCCGCCCCGGGCGGCCTTACGGTCACCCCATGTCAATCATCGAAGAGGGTTCATCGAGCAGGAAGGGTCCCGCCGGCGATACGAACGAGGCCGGAGCGGGCAAAGATGGCGACCCGCGACGGGCACTGGGCCGCCGGGGCGAAGACTTCTGCGAGCTCCAGTTGAAGCGGCGCGGCTGGAGGATTCTTGACCGCAACTGGAGGGTGCGCATGGGTGAGATTGACTTCGTCGCGATGGACGGAAGCACCCTCGTCGTTCTCGAAGTGAAGTCACACAGCAGCTCGAACCGGGCCGGACCGCCGACCCCGGCTCTGGCGGTCGGGCCTCAGAAGCAACGACGGCTGCGCAGGCTGGCTTCGGCCTGGTTGATGACCCGCAGGCAGGGCCGCGAGTTCGACGAACTCCGCTTCGACGTCGTCGCCATCACCTTCGCACCCGACGGGTCGCTCGTATGCCATGAGCACATCGAGAACGCATTCTGATCAGTGGCGCGCGTAGGAGGACGAGTTGAATGACATGCGGTGAATCGGTGAGGGTCCGTGCCTGACGATCGCCTCGCGGTGGGCCTCGCTGGCGTAGCCCTTGTGGCCCTCAAAGCCGTACTCCGGGTAACGGATGCCCGCCCGCTCCATGCAGCGGTCCCGGCTGACTTTGGCGACCACCGAAGCGGCGGCGACTGCCGCGCTCTTACTGTCGCCCTTGATCAGCTTGCGGTGGTCAGGCGCGGAGTCCGGCAGGCGGAAGCCGTCCACCAGCCGGGTTACCCCTTCTACATCGCCCAGACCCCTCAGCGCCACGGCAAGACACTCGATGTTGCTCACCTGGAGCCCGGCTGCGTCGATGTAGCGGGCCGAGCGCATCACGACGGTCACGCTCACGGCACAGCGCAGGATTTCCGGCAGGAGGCGCTCCCTCGCTCTGGCGGTCATCCGCTTGGAGTCGTTGAGCGTGGCCAGTCGGCCTGAGCCGAAGCTCTCCAGGCACTCGCGGTCGAAGAGCACGGCCGCGGCCACGATCGGACCGGCCAGGCATCCCCTGCCCGCTTCGTCGGTCCCGGCGACGGCTCCCTGTGCGATCTCCAGGTCGTGGGCGAACAGGCCCGCCGGATCCGGCCCGGTGGGCTTAGAGGCCACCGATGCGATTCGGCGGCCAGTAGGTACCGAATGCCTTGCCGATCAACGATTCTTCCGGCAGCGGACCCCAGAAGCGGCTGTCGTCGCTCTGCCCACGGTTGTCGCCCATCATGAAGTAGTGACCCTCGGGGACGGTAATCGCAACGGGAAGATCGCAGGCCGCGCCGCCTTGGCCGCAGGGGGTTATCTCATACCCGTCGGGCACCACGGGAGAGCCGTTGACGATCGGGATGCCGTCCTTGACCGCAACCGTGTCTCCGGGCCCGGCGACGATGCGCTTTATGAAGGTGTCCGAGGCCTCGCCTTCCGTCGCTACCGGGCAAGGCTGGCCGGTTTTGGGCTGAACTCCACATTCGGGCCCGTTGCTGCTGACGCCCTTTGGCGGGTGGAAGACGACAACATCGCCGGGCTTCGGGTCGGCGAAGTGGTAGACGAAACGGTTGGCCAGCACCCGCTGGCCGACGTCAAGTGTGGGTTCCATCGAGCCGGACGGAATCTGGTATGGCTTGATCAGGAACGCCTGGATGAGCAACGCGAGGCCCAGGGCCAGCGCAACAATCACGACAAGTTCGACAAAACTTCCCCCGGCCGTCTTCGGCTTGGGGATCTGCGGACTCAGGCTTCGTCCTTCTTGTCCTGGTCGCCGGCGTCGGCGTCCGCCTCGGGCGAATCGGCTTCGTTGGCTGCTGCCTCGGGGGTCTCTTCAGCCTCAGGCGCTTGTTCCGCCTCAGGCGATTCTTCAGTCTCGGGTGCTGCTTCAGCCTCGGTGGCCTCCGCTTCAGGCTCCGCGGCCGCAGCTTCAGTCGACTCGGCATCAGTCTTCCCAGCCTTGGCTTCAGTCGAGTCGGCTTCAGGGGCGTCCACCCCGGCTGCCGGTTCGGTCGTGGCGGGTTCCTCTTCGGCCGGCGCGAGACCTTCGCCGGATGCGTCGACAGCGCCGTCATCGGAAACCGAGACCATCTCTTCATCGATTCCCCACCGGCGCTCGGCGACCCGGGCGGCCTTGCCGACCCGGTCACGAAGGTAGTAGAGCTTGGCGCGACGCACGCGGCCACGGGATGCAACCTCAAGCTTTTCGATCTTCGGCGAGTGGAGCGGGAAAGTACGCTCGACACCGACTCCGAAGGACTGCTTGCGCACGGTGAAGGTCTCCCTGACGCCGGAACCCTGCCGCTTGATCACGACGCCCTCGAAAATCTGGGGGCGCTTGCGGTTGCCTTCGATCACGAGGAAGTGAACACGCACACGGTCACCCGGCTGAAACGGCGGGAGTCCGGTGCGCAGCTGGCTGCTTTCGATGTCCTGGATTACTGTGCTCATGGCTCAAAAAGACGGGCCGGGTGGCCCGCGAAGCGGCAATGCTACCGACTCGCCGCCTTCAACGCCGTCCAACTGCCCGGCCCAGGCGACGATCGCTCACCCTCCGCGCTCCCGGCTCTGCTCGCTCCGCCACTTGCGCACCTTTTCGTGGTCACCCGAAACGAGCACCTCCGGGATGCCCCAGCCCCGGTACTCAGGTGGTCGGGTGTAGTGCGGGTACTCGGGCAGGCCGTCGAGCGCCTCGCTCCAGGACTCCTCGACCGCACTTTCAGAGTCCCCCAGCGCACCGGGCAGCCGGCGCATGATGGTGTCCGCCAGCACCATCGCCGGGATCTCCCCACCGGCGAGCACGTAGCGGCCGATCGAGACCTCGTCGTCCGCCAGGTGTTCGTGGACACGGTGGTCGAAACCTTCGTAACGCCCGCAGAGCAGTGCCAGTCCGGGTTCCGCCGCCAGCTCCCCGACCAGCCCGTCATCGAGCAGTCGGCCGGCCGGGCTGAGCACGACCGTCCTCGGCCTCTCCCCGTCGCCGTACACCCCGCTCAGCGCGGCGTCGACCACATCGACCCGGATCACCATGCCGGCTCCGCCACCGTAGGGCGCGTCGTCAACCCGCCCACCCTTGAGCGGCGTCCACTCGCGGTAGTCACGTGTGTGGAGCGAGGCACCGTGCTCGATTGCCTTGCGAACGGGCCGCTGTTCGCGAAACCAGTCGAAGGCCTCGGGAAAGAGGGTGAAGATGTCGAGGTTCACGGCCGGTGACCGCCTGCCCGGCGAATCAGTCGAGGATGTCGACCAGTACGCGGCGCTCTTCGCGTACCGCGGCAGCCTTGGCGACGGTGCGCAGCGCGTTGGCGACCCGTCCGCCCTTGCCGATCACGCGACCGAGGTCATCCTCGTTCACCGTGATCTCGTAAACCAGATCGCCGTCCTCCTCGAGTTCTTCGACCTGGACAGCGTCGCGATCTTCAACCAGGGACTGCGTCAGGAAGAGCAGCATCTCCTGCATGGAGATCAGGTCCCGGTGGCCTTGATGCCCTTGATGCGAAGCAGGCCCGCGACCCGCTCCGAGGGCTGGGCGCCCTTCTCGAGCCAGTACCTGGCCCTCTCTTCGTCGAGCACGATGGTCGACGGATCGGTCTGTGCGTTGTACTGGCCGATCGTCTCGATGCTGCGCCCGTCACGGGGGGAGCGCTTGTCTGCGACGACGATTCGCCAGATCGGGTTCTTCTTGGAACCCACTCTTCTAAGTCTGATTCGGACGGCCATTGGACGCGGAATCCTACAGATTCTCAGCGACGGCGGACCTTGGGCCGCTGAACCTTGCCGGTCATGCGGGCAAGTTGCTGTGGATCGGGCATGTTTCCGGTCGCCATCTGCTTCATCAACTTGCGCATCTGGTCAAACTGCTTGACCAGATTGTTGACCTGCTGGATCTTCACTCCCGAGCCTTCGGCGATGCGGCGCCGGCGCGAGCCCTTGATCAGCTCAGGGAAAGCCCGCTCCTCCGGGGTCATCGAGAGAATGATCGCCTCGACCCGGTCGAGCTCGCCTTCGTCGACATCGACATCCTTGAGCTGCTTCATCGCGCCCATGCCGGGCATCATCCCCATCAGGTTGCCGATCGGTCCCATCTTGCGTACCTGGCGCATCTGCTTGAGAAAGTCCTCGAGCGTGAACTGCTCGTTGGCCATCTTGCGCTGCAGTTCTTCGGCCTCGTCCTCGCTGACCTGGGCTTCGGCCTTTTCGATCAGACTGAGCACGTCCCCCATGCCGAGGATGCGGCCGGCCATGCGGTCCGGGTGGAACCGCTCGAAGTCCTCAAGCTTCTCTCCGGTCGAAGCAAAGATGATCGGCTTGCCGGTGACCGCCTTGACCGAGAGTGCCGCGCCTCCGCGAGCGTCTCCGTCGAGCTTCGACATGATCACGCCGTCGAACTCGGCCGCCTCGGAGAAGGACTCGGCGACCCCGACTGCGTCCTGGCCGGTCATGGCGTCGACCACCAGCAGCACGTTGTGGGGCCGGGTCTTTTTGCGAATCCGGGCGAGCTCGTCCATCAGGTCGGCATCAACATGGAGCCGGCCCGCCGTGTCAATGATCAGAACGTCGCGGCCTTCGTCCTTTGCCTTGTCCAGGGCCCAGGCGGCGATCTCCACGGGGTCTGCATCGGCGCCCTGCTGGTAGACGACCGCACCGGCCCGCTGGCCCACGGTCTCGAGTTGTTTGATCGCGGCCGGGCGGTAGACGTCGCAGGCGGCGAGCGCGACCTTCTTGCCTTCCTTCTTGAGAAGCAGTGCCAGCTTGGCCGTCGCCGTCGTTTTGCCTGATCCCTGCAGGCCGGCCATCAGGATGACGGTGATGCCCTTCTGGGAGAAGACGAGGTCCCGGCCGGCCCCGCCCATCAGCTCGGTCAGCTCCTCGTTGACGATCTTCACGACCTGCTGGCCGGGGTTCAGGCTGCCGAGCACGTCGGCGTCGAGACAGCGTTCCTTGACCTTCGCGGTGAAGGACTTGACCACCTTGAAGTTGACATCCGCCTCCAGCAGAGCGAGGCGAATCTCACGCATCGCCTTGTCAACGTCGTCCTCGGTCAGTTTGCCGCGTTTGCGCACATCGGAAAGGGTCGACTGGAGGCGGTCTGAGAGCTGGTCGAACATGGACCCGGCACCCTACCGGCAGTCGGGAGCGACGACCGGCACTCGGGTGCGACGACCGGCACTCGGATGCGGCTTCCGGCAGTCGGATGCGGCGACCTGCAGTCGGGTGCGACGACCGGCACTCGGATGCGGCTTCCGGCAGTCGGGAGCGACGTCGGCAGAACGGTCCCGGGAGCATCGATTCGGGAAGTGACCGCACTTCAGGCATGCTGTGTGCCCGGATTCCTGTCACTTCCCCCGACTGCCGCCCGGCCAGGGCCGCCGGGGGTCCCGGGAGGGCGGGGGATCGGCCAGGGGCCTCCCGGAACGGTGGGTTGTGGCAGGAGATCCCCCGGAAAACCCGGCGGCCCACCGGCCCTCGGGTCCGGGTCAGCTTTCGTTGAGCAGGGCGTGGGCGAAGTCGTCCGGGTCGAAGGGCCGGAGATCCTCGAGCTTCTCCCCCACCCCGATCAGCTTCACCGGGATACCCAGTTCGGTGGCAATCGCAAGGGTGATTCCGCCCTTGGCCGTGCCGTCCAGCTTGGTCAAAACAACTCCATCGAGGGCGGTCACCTCGGCGAAGGCCTGCGCCTGGCGGAGACCGTTCTGGCCGGTGGTCGCGTCGATCGAGATCAGGGTCTCGTGAGGTGCGCCGGGAAGCTGCTTCTCGATCACCCGGCGGACTTTGCCGAGTTCGTCCATCAGGTTCGACTGGGTGTGGAGCCGCCCTGCGGTGTCGATGATCACAACATCGGAACCGCGCGCTTTGGCGGCGCTGATCGTGTCGAAGGCGACCGAGCCGGGGTCGGCACCCTCGTTGGAGCGAACGATTCCGGCACCGGAGCGCTCGGCCCAGGTCGTCAGCTGTTCGGCGGCGGCGGCCCGGTAGGTGTCAGCGGCGCCCAGCAGTACCGAGAGCCCGAACTCCTTCTGCAGATGCCAGGCGATCTTGCCGATGGTGGTCGTCTTGCCCGTGCCGTTGACCCCGATCATCAGCAGCACGGCGGGCTCGGCGCTGAGATTGATCGGGGCGCGGTTGCTCGACGCGATTTCGGCGAGGATCTCGACCAGTCTGGCCTTGATCGCCTCGCCGTCAGCCGGGACCTCGCCGGCGTCGACTTCATGCTCGAGCCTCTCGACCACCCTGGCGGTGGTCGTGACGCCGGCGTCGGCATAGATCAGAGCCTCCTCCAGCCGTTCCCAGGTTTCGTCGTCGATCCGGTCGAACAGACTCGAGCTGATTTCCTCGGTCAGGGCCCGACGGCTCCTCGAAAGGCTCTCACGGAGACGGCCGAAGGCCCCGCTTCGTTTCGGGGAGTCCTCTTCTGTGGCTTGCTGTGGAACCTCGCGGGGGGCGCGGTCGCCGAGGTCGAGGATGTCGTTCCATGAGGTGCTCACGGAGCGGATCCTGACGGATCCGGACGAGTCAGGCGGCTTCGTCCACTTCTCCGTCGCCGACGGCCTCGAGCTCACGCGGAAGGCGTCGCGAGACGACCTTGGTCACGCCGTCTCCGCCCATGCTGACGCCGTAGAGCACGTCGGCCGCGTCCATGGTCAGCTTCTGGTGGGTGATGATGATGAACTGGGTCCGGTCCGAGAACCTCCTGACCATCTCGAGGAAGCGGGTGATGTTGGCGTCGTCGAGGGCTGCTTCGACCTCGTCGAGGATGTAGAAGGGACACGGCCGGGCCAGAAAGACAGCGAAGACGAAAGCCAGGGCGGTCATCGCTTTCTCTCCGCCGGAGAGAAGCTTCATCTGGCGCATGCGCTTGCCGGCGGGAGTTACTTCGAGTTCGACGCCGAGATCCGACTGGATCTCGTCTTCCTGGGAATCGACCTCCTCCTCGCCGCCCTCCCCTTCTTCCCCGTCGTCGCCGGCCACGGACACCGGCCGCAGATCGACCGAGCGCAGCCGGCCGCTGCCGCCCGGGAACAGGTGGCTGATCATCTCTTCGAAGTTCTCGGCCGTGGCGGCGAAGGTCTCGTCGAAGGAGCGGGTTATCTCCGCGTCGATATCGCGGATGATCCCTTCGAGCTCGCGCAACGCCCGCTCCGTGTCCTCACGCTGGGCCAGCATCTGCTCGAGGTGCTCGAGCGCCTCCTCGTACTCGCGCTGGGCCAGCGGGTTGACCGGCCCCAGCCGCTCCCTGCGCAGCCGCAGGTTGCTGAGCCGGCGCTCGATGGTCTGGCGCTCTTCTTCTTCAAGTGCCTGCTCGGCCTCGGGGATCTCCTGGCCCAGCTTCTCGGCGATCCGGCCCAGTTCCGCGGCAGCATCGGCCCGGCGGTCCCCGAGATGGGCGGCCTCCACCTCGGCGGCGGTCACCTTCTCTGCCACCCCGCGCAGCTTCGACTGGATCTCGATCTCCTGGTCGGAGCAGAGCTTCAGCTCGGCGGCGATCTCGTCGGCGTCCCCCTGATCGCCGATCACCGTGCGCTCGGCACGGGACACCCTTTCCCGGACGGCCGCGGCGACGGATTCGCCGGCAAACCTGAGCTCGGCGATCAGTGCCATCAGGCCCTCGACCTCGGCCATGCGCTCACCGAGTCGCTCGCGGTGGCGCTCACCGAGCAGACCTTCAGCCCGGAGGGCATGACGGGTCGCCCGCTCGGCTCCGGTGTGAACGTCGGCCAACGACTCCAGCCGCCTGGCTTCCGGCCCTTCGTCGCGGGCCTGGCGCAAACCTTCGGAGGCGATCTGAAGTCCGGCGTCCACCTCGGACAGCTCCTCGACCAGACGGCGCGAACGCTCGCTGGCGGTTCCGCTGCTGCCGAGATCGAAGGTCAGCGGAGCGAGTTCGACCCGCAGGGCCTCCAACCGGGACTCGAGCGAACGGCTTCTTTCGGACACAGCCGAGGTGTTGATCGCGATCTTTTCCTGACCGGATCTCAGCGAGTTCAGCACGCCCCAGATCGCGGTCCGTTCGCGGTCGCGCTCGGCGAAGCGTTCTTCGGCCGCCCGGCGACGCAGGGAGACTCCAGACAGGCTTTCTTCGAGCTTCGTCCGTTCCTTGCGCGCGGCGGCGGCCGCTTGCCGGGCGGCCTTGAGGCGATCCTCGCCGAAGCGCAGTTCTTCGGCGACAAGCTGGGCCTGCAGGCCGAGCTCCTCCCGCTCGATCCGGGCCCCGATCTCGGCCGCGTTTGCCTGCTGCTTGAGCGGGCGCAGCGCCCGGCGGGCCTCGCGCTCGACATCAACGGCACGATCGAGGTTGTCGCGGGTGGCCTTGAGCTTGAGCTCGGCTCGACGCCGGCGCTTGCGGAACTTGCCGAGGCCGGCGGCTTCCTCGATCAGCAGGCGGCGCTCGCGCGGCTTCGAATGGACGATTGAATCGACCCGGCCCTGGCTGATGACCGAGTGCATCTCTTTGCCGAGATTGGCATCGGAGAGGATCTCGGCGATGTCGACCAGCCGGCAGCGGGCTCCGTTGAGGCGGTACTCACCCTCGCCTGAGCGGTCCAGCCTGCGGGTGATCGCGATCTCGGTGAAATCGGAGTTGATGCCGGCGTCGGAGTTGTCGATCACAACCTCCACCTCGGCCGAAGAACGTGCACCGATGTTCTTGCCGCCGACCGAGATCACATCCTGCATCGAAGCGCCGCGGACCGCGCCCGGACTCTGCTCGCCGAGCGCCCAGAGCACGGCGTCGGTGATGTTCGACTTGCCGGAACCGTTGGGGCCGACGACCACGCTCACCCCAGGGGTGAAACGCAGTTCCGTCTTCTCCGGGAAGGACTTGAAGCCCTTCATGGTCACAGATTGCAGGAACATGGCCCTCTAAGGCTGCCGCTTGGGTCGGACGCCACCGGTATCAGCCATCAAGCGCCTCCAGGCCGCGCTCGGCGGCCGCCTGACCGGCGGCCTTCTTGCTCCGGCCCTCACCCCGGCCTATCTCCTCGCCCTGGAGCCTGACCACGACTTCGTAGGTGCGCTGGTGGGCGGGTCCCCGGGCATCAACCACCTCGTATTCGACCACCCCGCCGCCGCGGGCGGCAGACTCCTGGAGCGCCGACTTGAAGTCCGTCCGCGTGCTCTGGACGGTCTCGATCCTCGAGCCGAAGGCCTGCTTCACCGCGGCCGCAGTGCGCTCAAAGCCGAACTCCAGGAAGCAGGCACCGATCATCGCCTCGGTTATTTCCGGCAATGGCCTCTCCCCCTCGAGCAGGAGGCGGGCCGGGGTCCTGGTCCCTTCCTGGCCACCCGGATCGGCCTCGAGCAGCATCTCGGGGATGCCGATCTCCCGGCCGACTGCCGCGCAGGAGGTGCCGCTGACGGTCTGGTTGAGGATCTTGCTCAGCTCGCCGGCGCCCAGTTCCGGGTGGTCCCGGTAAAGCTGGTCGGCCACAGAAAGGCCGAGCACGCTGTCACCGAGCAGGGCGAGGCGCTCGTAGGAACCGATCCGGTCGCCGGCCCATGAGGAGTGGGTCAGCGCGGCCAGCCGGGCCTCCTCCGGGAGCTGGTCGATCAGAGAGCGAAGTGGCTCGCCGGCGGCCGGGCCATCGGCCCGACGCTCACGAGCCCGCTTTAGCCAGGACAAAGTCAACGGCATCCTTGACGGTCACGATCTCACTCGCCTCTTTCTCCGAAACAGAGATTCCGTACTGGTCTTCAAGCTCCATGACCAGTTCGTAGAGGTCGAGAGAATCGGCGTCGAAGTCCTCCTTGAAACGTGCCTCCGGCTTGATCTCCTCCGGGCTCAGCTCCAGTTCTGTCACCAGGTGCTCGCGCACCAGGTCCATCACTTCATCCCTCGTCATGGCCCATTTCCTATCACGCCTGAGCGCCGCGGTTCAGCCCGACACGGTGGAGCATCTCCTCGGTGAGCCCGGGGGCGTCGACCGCGGCGCCGCGGGCGGCAACCCTGATCGCGTTGGCAACGCCTTCGGGTCCGGAACTGCCGTGTCCGACGACCGCCACTCTGCGAAGACCGAGCAGGATCGCGCCGCCGGCCGTATCAGGATGGAGATCCCTCTTCAGCCCGCTGAGCGCAGGCCTGAGGATCAAACCTCCCGCTGCCGAAAACGGGTTGCTCCGGGCGGCGTCGGAGATCGCCCCGGTTACCAGCTTGACCACTCCCTCCATGGCCTTGACCACGATGTTGCCCGAGAAACCGTCGGTCACGATCACATCCGCCCTCGCGCCCGGAACGTCACGCCCCTCGACGTTGCCGATGAAGTTGATCTCCGCCGATTCGCTCAGGACCCGATGCGCCTCGATTTCGACATCCCGGCCCTTGCCTGACTCTTCGCCGACCGAGAGCAGGCCCACCTCGGGTGAATCGACCCCCATGACGGCCTTCGAGAAAGCAGCGCCGAGGTACGCGAACTGGATCAGATGCTGGGCCCGCACCTCGACGTTGGCCCCGATGTCGAGAAAGAGGACCGACCTGCCCGGCAGGGGTACGACCCCGGCCAGCGCCGGGCGCTTCACGCCACGCAGGCGTTTCAGGCCGAAAGTCGAGGCTGCCATCATCGCGCCGGTCGAGCCGAGGCTCACCACGGCCTGTGAACTGCCGTCGCGGGTGTCGGCCACGGCGCGCACCACCGAGGCCCCGGGGCGGCTGCGCACGGAAGGAACGGGGTCGTCTTCGTTGGTGATCTGCTCCCGGACGTCGATCAGCTCGGCGCCGGAGACACCGTCCAGATCAATCCGGTCGGCCGGCCCGAACACACGGACACCGATGCCGTCCGCCGCGGCCTGGCGGACACCGGCCTCGAGCACGTCGAAACCTTTCTCAACACCGAAACCGTCGAGCGCGACCGTGGTCCCGCCGAGGTCCAACTAATTGCCCGTAGGGGGAAGCCCGTCCATGCCCGGCCTGCGCTGGGCTATGACTTCACGACCGGCATAATCGCCGCAGGAAGGGCAGATCCGATGCGGCAGCTTGGGTGAATGGCACTTGACGCAGTGGTTCACCCGGGCCTTGGCGGCCTTGTGGGTCGCGCGACGCTTGTCGCGGCGGGTGCGTGAGGTTCGTTTCTTGGGTACGGCCATAACGACGGCGCAGTCTAGAGAACTCACCGCCCGGGCGCATTTCCACCGGAAGTCGGGACAGAGTCAGCCCAGTTCGCGCAACCTGGACCAGCGCGGGTCCACTTTCTGGCCGTGATCGTGGGCGTCCGGCTCGGCCCCGTTCAGGCTCTCACCACAGTAGGCACACAGGCCGAGGCAGTCCGGCCGGCAGACGATCTGGTTCGGCAGCGAGAGGATCAGAGCGTCGTGGGTCCAGGCCGCCAGGTTCAGGATTCCGTTCTCCACATACGGACTCTCCAGCTCGGCGGCGCTGATTTCGTCCTCTTCAGCCTCCTCGGCCGCAGTCCGGGCCGGCATCGGCTCGGGCGGCTGGTCCACCTCGCGGGCGTCGACATCGACGCGGACCGTCGCGGGTTCCAGGCAGCGATAACACGGCCCGGCCAGGCCGACCTCGAAACGCAGCCTCAGGGCGAAACCGGTGCTGGTCCGCGAGACATCAAGGCGGAATCCGGCTTTCTCCGGCCGGGGGCTGTAGGCCTGCCCGCCCAGGTGCACTTCTTCGGGCTCGATCTTGCCCTGGAGCTGCTTCGCATCCCCGTAGGTGAGACCGAGAGAGTCAAGATCCACTGTTTCCATCCTCACGGCTCCGTCTCCAGACTGGCATGGGTCTACGATGGCGATCTGCCGACCAGCCTAACGAGATGACCAGACCGGAATCGACACCTGACGAATCTACCTACCTGGCTTCGGTGCGGTCTCAGGTACCCCGCTACGACGCGCTGCAGACAGCGGCAATCGAGGCGATTCCTTTCGAGCCCGAAAAGGTGCTGGAGCTGGGCATCGGCACGGGTCAGACCAGCGCCCGGCTGCTTCAGCGCTTTCCCGAAGCCCGGATCACCGGGCTCGACCGCGATCCGACCATGGTCTTTCGGGCCCGCGAGCAGATCAGCGATGTCAAGCTGGCCCGGATGGAGGACCCGCTTCCCGACGGTCCCTGGGATCTGATCATCTCGGTGCTGTCGGTCCACCGGCTGAGCGACGAGCAGAAGCGCACCCTCTTCCGGCGGGTTCGCGAGCAGTCCACGTTCCTGGTGATCGGCGATTTCGTGGCTCTGCCTTCGGGCGGGGGCGGGAGCGAAGTTCCCGGCACGGCCTACCCGGACACAGCCGAACAACTGGCTGATTGGTGTGGCGGCGAAGTCAAGTGGGCCAGCGACGACCTGGTCGTCATCGCAGCCGACTATCGCTGAAGGTCAGTCTTCGAGTTCGTCAAGCGGTTCCTGGTCGCGTCCGGCGAGCCGGTCGCGCCCACGCTGAACCGCAGCGGTGAACTTCTGGAGGTTGACTTCAAGCGTGCTCAGGATCTCGTCGGCGTAGTCCTCTGCGCCGAGGCGGATCTCACGCTCGCGTGAACGCGCGTCTTCGACGATCTCGTCGGCGGCCCGCTCGGCCTGTTTGGTGACTTCTTCGTCGGAGACAAGCCTGGCCTGCTGCTCACGGGCCTCACGCACGACCCTCTCGGACTCGCGCTTGGCTTCCTCGAGCATCTCCTGGCGCTCCTTGACGATCCAGCGGGCCTGCTTGATCTCTTCAGGGATCGTGGCCCGCATCTGATCGAGCAGGTCGTAAATCTCCTCGCGGTCCACGCGCACCTGGTCGGTCAGCGGCACCGGCCTCGCGTTGTGGACGAGGTCATCGAGTTTGTCTATGAGGACGAGTACATCCATTGCTCAGCGAACCTTATTTGTCTCGGCTTGTTTGTGCCTGAAAGTGCTCATTTGCTGCAACATTCTGCATGGAATCACCCACTCCTTGTTGTTCCACGAACCGTTCACTTGCGTCCGAGTCTATCCGCAAGCGCGGAGGCCACCGGCTCCGGGACGAGGTCGGAGATGTCCGCATTGAAGATCGCCATTTCCTTGACTCCGGTCGAAGACAGGAAGCTGAAGTGAGAGCGGGCGAAAACGTAGACGCTCTCGATCTCGGGGTCGAGCTTGTGGTTGAGCTGTGCCATCTCGTACTCGAACTCGAAGTCGGAGATCGCCCGCAGGCCCTTGATCACCACGGTCGCATCGACCTCACGGGCGAACTGGACCAGGAGGTCGGAGAAGATCCTGACCTCGACGGTGACGAGCCCGGCGGTTGCCTCTTCGATGAAGGCCTTGCGCTCTTCGGCTGTGAACAGAGTCGCGTTCTTGCGCATCGGCTTGTTTACGACTCCAACCACGACGCGGTCGAACATGCGCGATGCACGACCGATGATGTCGAGGTGTCCGTTTGTAACCGGGTCATAACTACCCGGGCAGATCGCAGTTCGGGTTGAATTGTGGTTCATCGGCTTTCCGTGGACGAGGAGTGGACATGGAATGTAACCAGTGAACGCCCGTACCTGCGCTCACGAACCACCTCCAGGGAAGGAAGCTCCAGAGGCCGGCCCGCTTCACTTTCGACCACTACCCTGCCGCCGGGGGCAAGCACCGATGCGATCACGGGGTCGAGAGCCGCCGCCACCGTGTCGGCCTGGCGGTACGGCGGGTCGAGCAGCACCAGGTCGAAACTCCCGCCGCCGGCCCCGCCTGCGACCCATGCGGCAGAGTCGGCCCGGACGAGCTCAACCCGTTCGAGCAGGCCCAGGTTGTGAACGTTGCCCATCGCCGGACGGATGTCCTGATCGACGAGCACAGCCCGTTCGGCGCCACGTGAGATCGCCTCGATCCCGAGCGCTCCGGTGCCGCAGTAGAGGTCAGCGACGGTGGCCCCGGTGACATCCCCCAAGGCCGAGAAAAGCGCCTCACGCACGCGCTCGGGGGTGGGCCTGACCTTCCACCCTTTCGGGGCCAGCAGCTGACGGCCGCCGAACTCGCCGGCGATCACTCTCAACGGATCGCTCCGGTCCGGTCGAAGCGACTGCGGGCGATCCCCGAGATCGGCCCGAAGCCAGGCCAGGCGAGGCCGTCGTGCTGCGCGACAAGCCGGTCGAGGTCCTCGCGCGCGGCTTCGAGCAGTTCAAGATCACGCGGGAGCCGGGCCACCCGGAAACGCGGCAGGCCATGCTGGCGGGTACCGGTGACCTCACCCTCTCCGCGCATCTCGAGGTCGATTTCGGCCAGCCGGAAGCCGTCGGACTCGGTTGCTACTGCGGCCAGGCGGCGGCGGGCGGCGGGGCTTCCGGTGGAGGTCATCAGCAGGCAGCATCCCCCATGCCGGCCGCGCCCGACCCTGCCCCTGAGCTGATGCAGCTGCGAAAGGCCGAACCGCTCCGCTCCCTCGATCACGATCACGGTCGCGTTGGGCACGTCTATCCCGACCTCGATCACGGTGGTGGCGACAAGAACATCGGTCTTGCCGGCTTCGAAAGCCTTCATCGCTATCTCTTTGCGTTCGGCGGGCATTCTGCCGTGGACCAGCCCGACTTCGTAACCGGCCAGGTCCTCCTGCCGCAACCGCTCGGCCTCGGCCTCGGCCGCCCGGGCCTCGATCGAGTCGGACTCTTCGACCAGCGGGCAGACGACAAACGCCTGACGGCCGCGGTCGACCTCCTGCCGGACGCGCTCGAACACCCGGGCCCGGTCGCCCTCGCCCATGACCTCGGTCGTGACCGGTTTCCTGCCGGTCGGCAACTCCCGGATCGAAGTGATGTCGAGGTCGCCGTACGAGGTCAGCGAAAGCGTCCTCGGAATCGGCGTGGCCGACAGGTGGAGCAGGTGGGCGCCCTCGCCGTCGGAGGCCTTCGAGTCGAGACGGGCGCGCTGCCTTACCCCGAAGCGATGCTCCTCATCGACCACGCACACGGACAGCGAGCCGAACTCGACCGGATCCTCCAGTAGAGCCTGGGTGCCGAGGAGAATCGAAGGCTCGCCCGCCGCCAGCGAGGCGAGGATCTGCCTGCGCTGGGCAGCCGTACTCGAGCCGGTGAGCACTCCGAGCTTGACGCCGGTCCCACGCAGGAGCCGCGCGATCGTCGAAGCGTGCTGGTCCACCAGGACCTCGGTCGGGGCCATCAGCGCCGCCTGTCGCCCTGACTCGACCGCCCTGAGCATCGCCCAGAGCGCGACCACCGTCTTGCCCGATCCGACTTCACCCATCAGCAGCCGACGCATCGGGTGGGGCCGGGCGAGGTCCCCCCCGATCCGGGCGAGCGCCTGCTCCTGCTCGCCGGTGAGGCTGAACGGCAGGCTGCTCAACCAGACGTCCGAGATCGCAGGCGCGGCTTGAAGTGGTGTCGCGGGCAGGTTCCGGTTGCCGCCGGCCTCCCGGAGCCCGGCGAGCACAACCTGGTGGAGGAAAAGCTCTTCATAGGCGAGCCGGCATCTGGCGGCCAGAGGACCTTCTTCACCCGATGGAAAATGGGCTTCGCGAAGTGCCGCAGCGGCGCCTGGCAGCGAACGCCTCCGGAGCAGAGAGGAGGGCAGCGGGTCGGCGATATCGCCAGCCAGCTGACATGCCTGCCATGACCAGCGGCGCCACCGGCCCGGACCGAGTTCGCCACCTGAGGAGTGGCGGGCCCGCGGCGCCTGCTCTTCAAGACCGGGCGGTCCGCCGGGCGCGCCGTCGAGCGCCTGGTGGTCGGAAACGACGAAGCCCTTCTTTTCAAGTCGGCCTTCGAGGATCAATCCCCGGCCCGGCTGGAGCTGGTCGAGCACCCAGTGCCGGTTGAACCAGACCGCCTTGATCTGGCCGGAGTCGTCGGCAACCACCGCCTCGACTACGCTCAGGCCCCGGCGACGGACACGGACACGGCGGGAAGAAACGACCTGTACCGCCACCGACGAGCGCTCTCCCGGCTCGAGCTCCGTGACCAGGCTGCGACCAGGCGACTCCCCGTAGGTGCCGGGTACCCGCCAAAGCAGGTCGAACACGGTTGAGACCCCGGCCTCACGAGCGGCCTGCTCAAACCCGGGTCCGATACCCGGCAGGAGAGACAGCGGCCCCTCAAAGACTTCGTGGCGCGGCCAGCGGACCGGCGCCTCAAGCAGGGCGGCGCGCCCGGGCGGCTCGCCACCCGCGAAAGGCGGCGGCGCTACTGGCCGGCCAGCAGCCACCACCAACTCGGCTGCCCACCTTCATGGACTTCGAGCTCGATTCCGTCGGGCGCATGGTGGCCCAGTTCATCGAGCGGTATCGGTGCACCCTCGCCGGCGATCGCTGTGACTATCTCGGCATCGGTAGCGAGCATCTCGATCGTGGTCGCGAGGGTCGAGCCGGCGCCACCCCAGGCGACGATCTCGTCACCGATAAAACCGACCGCGTCGCCTCGTCGGAACCGACCGGCACCGTCGTCACGGGCGGCCGGAGCGATGCCGCCGGTCGTGGTCTCGTCGATCGCCGCCTCCAGCTTCTTGCGGTTCTGCTCGACGTCGAGCTCCGGGTCAAACTCGACCAGGGCCAGCAGACCCTCCTGCTGGGTGCGGGTCGGGATCACGACAGCCTTCTTCTCGGAGAGCTCACAGGCCCGTTCGGCCGCCATGATCACGTTCGAGGAACTGGGCAGCACGATCACCTCGGGAGTGGGAACCTCGCGGATCCCGGCCAGCAGCTCGGCGGTTGACGGGTTGAGGGTCTCACCGCCATCGATCACATGGACTTCAAGGCTCGCGAAAAGCGCCCTCATCCCCTCTCCACAGGAAACCACCACGACCCCGGTGCGGTGTGCGGCCATTCGTGCCTGCCGCTCGGCCACCTGCTTGCGCATGTCGGCCACGTCGAGGTTGGTCACCTTTCCGGCGGAGCTGAAGACCTCCATGGCCGATTCAGGGTCATCGGTGTGAACGTGAACCTTGAGTGTCGCTTCATCCCCGACCACGAGCACAGAGTCGCCGATCCCCTCAAGGCTGCCGACAAAGTCACGGCCGACCAGTCCGGACCCGGAGACGATGAAGTTGGTGCAGTACTGGTACTTGCTGTCTTCGTGGTGGGGCTGGCTGAGACGCGGTGCGGCGTGGTGGTCGATGACCGGCAGCTCGGCATCTTCGCCGCGCAGTGCCGCGAGCACGCCTGCGAGGATCAGTACGAGTCCGTAACCGCCGGCGTCGACGACTCCGGCCTCGGCCAGCACGTCGAGCTGCTCCGTAGTGCGCTCGACCGCTTTCTGGCCATCGGCGATCGCCTGTTCGAGTACGTCGGCCAGCAGCTCGTCCTGCTCTTCGGGAGTGGCGTCCGGGCTGAGCCGCTGGCGATCGGCATCGGCGTGGGCGAGCTGGCGGGATATCGAGTGGGCCATCTCGCGGAAGACGGTCAGCATCGTTCCTTCTGCCGGCTCCCGGACCGAGGCGTATGCGGCATCCGCGGCGCGGCCGAAAGCCGAGGCGACGAGGACCGGATCAACCAGTTCACCGGGCCGGGAAGCGAGTTCCTCGGCGGCGCCGCGGACGATCTGGCTGAGGATCACGCCGGAGTTGCCCCGGGCACCCATCAATGCCGCGCGGGCCAGGGCCGAAACCAGCTGGGTGCGGCCGATCTCGTCAAGCGAGCGACCGTCGTCGAGCCGGTCGAGCTCCTCCATCACGGCCCGCATCGTCTGGGCCATGTTCTCCCCGGTGTCACCGTCGGCGACCGGGTAAACGTTCAGGTCGTTGACCTCCTGCCGGCGGGCCTCGAGCGATCCGTATGCAGACGCGACCACACGCCGGAACCGTTCGATGCTTGGGTCAGCCACAGTCGGCGAGCCTATAGATCAAGCCGGACAGCCGCACCCGGAACCGGGCGATGCGGAGGTCAGGCGGCCTTGGTTACTTTGTTCGCCTTGAGGCAACGGGTGCAGACGTTGACCCGCTTGCGCGAGCCGCCTTCGACGATGCGGACCTTTTGCAGGTTCGCGTCGAACCGACGCTTGGTGGCGATCATCGAGTGGCTTCGGGAGTTACCGAAGGACGGACCTTTACCGCAGGTGTGACATACGCGTGCCATTGGACGCAGCATCCTAGCCGAAAGACCGGCTGACTGACGTCGAGGCGTACCTCAACCGAAAAGGTGGCTGTGGATCTCGTTCATCCGCAGAACGGCGCGGGCGGCGGCGGCGCCCTGGTCGCGCTTGCCTCCGCCGGTTCTGGCCAGGGCCTGCTCCATGTTCTCGACAGTAAGCACGCCGAAACCGCAAGGCACTCCAGTCGCCAGCTGCACGTCCTGAATGCCGCGGGCCGCCTCCCCACAAACGAAGTCGTAGTGGTCGGTCTCACCGCGGATCACCGCGCCGAGACAGACGACGCCGGCGAACTTTCCCGAATTCGCGCAGTAATGGGCGGCGAGCGGAAGCTCGAAAGCCCCTGGCACCTCGAACACCTCAATGTCTGCCTCCCCCACTCCGGCATCGGCGAACTCGCTACGGGCACCTGCGATCAGGCGATCCGCGAGGTCTTCGTAGAAGCTGCCGACGCAGATCGCGTAACGCTGTTCAGCCATCGGCGGTGGAGTTTCCAGGGCCGGTTGAATCTGCGCCTTCGCGGCGGCCGGGCTTGCGGCTGTCGTCCAGCTTCTCCCGGTCGCTGAGCGCCTCGCCATGGATCATCTCCTCGTCGAGGGCGAGCCCCTGATGGTGGAGGATATGGCCCATCCTGTCCCGCTTTGTCTGTAGGTAGGCCTCGTTGTGGAGGTTGGGCGGGGCTTCGATCCGGATCTGCTCGGTCACCCGCAGTCCGTGTCCTTCGAGCCCGATGATCTTCTTCGGGTTGTTGGTCAGGATCCGGATGTCACGCAGGCCGAGGTCTCTGAGGATCTGGGCGCCGATGCCGTAGTCCCGGAGGTCGGCCGGCAGCCCCAGCTTGAGGTTGGCGTCGACCGTGTCGAGGCCCTCCTCCTGGAGCTTGTAAGCACGCAGCTTGTTGAGCAGGCCGATTCCGCGGCCCTCCTGCGAGAGGTAGAGAAGTACTCCCCGGCCCTCTTCTTCGATCATTGCCAGAGCCGCGGCGAGCTGCTCGCCGCAGTCACAGCGCATGCTGTGGAAGACGTCACCGGTCAGGCATTCGCTGTGGACCCGGACCAGGACCGGCTCGCCGGTGTCGACCTCTCCCTTGACCATCGCGACGTGGTGCTTCTCGTCCACCAGCGAGCGGTACCCGACCGCGCGGAAGTCCCCGAAGGAGGTCGGTAACGCCGTGGAGACAACACGCTCGACCAGCTTCTCGTTCTCCCGGCGATAGGCGATCAGATCGGCGATGGTGATCATCTTCAGGTCGTGCCGCGCCGCGTACCCGATGAGATCGTCGATCCGGGCCATGGTGCCGTCCTCGTTCATGACTTCGCAGATCACTCCCGAAGGGTTGAGTCCGGCGAGACGCGCAAGATCCACACTGGCCTCAGTGTGGCCGCTGCGCTCCAGCACGCCGCCTTCCTTGGCCTTCAGCGGGAAGACATGACCCGGCACGACGATGTCGCGCGGACTCGAGTCGGGGTCGATTGCCACCTGAATCGTCTGCGACCGGTCGGCGGCGGAGATCCCCGTCGTCACTCCTTCTGCCGCCTCGATCGAGACCGTAAATGCGGTTTCCAGAGGTGCCTCGTTCTTGGCCGTCATCAGGCTCAGCCCGAGCTGATCGCAGCGCTGCGGCGTGATCGCCAGGCAGATCAGCCCGCGACCCTCCTTGGCCATGAAGTTGATCGCCTCCGGCGTCACGAACTGCGCCGCCATTACGAGATCGCCTTCGTTCTCGCGGTCTTCGTCATCGGCGACCACGACCATGCGTCCACTACGGATGTCTTCGAGCGCTTGCTCGATCGTGTCGAAAGGGCTGTCTTTTTCAGTCACGCTGCCGGACTGTAGCCGCTCGCTGCTGGACATCGCTTCACTCGCCGTTCTGTTCGATGGGGTTGGGCCCGGAAGTTACCTCCACACCATATGGTGACACCATTCTCTCGACGTAACGTGCGATTACGTCACACTCGACATTCACCGCCCTGCCGGGCTTCAACGAGCCGAGGCTGGTGCGGTCACGGGTTTCCGGGATCAGGGCCACCTCGATCCAGTCATCCTGCGTATCGGCGACAGTCAGGCTGACCCCTTCGAGAGTGATTGAACCCTGGGGGATCACGTAGCGCAGCAGGTGCTCGGCCAGCCGCACCCGAAGCCGCAGAGAAAAACCTTCCGGCTCGGCCGATACAACTTCGCCGACTCCGTCCACATGGCCCTGGACGATGTGCCCGCCGAGCCGGTCACCGGCCCTGATGGCCAGCTCCAGGTTGAGCGGATCACCCGCCCCCAGGGCGCCGAGGGAAGTCATCTCCAGGGTCTGATTCATGGCGTCGGCGGTGAAGCCGTCCGTCTCGACCGTGGTGGCGGTCAGGCAGGTGCCGTTCACCGCGATCGAATCACCGGGTTCGATCACGCCCGCGAGCGAAGTCTCGACCTTGAGACGGGCGCCCTCGGGCCCGTGTGAAACTTCAGCCAGGCGACCGAGATCGGCTACAAGTCCGGAGAACAAAATTCACCAAGCCTTCAGTTGAGCGCTCATGTGCACATCCTGACCTACCCGGGTCACCAGCATCTCCTGAGCCCGGATCGCGTCGGCCATTTTCAACGGTCCGTCACCTTCGACCGCGGCGCGGCCGCCCCCGAGCACGATCGGAGCCACGAATGCCTCGAACCGGTCGACCTCTCCGGATTCAAGGGCGACACCGGCCAGGGTAGGTCCGCCCTCGAGCAGCATCGAACCGACTCCCCGGGCGCCCAGCAGATCCATGGCTTCGAGAAAGCGCTGCCGCCGTCCGCCGCCGTCCGTGACCAGCACCTCCGCCCCCGCCGCCTCGAGCCGCGCCAGCCGCTTGCGGTCCGCGCCCGGACCGGTGACAAGCAGGACCGGCGAGGTCTCGACATCCTCGAACAGCGCGGCTTCCGGCGAGACGACCGGGCCGGAGTCGAAGATCACCCGAGCCGGCTGCCTGACCGCAAGCAGTCCGCCGACGGGCTCCGCGTCGGGTGTCTCGAGCCGGGCAGTGAGCCGGGGGTTGTCAGCCGAAAATGTGCCCGCACCGACCGCTACCGCATCGAGGTCGGCCCGCCACCGGTGGACCATCCTCCGGCTCTCGGGCCCGGAGATCCACCGCGAGTCGCCACCGTGGGTCGCGATCGCGCCATCCAGACTCATCGCCAGCTTCAGAATCAGCAGGGGTCGTCCGGTCGCGGCCCGCTTGAGGAAGTCCTGGATCAGCCCGCGGGCGTCAACCCCCTCTTCCGGCTCTGCCTGGCGGACCTCGACTCCGGCTGCACGAAGGCGCTCCGGTCCGACGCCGGCGGTCCTGGGGGTCGGGTCCGCGCAGGCATAAACGACCTCCTCCACCCCGGCTTCGATCAGTGCGTCGGCGCAGGGAGGCTGTTTGCCGGTGTGGCCGCAAGGCTCGAGCGTGACGAACATAGTCGCGCCTTCGACACGGTTTCCCTTCTCCCGGGCGTCGGCGATCGCCTCGCGCTCGGCGTGGAGTTCGCCGTGGCTCCGGTGCCAGCCTTCACCGATCACCCGGCGGTCCCTGACCAGCACCGCACCGACCATCGGGTTGGGGCTGACCAGCCCGCGACCGCGCAGCGCGAGCTCGACGGCTCTGTCCCAGAAGCCCGCCTCGGCGGATGGTTGATCGGAGGTCATGTGACAATCTTGACGACTGATGAAGGTAATGATCCAGATCCCCTGCCTGAACGAGGAGGAGAACCTCCCCGCGACGCTCGCCGACCTGCCCACCTCGATCGAGGGAGTGGACGAGATCGAGACGCTGATCATCGACGACGGATCCACCGACCGCACCGTCGAAGTCGCCCTGCAATGCGGGGTCGACCACGTTGTCAAACTGCCCCGCAACAAGGGGCTGGCAACCGGATTCCAGGCCGGGCTGGATGCCTGCCTGAAGCTCGGCGCCGACATCGTTGTCAATACCGACGCTGACAACCAGTACTACGGCGGAGACATAGCCAAGCTGGTCGGGCCGATTCTGGAAGGCCGGGCGGAGATGGTCGTTGGTGACCGGGACATCGCCGCGATCGGCCACTTCTCCCCTTCCAAAAAGTCCCTGCAGAAGATCGGCAGCTGGGTTGTACGGATGCTCTCCGACACCGAAATCACGGACGCGACCTCGGGCTTCCGAGCCTACAGCCGTGAGGCCGCCCTCCAGCTGATGGTGGTCGACAACTTCACTTACACCCTGGAGAGCCTGATCCAGGCGGGCAAGACCCAGGTCGCGCTCAGCGAAGTCGAGATCCGGACCAACCCGAAGACGAGGGAGTCGAGGCTGTTCGGCTCGACTTCAACCTACGTGCGCCGGAACGGGCTGGCGATCCTGCGCATCTACGCCCGCTACGAGCCGCTCAAGGTCTTCTTCGCCTTGGGCGCGATCGCTTTCGTGCTGGCGATCGCTTCCTGGATGCCTTTCCTGACCGACTGGATCTTCAACGGAGATCGCGACGGCAACATCCAGTCCCTGCTCCTCGGCGCCGTCCTGTTCATCGTCTCGATGCAGCTTTTCGCTCTCGGCATCATCGGGGACCTGCTGGCCGGCCAGCGCGTGATGACCCAGCGCGTGTTCGAGCGGGTCCGACGGGTCGAGCTGAGCCTCGGGGTCGAGCCGACCCACCTGCTTGGCGACCGATCCTCGAACCGGGACGGAAAGCCGGATGCCGGAACCGTCGCGGACCGCGACCGGACCACGTTCTGAGCCCACCTTGAGCGTCGTAGATGAAACCGCCGGCGAGCCCGAGCCCGCCGGCCGGGGCAGGAAGTTCGGTCGCACGGCGGGCTTCCTGACGATCGGCGTCGGACTCACCGGGCTGATCACCTACATCTACTTCTTCATCGCCGCCCACAACCTGGACAAAGACGCCTACGGTGAAATTACCGTGCTCTGGTCGGCCGTCTTCATCACCGTTTCGACCCTTTACCGGCCGGTCGACCAACTGCTGTCCCGCCACATTTCCGAACACATCGAACGCGGCGATTCAGATGCCGGGCCGGTGCGGGTTGCCGCCCGGATCCAGCTGACCCTCGGCCTAGCCTTCGCCGCCTCAGCGCTGATCCTCAAGGGGCCGATCGAAAACGGCCTGCTCGGCGGAAATACTGCGCTCTACTGGATCTACTTCTCCGCGGTCCTTTTCTACGCCGCCAGCTACTTTGCCCGCGGCTACTTCGCCGCCATCAGCAGTTCGGCCTTTTCACCGCGGTGATCCTGTCCGAATCCGTCTTCCGCACCCTGTTCGCGGTCCTGGTGGCGGTCGGCATACTGAGCGGCCAGACGATGGTCGCGATGGGCATCGTCGCAGCACCGCTTCTTTCACTAATCGTCGTTCCGTACGCGATCGCAAAGCGGACCCGGCGCGAGGCGGACGAGCGGGCCGCGCGCAAAGAAGCCGAACTCGACATGGACGCCGAGAAGGCCGAGTTTTCGATGTCCCACGGAGCCGGCTTTGTCGGTTCGCTCTTTCTGATCATGTTCAGCGAGCAGGTCTTCCTGAACGCCGGTCCGCTGCTGGTCAGTGCGCTCGAAGGGGTCGGCGCGGCAGGGTTCATTTTCAACGTGCTGATGATCGCGCGGGCTCCGCTGCAGCTCTTCCAGGCGGTCTCGACCAGCATCCTGCCCCACCTGACCTCGCTCCACCACAGCAAGGAGGAAGACTCCGAAGCCCAGTTCCATCGCTCGGTAAAGACGGTACTGCTGGCCGTGTCCGGTTTCACCGTCCTGACTGCGGTTGTGGTCCTGATCGCGGGCCCGCAGCTGATGCAGCTCGCCTTCTCCGACAAGTTCACCTACGACCGGGCCGGTCTGCTGCTGGTCACCGCCGGCATGGGCTTCTACCTGGCGGCGGTCACGGTCAACCAGGCCTCGATCGCTCAGGGCCAGGCCCGTCGGGCTTCGATCCGCTGGATCTCCTGCGCCGCCTTTTTCATCATCTGGACCGTCCTGCCGTTGATCGAGGACGTAAACCGCCGGGTCGAGATCGGCTTCACCCTGACCGCCCTGATTCTTCTCTCCACCCTCTTCTACATCTACCGCCGCCCTTCAGGACCGAAGGAGGGCCTGCCGCTTGAAGGCAGCACCGACGAGATCGGAACCAAACTCGCCGGTCTCGAAGAAGGGGTGCCCTGAGCGCGACGCCGCGCCGTCTCCGACCGTCTGGCTGAGTCTTCCCACGGGAAGAGCCACCCCGGGGGGTTCAGCCGGCTTCGGCCGCCGCCCGGATCTCGACATAGGCGGTGGCGGGGTCTTTGGCTCCGAAGATGGCCGAGCCGGCCACCATCAGGGTCGCCCCGGCTACGGCCATGCGGCCGGCTGTGGCGGTGCCGATGCCGCCGTCGACCTCGATCAGGGCGTCTCCGGCGAGTGGCTTCAGGCGGGAGACCTTCTCCGGTGAGCCTTCAATGAAGGCCTGGCCTCCCCAGCCCGGGTTCACCGTCATTGCCAGGATCAGATCGGCCGAGCCACGCAGCTCGGAGACGGCTTCGACCGGCGTCCCCGGGTTGATCGCCACTCCGGCCAGGCAGTCCAGCTCACGGATCGCGCCCAGGGCACGGTGAACGTGAGGCGTAGCCTCGGCGTGGAAGGTGATCGCGTCGGCACCGGCCTTGGCGAACTCCTCGAACTGGCGCTCGGGCTGATCAATCATCAGGTGAACGTCGAGCACCCCGCCGGCGTTGTGGACCTGCTCGGCTATGCCCGCGGCCACCAGCGGGCCGATCGTTATCGGTGGAACGAAGTGGCCGTCCATGACGTCGAAGTGGATCACCCTGGCGCCGGCCTCCATCACTTCGGCGATCGCCGCGCCCAGACGGGAGAAGTCCGCCGAGAGGATCGACGGGGCGATGTGGATTCCCTGGAACTTTTCGAGTCTGTCTTCGCGGTTCATATTGGTCTCAGCATCGAGCCGCCGCAGGTCTGGCAGCTCATGTCTTCGGTCGTGCTCATTCTGGCGATGGTCTGGTGAACGCCACACTCCGGGCATTGCGAGACGAGCTCGTACCGGCTGAGGCAGTAGACGCAGCGGAATCTACCCGGTAGCTGGGTGGGCCGGAGCCACGGCTCACCGCAGCCCGGGCACGCCGGGCGCGCCTCGGCACCGGTGGACGGTCGCTCGGAATCGTCAGTCACGGGACGATTATCCCCGGGACTTCGGATGACTACGGCTTCAGCAGCCTGGAGATGAAGAAGCCCGTGGTGCGGTCGCGGTCGGGCAACAGCTGGAGGCAGCGCGGGTCGGCGCTGTCGGCAAGGTCGGGCGCCAGCGCGCCCAGGTCGTCCACGGTCAGCCCCTTGCGCTCCGCGAGGGCCGCAACCTGATCGGCGTTTTCACGGCGCGAGATCGTGCAGGTCGAGTACACGAGCACCCCTCCGGGCCGGATCGAGTCGGCGGCGCGGTCGAGCAGGTCGGCCTGGAGCGGCAGCAGCCTTTCGATCACCGCCGGGCTCTTTCGCCAGCGGGCATCGGGCCGGGAGGAGAGCGCACCGAGATCCGAACAGGGAGCATCCACCAGGGCCCGGTCGAAAGTGGAGAGGATCTCGCCGCGGCGGCCGTCGGCCTCGGCAACCATCACGTGGTGATAGCCCAGCCTCTGGACCTGCAGCGCCACCTGCTCGGCCCGTTCGGCATCGATCTCGATGGCCACCATGTTGCCCTGGCGACCGACGCGCGAGGCGATCTGACCGGTCTTGATCCCGGGGCCGGAGCAGAGATCAAGCACCCGCTCGTCGTGCCGGGGGTCGAGCACCTCCACGACCGCAGCCGAACCCCGGGACTGCATGACCACCAGTCCTTCGGCGGCGGCCTCTTCGGCGGCAGCGAGGTTGCCTCGCGCGATGATCAGCTCCGGTGCGGCCATCGGCCACTCGCCCCCGGCAGGCTCCAGCTCAAGGTTTTCGGTGGCCAGGCGTTCGATCATCTGCTGGCGGTCGGTCCGGTCCGGGTTGACCCGGAAGGCCCGCTCGGCCGGCTGATTGGCCGAGGCCAGAACGGTCCGGGCCCGCTCGGGACCCAGTTCTTGCCACCACATGTTCGCCAGCCAGAGCGGGGCCGAGTGGGCAAAGGCAGCGGCTTTCGGGTTTGAGTCATCGCTCAGCCGGGCCACGAGCGACTCTTTCTCCCGGAGGGCGCGGCGCAGCATCGCGTTGACGAACCCGGCAGCATGGCCGGCGCCGGCGGCCCGGGTGAGGCTCACCGCCTGGTCGACGATCGCGTGGTCTGCCCCGTCCCGGGTGAAGAGCAGCTCAAACAACCCGAGCCGCAGTGCCGCCATCGCTTCGGGCACCGGCCGCTGCCCCGGCTTCTTTGAATAGCCGCCGACGATCGCGTCGCTGGTGCCGCGCCGCTGGACCGCGCCGTAGGCGAGCATCTGAGCCTTCGCCCGCGCCCGGCCTTCGATTGCACGCGAGGCTGCCTCGTCGCGGAAGGCCACCTCGGTGTACTCGTCCTTTTCGAAGGTCCGGCGCAGTACCGCATAAGCGGCGTCGCGCTCAGCAGTCACATCGCTCAAGTGGAAGCCGCCGGGAGGCCGCGGCCGCGCAGGTAGTCCCCCGCGTCCATCGGCTTGCCGCCGGCCGGCTGGACAGTCTGTAACTCCAGCGCGCCGTCGCAGCAGCCGAAGAAGAGCCGGCCCTCCTGCTCGGTGAAGCTGCCGGCCGCCAGATCTGCAAACAGGCCCTCGCCGGCCGGACTTGCCTTGCGCACACCGAGCCGCTCGCCGCCCTCGAGTTCGATGAAGGCACCGATGTGCGGGGTGAAAGCGCGGATCAGGTCGTTGACCGGGCAGACGGCCATGCCCGGGTCGATCCGGCGCTCGGACGACTCGATCTTCCCGGCGTAGGTGAGGCCTTCGTCGGTCTGTTCGACCCACTCGATGCCTCCTTCGCCGGAGAGTTCCAGCGCTTCGACCAGCATCTCTCCGCCGAGCTCCGCCAGCCGTCCGGAGAGCTGCTCGTAGTTCTCTTCGGTTTCGATCGGGACCGAACGCCGCTGCGCGACCGGCCCGGAATCCAGCCCGGCGACCAGCTTCATGACGCAGACCCCGGTCTCCTGGTCCCCGGCCATGACCGCGCGCTCGATCGGTGCGGCTCCCCGCCAGCGCGGCAGCAGCGACGGATGAACGTTCAGCATCGGCAGCTCGCTCAGCAACGGCTCCTTGATGATCTGACCGAAGGCACAGATGGAGGCCCACTCGCCACCGACGGCGAGGATGCGCTCGCGGTCCTCGTCGGCGTTCACATTGGCGCTCTTCACAACCTCTATCCCGAGCTCTTCGGCGGCGTCAGCCACCGGCGAAGACTGGAGCTTGCGGCCGCGACCGCGCTTTCGGTCCGGCAGCGTGACCACCAGTTCGGGACAATGCTCAGAGCCGGCCAGGCGGCGAAGAACCGTGGCGGCAAAGTCCGAAGTGCCGAGGAAGACGCCCTGGCCCACAGTCACTCGTCGTCCGGGGGCGAGTAGCTCTCACCACGCCGGAGCGCCTTCAGAGCGCCGCGGCGCTGGGAGCGCTCTGCCCGGTCCAGGATCAGCACTCCGTTCAGGTGATCGATCTCGTGCTGAAGCACACGGGCCTCGTGCCCGGAGGCCTCGATCAGCACGTCGGCGCCCGTCTTGTCCTGGCCCCGGACCCGGGCGTAGAGAGGACGCTCGACTTCGACGACGACCCGCGGGATGCTGAGGCAGCCTTCGATCATCGGCTCCGTTTCTTCGGAAAGCCAGTCGATTTCGGGGTTGAGCAGAGCCTGAGGCTCGACGTCGGCGTTGGTCTGGAAGACGAGCAGCCGTCGCAGCTTGCCGACCTGGTTGGCGGCCAGCCCGACCCCGAGGCTCGCCTTCATCAGCACGATCATGCGGTCGATCTCGTCCGACAGCGCCTGATCGAACTCCGAGATCTGCGATGCCCTGCTTTTCAGAACCGGATCGCCGTACTGGACGACCTGGGCCAGGGCTGCCTCACGACGCCGGAGAGTCTCTTCGTCGAGGCCGGCCGCTGCCGGCGGCTCGCCGTCTTCAAGCGCCACTCCGGTCGTGCCGTCCTCCTCGACGGTTTCAGGTTCGTCACTCATCGCGTACGAGTTTAGCTGCCCCGGAGCCGAAGCCCGGCTACTGAGGGTCCACGTCGATACTGAGCACGATGCCGCGGAAGACCCGGTCGGCGAGCATGCTCTCGACCGTCCCGTGAACCGCGGCCACCGTCGCTTCCCGGGCGGTCGTCTTGATCAGAAACCGTCGCCGGAAGCGGTTTCGGGCCCTGAACATCGGCGCCGGGCCGAGCATCGCCGCCTCCCCGGGAAGCGCCTCGCCGACCTGCGTGGCAACCTCGCCGGCGGCGCGGTCCAGGGCGGTTTCGTCTTCGGCGGCGAGCTGGATCCGGATCAGGCTGGAAAAGGGCGGGTAGGTGAGTTCCTGACGGCGGGCCAGCTCTCCTGCGAGAAAGCCCGGCGAATCATGTTCGGCCGCCGCGCGGATGCTCGCGGCGTCGGGGGCCAGGGTCTGAACGATCACCCGGCCGCCGGCCGCACCACGGCCACTTCGGCCGGCCAGCTGGGTGACCAGCGAGAAGGTCCGCTCCTCGGCACGGAAGTCGGGAAAGCGCAGGGTCGCATCCGCATCGAGGATCACGCTGAGGGTCACCTCGGGGAAATCGTGCCCCTTGGCCACCATCTGCGTACCAACCAGGATCGCGCTTTCGGCCCGGTCGAAAGCGCCCAGAACCCGGCCGTGGCCACCCGGGCCCGCGCTGGTATCGGCGTCGAGCCTGAATACCGGCATCGGCTCCATCGCCTCGGCCAGCAGGCGTTCGATCCGTTGGGTCCCGGCTCCGGACTGGGCCAGCGTGGTGCCGCCACATTCGCCGCAGCTCCGCGGCAGCGGCTCGGCGTGGCTGCAGTGGTGGCAGATCAACTGGCCGGACTCCCGGTGGACGATCAGCGAGACGTCACAGTTCGGACAGCCCCAGTGATGCCCGCAGGTCCGGCAGGTCAGCCACGGCGCGAAACCACGACGGTTGATCATCACGATCGCCTTGCCGCCCGCGCTCCTGACCTCACTGAGCGCCTCGAAGGTCGCCGGATGGATCGGCCCGCTGCGCGGGTCGGCCAGACGCATGTCAATAACCTCCACCGGCGGCATCGCGAGGCCGTCCACCCGTTCCGGCAGATCGATTCGCTCGAAGTCCCGCCAGGTCTCCGGTCGAGGGGTCGCCGTCCCGAGCACCAGCAGGGCGTCGTTCTCCTTCGCCCGCCGCCGGGCCACGGAGCGGGCGTCGTAGCGCGGGTCGCTTTCCTGCTTGTAGGAGGAGTCGTGCTCCTCGTCGACGACGATCAGGCCGAGATTCTGAAGGGGAGCGAAGACGGCTGAGCGTGGACCGACGCAGACCGTGGCTTCGCCGGTCCTGAGTCGCTGCCACTCGTCGTACCTCTGCCCGGCTGAGAGCGCCGAATGAAGCACCGCGACGCGGTCGCCGAGCCTGGCTTCGAAACGGCCGACCGCCTGCGGGGTGAGTCCTATCTCGGGCACCAGCACGATCGCAGTGCGTCCGAGAGCCAGAGCGTGCTCGACGGCAGCCAGGTAGACCTCGGTCTTGCCGGAGCCGGTGACCCCCGCCAGCAGGAACTCGTGCCCGCTGCCGGAATCGAGCGCTCCGGTGAGGTGGTTGACGGCGACCCGCTGCTCGTCGGTGAGCTCCGGAGCGGCGGCGCTGACGCTGCCGACGGCGCCCGAGTCCGGACGCCGCCGGACCCGGATCTGCTCACGCCCGATCAGCCCCCGGGCCTCGAGCCGTTTCAGGGCTGAAGAGTCAACCTCCGCGCGGGTCATCAGCTCGCGGCCGGTCATTTCGCCTTCAAGCAGCGACCGCAGGGCGAGCCTCTGCTTCGTCCCCAGCCTGGTGCCGTCTTCGAGGGCCGCTCTGCCCGCATCGGTGATCCGGCTCAGGGTCTCGATCCTGGCCCGGGTGCGCTGGCCACCGGTGCCGGTCCCCGGGGGCAGCATCAGCCCGATCCCCCGGGCCGGGGTAGAGCAGTACTCACGGGCGATCCACCGGCCGAGCTCGACCAGTTCAGGGGTCGTGCCCGAGCCGAGAATCCGGATCGGTTCGGCCAGCTTCTCCGGTGGGACCTCCGAGCTCGCCGCCAGATCGACCACTACGCCGGTTATCCGCCGCGGCCCGAACGGAACCTCGAGCACGGTGCCGACCACGATCCCGGGCAGGCGCTCCGGGATCAGGTAGTCGAACGGGCCCCGCAGAGCGCGGGCCGTCGTCAGCGGCTCGACCCTGGCGATGGACACCGGCCAACGGTACGACGAAGGCCGGACGGGGCGCCCCCCGGCTGGCCGGACGAGGCAAGCCCCGGCGGGCCGCCCCGGCGACCACGGCTGCCGGGGCGTCGAATATGCTGGCCGACATGTCATTCACTCCCAGTCCGGGTGAGCAGATCATCTTCCAGGGGCACCCTTCCTGGCGCTCGATCCTCGCCTTCTATCTCAAGGGCCTGCTGCTCGCCGTGGTCATCGCGCTGGCCGCCAAGCTGTTCGGCCAGGGCTTCTTCACGGTCTTCGTGATCCTGCTGGTGGTGCTCGGGCTGACCGTTGTGATCGGTTTCGTCAGGCGCGTGGCCACCATTTATACGATCACCAACCGCCGCCTCAACATCAAACGCGGAATCATCGCCCGTGACATCCAGGAAACCCGCCTCGAACGGGTCCAGAACGTCAGCTACAGCCAGACGGCATTCGAGCGCATGCTCAACGTGGGTTCAGTCGACTTCGACACCGCCTCCGATGCCGAGAATACCTTCGTCTTCAGCGGTGTCGCCGACCCCCAGGAAGTAGTCACCCAGGTGGACCAGGCCACTTCGGCCGGGGCGGCCGGGTCCCACGGACTCGGCGACCCCAGTGGCAGCTACTGAAACCGGCCGGGCGATGAGCCGCCCAACGAGGGCCCGACGGGCCTTCACCGGATGTGATCGTGGCGGCGGCGCAATCGCGTTAGGATGCCGCGCGTGACCGACACCATCGCATCCCAGAGTCCTGACCAGCTGAGCATCAACACCATCCGGACGCTTTCGATCGACGCGATCGAAAAAGCGAACTCCGGACACCCGGGGACGGCGATGGCGCTCGCCCCGCTCGGGCTCAGGATCTGGCAGGACTACCTGCGCTACGACCCGGCCGATCCGCACTGGCCAAACCGGGACCGCTTCGTGCTGTCGGCCGGGCACGCTTCGATGCTGCTCTACTCGCTGATCCACCTCGCCGGTGTGAAGAAGGTCGAGCACGACGGTGCCGTGCTGGAAGAGCCGTCGATCAGCCTCGAGGACATAAAGAACTTCCGCCAGCTCGGCTCGCCGACCCCGGGCCACCCGGAGTCCCACATCACCACCGGAGTCGAGACTACGACCGGCCCGCTCGGGCAGGGCGTGGCGACCTCGGTCGGCATGGCGGTCGCCGGACTCTGGAAGCGTTCGGTCTTCGGCGAACAGCTTTTCGACTACGACGTCTACACCATCTGTGGCGACGGCGATCTGATGGAGGGCGTCTCCCAGGAAGCCTCGTCACTGGCCGGCCACCAGCAGCTTCACAACCTCTGCTGGATCTACGACAGCAACCGGATCACGATCGACGGCAGCACCGACCTCGCCTTCACCGAAGACGTTGACGCCCGGTTCCGGGCCAACGGGTGGGCCGTTCACCACGTCCACGACGCCAACAACCTCGATGAGATCGGTGGCGCGCTGGACCGGTTCAAGGCCGAAAAGCAACGGCCGACGATGATCATCGTGCACAGCCACATCGGGTACGGCTCGCCGAACAAGGTCGACACCGCCGACGTGCACGGCAATCCGCTCGGCGCCGAAGAGACGATCCTCACCAAAGAGGCATACGGCTGGCCCGAAGACGCGCATTTCCTCGTCCCCGACGGCGTCTACGAGAACTTCCGCGACGGGATCGGCGCCCGCGGTGCGCAGCTGAGCGCAGCCTGGCGCGAGACCTTCGACTCCGCTGCCGAAGAAACGCGCACCGATGTCGGCCTGATGCTGGCCGGAGACCTCCCCGACGGCTGGGATTCAGACATCCCGTCCTTCGAAGCCGGCGAGCAGATCGCCACCCGCAAGGCAGCCCAGAAGACTCTGAACGCGATCGCGCCCCGTGTGCCCTGGCTGATGAGCGGCTCGGCCGACCTCACCGGATCGGCCTCGAGCGGTCTGTCCCCCGAGGTTTCCGGGGTGTTCGAACCCGGCTCACGCTCCGGCCACGGCATCCATCTCGGTGTGCGTGAACACGAGTCGGCGGCGATGTCGAACGGTATGGCGCTAAGCGGCATGCGGCCGGTCTGGTCCACCTACCTGATCTTCTCCGATTACGCGCGACCGGCGATCCGGCTCTCGGCGCTGATGGAGCAACCGGTCGTCCACTGGTTCACTCACGACTCGATCGGCCTCGGCGAAGACGGCCCCACTCACCAGCCGGTCGAGCAGCTCGCCTCGCTTCGTGCGATCCCGCAGCTCGACGTGATCCGGCCGGCCGACGCCAATGAAGTCGTCGAAGCCTGGAAGCTGATCATGCCTCGCAAGGAGCAGCCGACCGCGCTGGTCCTGACCCGCCAGAACGTGCCGGTGATCGACCGCGAGAAGTACAGCCCGGCCTCCGGACTGGCACAGGGTGGATACGTGATCGCCGACAGCGAAGGTGAGCCGGAAGTGATCCTGATCGCCACCGGCAGCGAGGTCCACATCGCGCTCGAGGCCCACGAGACGCTGGTCGTCGAGGGCATCCGCTCCCGCGTGGTCAGCCTGCCCTCCTGGCATATCTTCGACTCCCAGGGCAAGGAATACCGCGAGTCGGTCCTGCCACCTTCAGTGACCGCGAGGGTCGCGATCGAGCAGGCTTCGACCATGGGCTGGGAGCGCTACATCGGCGAGACCGGAACGATGATCGGCATGACCAGTTTCGGTGCCTCCGCCCCGTTCAAGGACCTCCAGAAGTTCTTCGGCTTCACTCCCGACCGGGTGGTCGAGGCGGCCAAGGACCAGATCGCCGGAGCGGGCTGAGCCGATGCCGGGGCTCACGGAGACTTCCTCCTGGAAGACTCTCGCGAGCCATCATGAGCAGGTTGCAGGCAGCCACCTGAGGGACCTTTTCGAGGCGCAGCCCGGCCGCGGCGAAACTGGTCCGGACGCCGCGCCCGCCCCCGGCAATCTGGTCGCCGAGGCCGCCGGGCTCTACTTCGACTACTCGAAGAACCGGATCACGCCCGAGACGTTGCCGCTACTGGCGGCGCTGGCCGAAGAAGCCGGCATGCCGGCCCGCCGGGACGCAATGTTCGCCGGGGAGCGGATCAATGTCTCCGAGGACCGCTCGGTGCTCCATGTCGCCCTGCGAATGCCGGCCAACCGCTCGCTGGTCGTCGACGGGGTCGACGTGGTCAAACAGGTCCACGAGGTCCTCACCCGCATGGCAGCCTTCTGTGAAGAGCTGCGCGCGGGCCGTTGGCTCGGCCATACCGGCAGACCGATCCGCAACGTGGTCAACATCGGCATCGGCGGCTCCGACCTCGGTCCGGTGATGGCCTACGAAGCGCTGAAGGACTACTCGAAACGGGAGTTGAACTTGCGCTTCGTCTCCAACGTGGACGGCACCGACTTCTATGAGTCCACCCGCGACCTCGAGCCCGAAGAGACTCTGTTCATCGTCAGCTCCAAGACCTTCACCACGCTGGAGACGATGACAAACGCCCACACCGCCCGTGAATGGTGCCTGGCCGGCCTCGGCGGGGACGAGAGCGCGATCGCCCGGCACTTCGTCGCGGTCTCGACCAACGAGCAGGGCGTCTCGCAGTTCGGTATCGACACCGGCAACATGTTCGGCTTCTGGGACTGGGTCGGCGGCCGCTACTCGATGGACTCGGCGATCGGCCTGTCCACGATGCTGGCAATAGGCCCCGACCGTTTCCAGGACATGCTCGACGGCTTCCACGAGATGGACGAGCACTTCCGGGAGGCGCCAATGGTTCGCAACCTGCCGGCTATCCACGGGCTGCTGAGCCTCTGGTACCGCAACTTCTTCGGCAGCCAGACCCAGGCGGTCCTGCCCTACAGCGAGTACCTCCACCGCTTCCCCGCCTACCTCCAGCAGCTGACCATGGAGTCGAATGGCAAGAGCGTGACAGTCGCGGGCGAGCGGGTCTCCTGGCAGACCGGCGCCGTGTTCTGGGGCGAGCCGGGGACCAACGGACAGCACTCCTTCTACCAGCTGATCCACCAGGGAACCGAGCTGATCCCGTGTGACTTCATCGGCTTCGAACACGCCCTGAACCCGCTCGGCAACCACCAGGACCTGCTGATTTCGAACGTCTTCGCCCAGGCCGAGGCGCTTGCTTTCGGCAAGACCGCCGAAGAGCTCCGGGCCGAGGGAGTCGCCGAAGAGCTGATCCCACACAAGACCTTCGAAGGCAACCGGCCGAGCAATACGATCATGGTCGAGCGGCTGACTCCGAGGAGCCTCGGCGCTCTCGTCGCTTTCTACGAGCACTCGGTCTTCACCCAGGGGGCAGTCTGGGGGATCGACTCCTTCGACCAGTGGGGAGTTGAGCTGGGCAAGGCCCTGGCCCAGAAAATCATCCCGGAGCTGGAGTCGGACGAAGAGCCGGACCTCGGCCATGACAGTTCCACCTCCAGCCTGATCCGCCGTTACCGCCGCGCCCAGGGCCGGCCATGAGTCCGGAGGGCCCGGATCCCTCCGGCGCAGCTGACGCCGGTGAACGGCGCCCCCACGGCGAACGGCGCCCCCAGAGCAACCCGACGCTGGCGGCGCGTGAGCACGCGATCAGGGCCATCCTCTTTGACGTGGACGGCACGCTGCTGAGCACCGGCGGCGCGGGGGCCTCAGCCTGGAGCAAGGCCTGCGAAGAGCTGCATGGCGCGCCGGTCGACATCGCGCGCATCACCGAGTCCGGCATGACCGACAGCGCCGTTGCCAGAGCCGCCCTGCAGTCCGTGCTCGGACGCGACCCCAGCCCGATCGAGCTGGACGCACTCAGCCACGCCTACCTGGGGCATCTGCCTGACGCCGTCGCCGCCTCGGAGAGCTACCGCCTCTGTCCCGGGATCGTGCCGCTGCTGGAGCGCCTCGCCGACGAAGGCCTGCTGCTCGGCCTGACCACCGGCAACATCGAGCCGGCAGCGAGGATCAAGCTCGAGCGTGGTGACCTGAACCGGTTCTTCTCCTTTGGCGGCTTCGGCTCCGATTCGAACCTGCGGCCGGTTCTGACCCGGCGTGGGCTGGAACGCGGAATCGAGGCTTCCGGTGGCGAACTATCACGCGACGACTTCATCACCGTCGGCGACACACCGCTCGACATCCTGGCGGCCCACGGAATCGGAATCCGGATCGTCGGGGTCGCGACCGGCCTTTATGCGATCGAAGAACTCGCCCAGGCCGAGTGGCCGCTGGAAACCGTCGAAACCGGCTTCCCCATCTGACCCGTCCCGGGCCCCGGTTCAGTCCAGGCCGGCGGCGGACTTGAGGGCATCGGTGCGGTCGGTGCGCTCCCAGGTGAAGTTCTCGTTGCTGCGTCCGAAGTGCCCGTAGGCGGCGGTGTCGCGGTAGATCGGGCGGTGAAGGTCGAGGTACTGCCGGAAGGCGCCGGGCCTGAGATCGAACTCGTCGGTGACGATCTTTGAAAGCTGGAAGTCGGGCAGCTTGCCGGTGCCGAAGGTCTCGACCATGATCGAGACCGGGCGGGCAACGCCGATCGCGTAGGCGACCTGGACCTCGCAACGCTCGGCCAGCCCGGAGGCGACAACATTCTTGGCGGCGTAACGGGCGGCGTAGGCGGCCGAGCGGTCAACCTTGGACGGGTCCTTGCCCGAGAAGGCGCCTCCACCGTGACGGGCGGCGCCGCCGTAGGTGTCGACGATGATCTTGCGTCCGGTCAGCCCCGCATCCCCCACCGGACCGCCGATCACGAAGATGCCGGTCGGGTTGACCAGCATGCGCTCGTAGAGGGCGTTCTCGTCGAGCAGCTCGCCGTAGCCCTCGCTCAGCACCGGCATCACCACGTTCTCCCAGAGATCGGGCCGGAGCGTGCTGACGTTGTCGACGCCTTCGTCGTGCTGGGTCGATATCAACACCTGCTCAATCGCTATCGGACGGCCGTCCTGGTAGCGAACCGTCGCCTGAGTCTTGCCGTCGGGCCTGAGGTAGTCGAGAGTGCCGTTCTTGCGCACCAGGGCGAGCCGCTCCGAGAGCCGGTGGGCGATCTGGATCGGCATCGGCATCAGCGCTTCGGTCTCCCTGGTCGCGTAGCCGAACATCATTCCCTGGTCCCCCGCGCCTTCGGCATCGAACTCGTCGGAAGATCCGCCGACCCGGGCTTCTATGCCCTCGTCAACTCCCTGGGCGATGTCGGGAGACTGTTTGTCGAGCGCAACCAGCACAGCGATGCTGTTGCCGTCGTAGCCGACCTCGCCGTTGTCATAACCGATTTCGCAGATCGCGTCGCGTACCAGTTCAGTCACGTCGATCTGGGCACCGGTTGAAAGCTCGCCCGAAATGACCGCCATACCGGTGTTGACCAGGGTCTCACAGGCGACTCTGGAGGCCGGATCCTGCTCGAGGCATGCATCGAGAATGGTGTCGGAGACCTTGTCGGCGATTTTGTCCGGATGGCCTTCCGTGACCGACTCGGAAGTGAAGAGGTGCTCGCCTTCGGCAAGCTTCGGCGCGGCGTTCTTTACGGATTCCATTGCCGGCAGCCTATTCACCTATTGCGAAGAACGACTGCTGCTGCGCGGTACATAATCGATAACCAGCGGCACCCCTTCGAGGCCATAGGCGTCCCGCAGCCGGTTCTCGAGGTGGTAAGCCCAGTCCCGGATGATCAGCCTGCGGTCGTTGACCTGAATCGAGAATCGTGGAGGGCTGACCTCGATCTGGGCGGCGTAAAGCAGCTTGAGACGGCGACCGCGACGTGATGGCGGCGG
>Ga0105049_10000331_pt1 | contig 50004 bp, 49 predicted proteins | sample MAT06_FD_78087 | JGI IMG/M metagenome (GOLD analysis project Ga0105049, IMG submission 78087) | Freshwater microbial communities from Lake Fryxell liftoff mats and glacier meltwater in Antarctica - MAT-06 | ecosystem: Environmental > Aquatic > Freshwater > Ice > Liftoff microbial mat | place...
GGCAGTTGGACGGGTGTGTCCCACGGGGATAGCGTCCCCGTTGGGAACATAAGTGTGCATTTTTTGGACTTCCTAGCAAGGCCTCATTTGGCAAACACGGACAGAGCAGGCCTTATGCTGCAAGGAGCAGCAACGCGGCTAGGGAGTTTGAACAATGTGCAATCGCACCGGTAGCGTGCGTCACCAACTAGGTGAACGTGCTAAACCTCTAAACTCGTTTATCCGTGCTCACGTTCAAACAACTAAAGCGGTCAACTGCCGTTTCTAGGATCAATGTAGAGGCGAAAATCGCGACTCAAACAGTCAACCCAATGAATGGCACACTGCTGGTTAAACCGAGATGTTCCATTGGACGTCCCTTCGCAACTGTTTGAGAGCTAACGGACTATTTTTGGCGTCTTTCCTTTTCTTCCTCTTGAATAGCTCGTTATTCATCCGCCAGTCAACAGAAAATACACGCAAAAATAGCCTCGTTATCATCTCAAACCCCAATGGAAAATCTCGGTTAAATCCCGAAAAGCTAATTTTATAAATTACCGTCGACGCAAAACCGGCGAGCGCCACTTGTAGCGTGCACTTGTGAGATAGCGCAATACCCAATAACGTCAACGCAAAAAATATAAAATCGAGCGGGATTGAACCGATGAACGTGAGCGGCGGTTGGTAATTCACCTCATGTTCGATTAAAAAAACAGTTAGGGCACAAGGATGACGTGCACGCGATAAGGACCATGTGCACCGATGACGATAGTCTGCTCGATGTCGGCGGTGCGTGACGGGCCAGAGACTAAAAAAGTGGCGCGCGGGAGCGTGCCTTTTTCTTGGCGCAACAATTGAAAAGCATCTTCCATCGTGGCGACAATGCGTTTTTGCGAGACGATGCAAATATGCGTTTCAGGTAGCAGCGCGTGTAACTTTGGCGTGTCGGCGCCAGAGAGCAAAAGCAAGGTGCCGGTCTCACCAATTGCACAAAAACAATCGGTCATCCCTACCATATCGTTGGCGTTGGCGAGCCGGTTATCAAACCGAACCCCTGCCTCAGCCCAATTTTGTGCGGAAAGTGAAGGCCAGCCAACCACAGCCATTTTCAAGGTATTTTTCCTCAAGTAGCTCGCCAACGCTAGTGGCACGTCATTCAAAGAAGCCACTGAGTCAACACTTGTCTTTAATCGCTCACATTCGCTGATAAAACGCGTTAATGGATTTTCGCGCGCAGTCGATGGCAGCGGTCCGCGCGCACGCTCGGCAATATGTGCTCGCACATCTACTAGCTCTTCGGCACTGGTGACGCCCGTGCGTTGAGACTGCGTACGAATGCGGTTCAAAATGTTGTCGCGTGCGCTCACTTGATGGCGCTGTCGCGATGCTGTTCACGATACTGTTCACGAAACGTTTTACCCGCTGGCGCTGGCATATCGCGGCCATCTGTCCAGCCGTCTAAGCCTGGTAACCACGTGATGCGTTTTTGTTTGCCGCCAAGTATTGCTGCGGTACGTGCGGCAACTTGGGCGGCTAGTGCATACAGTCTTGGACGCGTTGCAAACGCACTCCAAAGCTTAATTGAGGCGCGCTCATGCCATGGCCGCAGTGCGCCATCGAATTGCCGCTCGCGCCACTTGCGCATTAAATCTGGCAGCGGAATTTTCACTGGGCACACCACTTGGCATTCACCACAAAATGTCGCGGCGTTGGGTAAGTCACCAGCTTTTTCAATCCCAATATAGGCGGGCGTTAACACCGAGCCCATCGGCCCTGGATATACCCAGCCATAGGCGTGCCCACCAACATTTTGATACACGGGGCAGTGATTCATGCACGCACCGCAGCGGATGCAGCGCAGCATTTCGGCCATGTTACTACCGACTAATTTAGTGCGCCCCGCGTCTATTAACACGATGTGCATTTGTTCGGGACCATCTAGTTCATCTGCCGATTTCACACCAGTGGTGAGCGTTAAATAATTCGCCGCACTTTGCCCGGTGGCAGAACGCGGTAAGAGCCGTATCAGGGTCGCAAAATCCTCTAACGTGCCAATCACTTTTTCGATACCTGTCACCACACAATGTATGCGCGGAATGGTGGTGACTAAATCCGCATTGCCTTCGTTGGTCACAGTGAGCGTGGTACCGGTCTCGGCGATAACAAAATTAGCCCCCGAAATGCCCATATCGGCGTTCAAAAATTTATCACGTAACACTTCTCGCGCCTCGCGCGTTAGCGCGGTGATGTCAGTCGAGCGCGGGCGGCCGTGAGCGGCCGCAAATAAATCCGCGACTTGCTCTTTTGATTTATGCACCGCAGGCGCGACAATATGCGATGGTGGCTCGTGCGCTAATTGCAAAATATATTCGCCTAAGTCTGTTTCTACCACCTCAATGTTTGCGGCTTCTAACGCGTCGTTTAGCGCAATTTCTTCACTGACCATTGACTTCGATTTGGTCACAGTCTTAACCAAATTTTGTTTGGCGATATTAACAATAATGGCGTTCGCTTCCTCGGCGGTTTCCGCCCAATGCACCACCGCACCACGCGCTATAGCGTTGCGCTCAAACTCAATTAAATACGCATCTAAATTAGCGATCACTCGGTCACGCATCGCCGCGGCGTAAGTGCGAATATCCTGCCACGCGTCAACTTCGGCGACTGCCGCTGCTCGTCCATCGACAAACTTGCCCTTGGCTTTTTTCATCGCCGTTTGCAACACCGCGTCGTTTAATTTTTGCGAAGCGGTTTGTTTGAAGTGCATGCTTTGGATTTGCATAATTTCTAGCCTGCGATAGACGTTAGTGGAACCAGATGTATGCACACATCACGTGCCATTTTACTTTGCCTAGTGCCTAGGCTCAGCATGACCACGACATGGAGCGTTTGATTCATTGCGTCATGCCCGTAATCACTTCAGCAAAGTGCAGCACCTTAGTATTTAAGTCGCCGCGACGCCGCAACCGTCCCTCAATGGTCAATAAGCAACCCAAGTCGCCACCGACAATTGTGTCAACGTCAGTGGCGTGAATATTTACGCATTTATTGTCGGCCATGCGAGTGGAAATATCACCGAGCTTAACCGAGAATGTACCGCCGAAGCCGCAGCATTTTTCGCAATCGGTCATTTCGATAATCGCCGCCCCGGCGCTTGACAACAATTGCCGTGGTTGCGATTTGATGTTGAGCTCGCGCAGACCCGCGCAGGAGTCGTGATAGGTGATGCGGCCAACTTGTCGGGTTGGCACATTTATCTTTAATACGTTGACTAAAAAATCAGATAACTCATACCACTTCGCGGCGAGTGCGCGAAAGTCGGCCTCTTCCGTTGTGGCGTGAAATAAATCCTCGACCGCGTGGATTTTCATTTGTCCTGAGCAAGAGCCCGATGGCGCTACTACATAATCGCAATGGCGAAATTCCTTCAGCACCTTACGCGCGAGTGTTTTTGCAATGTCGCGTGCTCCAGAGTTGTAGCCCGGCTGACCGCAGCAGGTTTGGGTATCAGGTACGACAACCTCGCAGCCAGCGTCCTCTAATAGCCTGAGTGCCGCAAACCCAATATTGGGGCGGACAAGGTCAATTAGGCAGGTAACGAAGAGGCCAACTTTCATCACGCTATGTTAGCCGATGATGATAAGTAGTTGCCTTTGGTGGCTTAAGCGCTCTTGGCAGGAAGCTTTGCGGGCAATATCGCCACCTTGCCCGACTCAATCCATTTTTTAATGCGATTTGCGTCACCAACACGGGTTAGTTTGCCGAGCGAATCCATCAAAACGATAATGACCGGATTGTTGCCGATTATTGCCTGCATGACCAAGCACTTACCGGCCTCGTTGATGAAACCAGTTTTGGAGAGACCAATATTCCAATTTCCACTTTTAACAAGCGCGTTGGTATTGTTGAAGCCGATTTGTTTACCGGATATAGGCAAGGTGACATACAGCTCTGGCGCGGTGGAAAATTCACGAATGAGCTTATGTTTAGATGCCTCTGCCACCATCAACGCCAAATCCTGGGGGCTCGCCACGTTGCTGGGCGATAAGCCGGTGGAATCAGCGAAGCGGGTATTGGTTAAACCGATTTGTTGGGCTTTTGCGTTCATGGCTGCAACGAATGCGGCAATCCCCCCTGGATAGCTACGTCCCAGCGCGGAGGCGGCGCGATTGTCGGAAGCCATAAGCGCTAGACGCATTAAATCTTCGCGCCGAAATGTGGTGCCCACGGGCAAGCGCGAACGCGAATTTTTAACCACATCAATATCGGCTTCCGAAATAACTACCGGCTCATCCAAATCTTGTTTGGCGTCCAGCACCACAATTGAGGTCATCAATTTAGTGATGGAAGCAATCGGCACGGCAGTGTCGGCATTTTTGGTAAATAGTGGTTTACCGGTATTTTGGTCAAACACCATCACAGCGTGGGAAAGCAAATTCGGATTGCCGTCTTTGGTGAAATCGGCCACGCTAGGTGTGCGGGCGACGTTGACCGCTTTGGCATTTTTCATTCGCAATTGGTTGGGCTTTTTCGCTTTTGCAGCTACAGCATTCTCGGCCGTGGCAAACGATGATGCCGTGATTAACGTTAGCGCCATCAGACCCGTGATACCCAAAGCTATCGATTTTTGTAATGTTTGGATGGGCGAATACGTGGTCAATAATGTCATCAAGTGCGTTGTCATATGCGCGGCTCACTTATTTTTACTGCCTTTTTAGCAGTGTGGTTTTGTACGATTGCTGACTGTATATAAGTCCATGTAACAAGTTGGCATTTGTCACAAACGGCCTAACACCATAACAAAACTCACCGCTTATCGCAACACTTAATGTAAATTCTTAAAAGTCGAACGCAACACCCTAATTTTTTGCTGACAACTCGTTAATAAATAATGCACTTTCTCGTCCAACAACAGCCTGCGTTTGTCAAACTCGCTAGCGGCACATTTGATGCAGCCAAGCCAAGTGTGGTGTTGATTCACGGTGCGGCAAATAGCCATCTGGTTTGGGATGATATTTTAGCGTCACTCACTACGGTCACACAAAACACGCACAACATCCTAGCCATTGACTTGCCCGGACACGGCGCGACCTTTGCAGAGGAGAAAACCAGCGTTGCGGACTACGCCGATTGGCTCATCAATTTGCTCGACAACGGCGCGATTAACGCGGCTACTCTCATTGGCCACAGCATGGGCAGCCTTATCGCGCTCGATTGTGCGCGTCGCTATCCTGACCGGGTGGTGTCCCTCATACTCATTGGTGTGGCTGCACCCATGCCGGTCGCCGATAAAGTATTGGCGCTAGCGAGTGATGATGTTGAGTCCGCCTACGAGATGCTGACGCGCGCGAGTTTTTATCTCGCAAGAAATGCCGATGGCTCCTGGCCTGAGCAAAGTATCGCGATGAAAAATTATCGTCTAGCGCTTAGTCAAAACCATCCACAGACGTTAGCAAACGATATGCGTGCATGTCATCTGTACGCGATAGATAGCGCGGCACTCGCGGCAATTACCACGCCCGCGCTAGTTGTGGTCGGCGAAAAAGATCGCATGACGTCCGTTGAGGCGGGGCTTCTGGTCAGTCAGCAGTTGGCCAATTCCAAGCATCTTCTAATACCCGACGTGGGGCACATGATGCCGCTAGAGGCAGCCGCGCAAGTTATCGCATTAATTGTTGATTATCTTTACGAATCATATCAATCGCCTTCTCTGCAATCATAACCGTTGGCGCATTGGTGTTACCGCCTATAAGTGTGGGCATGATGCTCGCATCGACCACGCGTAAGCTTGCAATGCCGTGAACCTTGAGCTGATGATCGACCACCGCCATTGCATCACTGCCCATTTTGCAGCTGCCGACGGGGTGATAAACGGTATCCACGCGCGAACGCAACACATGACGAATATCGTCGTCGGTCACCACACCTTTCGTAAATAAATCATCGGTGAACCGCTTGGAGAGCGACGGTTGATTGAGTAATTTTTGGGTGAGCTTAAAGCCATCTACCAGCTTGGCGACATCGTCTTCATCGACTAAAAAAGCCGGATCAATTAAGGCCGCATCGTTTGGGTTTGCGCTCGCAAGCTGAATGGTTCCGCGACTTTTCGGACGCAGCAAACATACATGGCACGATAACCCGTGACGATAATTAAGCTTACGCGCGTGGTCATCGACCAAGGCAATGACAAAATGCAGTTGAATATCGGGCGCGGCGGAGGCTGGCGTTAACTTCAAAAATGCGCCGCCTTCGGCAAAGTTGGAGCTTATCATGCCGCGACGGAAACGAATGTAGCGAATAATTTCCTTAATGATTCGCCAAACGCCCATCGGCGTTAAGCCGATTAAATTTAAGCTCTTCACTGCAAAGCCAAAAATAAAATCCGGGTGATCTTGTAAATTTTTGCCCACGCCGGGCAGGTGGTGTTTGACGTCAATGCCATGTTTGGCTAATTCATCTTGATGTCCAACGCCTGAAAGCATTAACAATTGTGGCGACTGTATTGCGCCAGCGGCCAGCAACACTTCGCTTTTAGCGTGAAGCGTCTTCAACATACCCTTATGCTCAACGCGTACCCCCGTCGCACGTTTCTCAAAAATGATAATTTCATGCGCGACGGCGTGGGTGATAACGGTTAAATTTGGCCTTACACTTTTTGACCCATTCATGTGTGGATGCAAATAGGCGCGCGCCGTGCTACATCGCTCACCGTTAATTTGCGTAACTTGATAAATGCCCACGCCCTCTTGCTTGGCACCGTTGAAATCCGTATTGAGGGGAAACCCCGCCTCGACTGCCGCATCTAAAAAATGCTGCTGAAACGGATTATCGGAGCGCAAATCAGCAACGTTAAGCGGGCCGCCTTGCCCGTGATATTCATCCTTAATGCGCTCGTTATGCTCCGCCCGTTTGAAATACGGCAGCACTTCATCATACGACCAACCAGGGTTACCCAGACTCGCCCAGTGATCGTAGTCACTACGGTGGCCACGCGCGTAAACCATCGCGTTAATCGCCGATGAACCACCCAAGGCGCGCCCGCGCGGCTGATAACCCCGCCGCCCATTCAGGCCCACCTGCGGAACGGTTTCAAAGCCATAGTTGTTAATCTTGGTGGGGATCATGCCCACTGCCGCCGTCGGCGTGCGAATCATCAAATCACGTCCATCACCACCCGCCTCAATCAAGGCCACCGTAATGTTGGCATCCTCGGTCAAACGCGAAGCCAGCACCGCCCCCGCAGAGCCGCCGCCAATAACGATGTAGTCGTAGGTGTTGTTGGTGTCCAAATTAACTCTCATGCCGTTGCAAATAAAGTCCGAAGCGCATTGTACGAAAAACGCGCCCAATGCGCCGTTTCGACGAATAGCACATAAATCGCAAACTCGCCTATTGGCAAACGTTTCAGAGCAATAATTGCCGAAAACACCCGCCAATAGGCGGGTGTTTAATAAAATACTAAGTGCTTACTTTGGCGGAGCTGGGGATGATTGCGCTGGCGGGGGTGGCGCTGGTTCATCAATGGCAATTAGCGCGATTAGTGATGTTCCCGTACTGTTTTTTATAAGCGCCTTGGTTGCCTCAGCGGCGGCAAATTTATCGCGTGCATCCTTACTCGCAAAACTGACCAGCGCGACACGGTTGTATAAGGCATCGCCTTCGAGCGGCGTGAAGGCCGTTGTTTCAGGCTTCACTAGTAATCGTGCACCGCCTTCTGCCGCTGATGCCAACCATGCCAGCGCACTTGCGGGCTCGGTAGCAACAGCAAAATTTGCCACCAATAACGCGCCACCCTCAAATGGCGTCACGTTCGCTTGTCCTTTCAATCCCACTACCGTGAAAACGCCTGCATTATCGCGGAGCTTCACCGCTTGCCGATAGGCCTCGCCCCACCAAAATGCGCTGATTTTTTTGTCGTCCGCCCATGTTGCCACTACCGCGCTGCGACCCTCGCATAGTCCAGCAAGACAAGTCACGCCGCCGCCCGGCCGACCAATGCCTATATAGCGGCCACCAGTGGCCGCATAAATCGGTGGCAAGGTCATTGAATATTGGATAATTTTCGCGCGGTCCGTTGAGCGACCCAGCACCAGCAAATAACCGGGGGTTGGCTCTTCTGCTTGTGCGTTCGCGTTAATGATACTCAGGGCAAGCAACGCTGAAATGATGAAGAGCGATATTTTTTTCAAGTCAAACCTCATGAGATTGGTTTTCAAATTGATCGTGTTTCTAAATACAGCTGCTCCACGCGCAGACGCGCCCAAGGTGTGCGGCGTAAAAATTTCAAACTTGACGCGATGCTGGGATCATGCGTAAAACAACGGATGGGCACAGTGTCTGCCATCGCCTCCCAGCCGAGCGTTTCGCTCAGTTCAGTCACGATGATCAACAACGTAATGCCGTCTAGCGTTGCGGTATTTGTTTTTTGTGTTGTCATCGGTTGGCTTGGGTCCGCTTAAGTTGGGTTGGGTCAGGTTGGCTTAAGTTGACGTTACGCGTTGAAAGTTTCCATGAGCACATACAATACCAGTATGCGACTTAAATTAACGACGCCACAACATGACTGAATCAACCGAATTATCTGAATCAACTGAGCGACTATCCAAACGCGTTGCGCAAATATGCGCTTGTTCCCGGCTTGAGGCCGAGCGCTATATTATCGGCGGCTGGGTGACAGTAGATGGCGTGGTGATTGAGTCGCCGCAGCACCGTGTGGCGAGCAGCAATATCGTCTCGATAGACAGTAAAGCCACGTTAGCCGCGATGACGCCAATCACCATATTGGCCAACATGAATGCCGATGATGAGCTGCCGGTACCGGCTATCACACGCAGCAATCATGCCGCAGATGATGTGTCTGACATTCGACTGGAAAAGCAACATTTCGAGCATTTAAATACGACCCTGCCGCTCCAGCTAGGCGCAGGCGGACTTTACATCCTAAGCCAAGATGCGCGGATATTGCGAAAATTAACCGAGGATACCGCGCGAATCGAGCAAGAATACATCGTCGATGTATTGGGGAGGGAAACTATGCCTGCACATGGAATGAAGCAATTAAATTTTGCCCTCCGCATTGATGGCCGAACACTACCTGAAGCAAAAGTAAGCTGGCAAAACGAAACCAAGCTACGTATCGCAGCTAAAGATTTACAAGAAGGCCAAATCGCCTACATGTGCGAGATGGTCGGGCTGCAACTTACCGCGATGAAGCGCATTCGCGTTGGTTCAATATCAATGGGCAAATTAGCAACTGGGCAGTGGCGCTATCTGCCGCTAGGGCAAAAATTTTAGTTGCGCTCATTTGGGTTTGATTGCGTCGCGTAATTTATGGCGTCATCACAACGAGCTCCACGAATCATAGCACCGAAAAAATCGGTGTTCAATCACCGCTGTGCATCAGCCAACATACGCGGTAATGTCGGCTAAACATTCGTGCCCCTTGTCGGTGAGCTCTACCTGCCCGGCGGCAGTTGAACCTAAATAACCTTTACGTTGCAAAAAATTCATCACATCATGCGCCAATTTAGGTGGTGGCGTGTTTTGACTCAACGCATCTGCAACCGTGCGTAGGCCGCTAATACAGTTTTGAGTAAACAACGCTTCCTCACCCTTCTCGGTTAATTGAAACGTGCCATCACGGCGCGGCACTAAATATTTAGTGCCCGACAAATGTTTGGCATTACGCGCTATACAGGCGCTGGGTTTGGCACCCTTGGACATCACGCTCACTTGCGCGAGCGCTTCAAATTGATCCCGTGTGAGTGTGCTTGGTAGTGTTTTGGTTTTTGTAAAGTGCATATTTCGGGTTATCAATAAATGTGCGCCATTGTTGCCTGAAAACAGGGCTAAGACAATCAATTTCGTTTTTCTCATCATTCTCAACGCACAGGCGAAAAAAAACGGCGGGTTAATTCAGCTGTTTTTCTATTTGCCTATAAATTGCGCGTGCGTCAGAGCCGCCCCAGCCAATATAGCTACCGCAGACGTTAAAAATTTACTTCAAACGCGTGGCAGTGACAACTATAGTTTCAAGATGCGGTGTGGCTGCCACCTTAAACGTTTTGGCATCCGCCGTGGTGCTGGACAATACCGCTGCCGCGATGAAGCCAAATAAGGCAGTTAAAAGAATGGTTGCGGCGGCGTTGTCTGTGTTGAATGTGTTTACGTTTTTCATTGTCGCTTCCGGCGAGACTATGGCGTTTTGGGTTGGTACAGCACTGATGCTTGGTTGTTGATGAAAGAACTTTAAGTCGTCAACAACCAAAGAAAATCCAACATGCGACGGATTTGCAAAAGTACGGCGTGAATGAATGAAAACAGCGATGAATCGAAGCAAGTCAGACGGAGAAACTGGCGCAAAGGCGTCAGACAGCGCCTACAAATTGTCACACGCCAGACTGACAACAATCATCGCGCGGCTATGGAATCATGACTCACTGGAATGTAGCGTTGCTAGCGTCGGATAGTATTTGACGAATCGTGGCTTTTTTAACGACGGTCTCGTTTGCTCGCCATATCTAGCCACTTTTTTTATCCGCTATAAAGCGCCGAACACTTAACGAAACATTAGGATTAGTTATCCGGAAGCATCACCACCCGAATTCTTTTACCAACGAAGATCATCATGAAAAACAATTCCTCGTCGCCAGTTTGGATTTTAAGAAAAATCAGCGCCGCCTGCGCAGCAGCATTAGTTGTGGCCACGCTTGCAGCTTGCGAGAAAACACCACCTGCGGATCCTCCAAAAACCGCAGGTCAAAAGCTCGATAGGGTCATCGAAAAAACGAACGACAAAATGAGCGAGATGAGCGATAAAGTTGGCGCGCAGATCGATAAGGCGGGCAATGCCATGTCGACCTCTGTGTCCTCAATGGCCGATGGTGTAAACACGGGCGCAAATAAAACTGGCGATGCCCTAGCAGACGCTGCCATCACCACGTCGATCAACGCCGATTTACTCAAAGACCCTGAATTAAGTGTTATCAAAATTGACGTTGATACTAAAGCAGGCAAGGTAACGCTGAACGGCTTAACGCCGAATGAAACTGCACGAATTCGTGCGGGCAAAATTGCCGCGGCGATCAAAGGAGTAACCAGCGTTGACAACTATTTAACGGTCAAGAAATAACCGCACTCCAAACCCTTCCACCGGCAACACTAATTTTTAACTGAAAGGCAACAAAATGAGTACAACGCTTAACACCATGGGCAACAATCTCGATCAACTCCGCGCGAAAACAGCGGCCACAATGAACGAGGCGAAAGACGATGTCAGCCAAGCCGCACAAAGCTTAAAAAGCACGGCATCGCATTTATCAGATAACTTGAAAGCCGATCTGCAACAGCTAGTCACGTCGGCCAAAACATCAGGCAAAGCTGAGCTAGCGGCGGCGGCGGAACGCCTATCTGAGTACATGCATGCAATGGCTGAATCAGCAAATGCATTGCAGCAAAAGGGGCGCGAACAAATTAAACATGCCGCTGACGCAACCGACACCTATGTGCATGACAAGCCTTGGCAATCTGTGGCAATTGGTGCAGGTGTCGGCGCGGCGGTTGGATTCGCATTGGGCTGCATGACCACGCGTCGCTAATACAATTCAACTTTCTAAGTCGCTATATGAACCTACTACAGTTTGGATGGCGAGCGGCCACTGACAACCGGCCTTTTATTAAAGACATTGTCAGTGGCATGGCTGGCATGAGCCGCCTGCATGTTGAATTATTTATTGCCGAAGCGCTAATAGAAAAAGCGCGCCTAGAACGTAAAACAAAGCTCCTGATTGTGGCGTTTTTTCTATTATTCACTGCAATGATATTTTTTTTAAGCGCGGTCATGGTGAGCGCTTGGGATACGCCGTATCGATTGCACGTGCTTTTCGGCGTGCCAGTGCTATTAGCCGCTGCTGGTGCCGTCGCACTTGCGATGGCGGCAAACAAAAAAACCGATACACCACCATTTGCACGCACCACTACCGAACTCAAGAAAGATGCTGACTGGCTGATGGGGCTTTTATGAATACCAACAGTGAAGCTTCCGGGGCTCGACGGACCCCCGACGAAATAGCGCTAGATCTAACCATGCATCGTGGCCGCATTCGCGAACAGGTGGAATATTATTCGGAGTCGAATGATCGCCCATCGTCCGGTGAAATTTCGTTTAGCCAGCAACTCATTCGTACTTTTGGCTCCGCTCAGCGTTATGTTGCGGCGTATTTAGGCGAGCGCATGGGTCAAAGCGTCGTTCAAGGCGCCGTAGCGCTCACGCCAACGCCGACACTAGACCTTGTTAAAAGAAATCCGCTGCTCGCGGGAATTGCAGCGACCGCAATCATAGGTATTGCTGCGGCTGCAGGGCCTAAGCAAGTATTTAGCTGGACGGCAAAAATGCTGGCGATCTGGCGCGTATTTTCAGCAATACGGCATCAATAATTCGGCATTTCGATGCCGATTTTTTTTGACCATTTTTTTGCCGATTACGTAGGCGCTTTCTGACACAACACGTGGTCAACACACCCACATTTGAACGCAGCTTTCCTACATTAAGCGCAGTCGCACCGCGATAAAGTTGTTCCACTGCGTTAGAGAAAAATCTACACAACGTTTTTTAGCGCAGCATGGTTTTAACAAGCGTCCAAATTCAAACACTCAGGAGATTTTAATGGTCACACTTCAAAAATTATTTATTGGCATGATGGTTGCAGTCACATTACTGGCGACAGGCTGCGCGAGCACTCCAACGCAATCTAGCGTTGGTGAAGCGGTGGACGACACCGTTATCACCACCAAAGTGAAAGCGCTCTATGTAGAAGACCCTGTTGTAAATGCACTTAATGTAAATGTTGAAACATTCAAAGGCGTGGTGCAATTGAGCGGGTTTGCGAACAACCAAACCGAAATCAATCGCGCCAGCGAAATAGCCCGTGGTGTTAAGGGGGTGTCATCGGTCAAAAACGATGTCCGCCTCAAAACATCAGCTAGGTAACTGTGTCGGCTACTGATCAATCAAAAATGAATAAGAAGCCCATAAAGGCGGGCGTTCCCAAGCAAAAATTGCTGAAAACGCCCGTCGATACCTACTCTTTGACTAACGATGTGGAGCATTCGTTACCGGCACTGCTGACTGATAAAACGTTACTACGAACGCTTGCGCGAAAGAAACTTGATGATGGTGCTATTACTGACGACTACCGTTTAGATAAAAAAACGATCATCGATCTACTCAATGAGTCACTCGCGACGGAGCTTGTCTGCGTGCTGCGATATAAGCGAAATTACTATGTAGCGAGCGGCATTAAGGGTCGTTATGTAGCGGCAGAATTTGCCCAACACGCCATTGAAGAGTTAGCCCATGCCGACCAAATAGCCGGACGCATTATGCAGTTAGGTGGCACACCAGACTTTAATCCTGTGGGATTGGCTGAACGTAGCCATGCGGAATATTTCGCTGGTACCAAATTAAAAGACATGATTCGTGAAAACTTAGTTTCAGAACGTATCGCGATTGAAAGCTACCGCGCATTTATTCAGTACATCGGTAACGAAGACCCGACAACACGCAGCATGCTTGAATCAATTTTAAAGATGGAAGAAGAGCACGCTGATGAATTGTCTGATCTGTTGGACGAGTAGTTAACAACAACTATTATTAGGAGAACTATTATGTTGAGATGGGCAGCCACATTTTTTGTTATCGCCATCATAGCCGCTATATTAGGTTTTGGAGGTATCGCTGGCGGTGCAGTTGAGATCGCCAAAATATTGTTCTATGTCTTTGTAGTGATCTTCGTCATTTCACTGGTAATGGGTTTAATCGGTAAGAAATGACGAATTAAGAAGGTAATTCACATTCATCAACAGCTCGCAGACATAATGTCTTGACGAGCTGTTTGCGTTTTACCAACGCTACTTCGCATGTTTACATTTACCTGAGTGAAGCCCAGCATGGCAGACGACAAATCTCCACAAACGCCGCGCAGCGAAGCGCTGAAAATACTTTGGGGCGATATATCACCATCGCTTATTGCACCGGCGTTGTTAATACTAGCCTTGACAATCGCTTTTATGATCGTCTCCGAGCGTAACCATTCAACAATGCAGCAAAATATTGCTGCACGTCAGCTTATGCGCGACAACCTTGATGTAGTAACATCGCTCGAATTATTGCTCTTGAACGCCGAGACGGGTCAGCGCGGTTATTTGCTAACGGGCAACGAAAATTATTTAGCGCCGCTCAATAAAGCGCGTGAAGAACTTCCGAAAGTGCAGCAGAAAATGGCAACCACTTTCGACAGCCGACCTGATCGACAGCCCTATGTTGAACAGCTTGTGAAATTAGCCCGTGATAAATTCATTGAACTCGAAAGAACGGTCGCACTCGCCAAACAGAGTAAGAGAGACGAAGCGCTCATCATCATCGCCCAAAACAGCGGCCGCGAACAGATGGATGAAGCGCGCAAACAAATTGCGGAAATGATCACCAAGATGGAGGACGAGCTTGCCGCGCTCCGCAATCGCACCCAATACGACATGTCACTCGCACGCTTCGGTGCATTGTCCACAGCGCTGCTAAATATATTGCTACTCGGTTATGCGCTTTACTTATTCATGCGTGACTTGAAACAGCGCCAGATGTTAATAAAGATGCGCGAGAATGAAAACCAGCGTCTGAATGGCCTTGTTGAGGAACGCACCGCTGAATTAAACGAGCTATCAAGCCATTTGCAACGCTCGACTGAGCAAGACCGCGCCGCGTTAGCGCGCGATTTACATGACGAGCTTGGTGGCTTATTGACCTCGGCAAAGATGGATCTTGCGTGGCTCGAATCACATGCCACGCACGAGCCGGAGGCCATCAAGCGATTCGATCAGCTAAACGCTATTCTCGATGAGGCCGTCTCCATCAAACGCCGCGTGATCGAAAATCTGCGGCCATCCTTGCTCGATCACTTGGGCTTAGCGCCAGCCCTGGAATGGTACATCAGCGATCAATGCAGTAAAGCAGGCCTAAGCTGCACCCTAAATCTAGCCGAAGAGCTGGGGCACATATCGCCTGATGCCGCTATTGCACTTTTTCGAATTGTGCAAGAAGCCACCACCAATACGTTGCGACATGCAAAGGCAAAAAATTTCACCACTAGTTTGCATGTTGATGAAACTAATATTCATTTATTGCTGGTCGATGACGGCGATGGATTGCCAGCGACCTTTAACCCTGCAAAACTATCCCACGGCCTGTCGGGCATACGTCAGCGTGCGCGCGCACTCGGCGGCGACGCCGCATGGCGCTCCTCGCCTAGCGGCGGTACGACCATTGAAGTTATTATTCCCCGAGAAGTTCAGCTGTAAGGGTCGAGAAAAATTTTTACCTCGATATAGTATTCATCCGTGGATGTGAAATCTGCCAGTCTGGCGTGGCACCAGCGGACTCTGATTGCGCAAGAATGCGGCTCAACAGTAGGCACGCGTTGCACCCTATAATCCAAGTAAAAGCGGATTTGAACGCCAATCGACTCGCAAGGCTGGAGCTTCGCGCCCCACGAATGAGGTTTACCGGCATAAGAGAGCCCTTATCGCGTCCAATAGGCCAATGTTTTAAGCCTGCCAAACGTCGTTGCCGAATACCGCAGAAGCCATACATGCCGCAGCTGCCGCACAGGCCATATAAAAGCTATGAGAGCAGCGTACTGATATCCTTTAACGATTCGACTCGTGAGGTCACCGCTTTTAATGCCGCTAACACGGGTGCGGCGACAATCAGCCCCCAACCGCCCCACAGCCAGCCGAAAATTAAAAACCCAACAAATAGCGCGGCGCTATTGATGTGTGCGGCGCGACTTTGGATATAAGTATTCAAGCAAAACCCTGTCACAAACTGTACCCCCAACCAACTTAGTGATAAGTAAAACGCAAGCCAAAAACTATTTAATGAAACTAAACCGATAACAAAACAAAGCGCTAAAAATAAACTTACCCCTAAATAAGGGATGAAGCGCAGTAAGGCGGCAACAATACCCCACAGCAATGCACGTTCGACACCAAATGCGGCGAATAACGCCCAAGTGGTGAGACCTAAAAGGATATTGGTAACCGCGGTCGCGGCAAGGAAATATTGAATCTGCGTATTAATTTCATTCAAAATTGTCAATGTGATTTTTTTGCGCGATAACGATTGCCCCACCATTTGCAGCAATTTTTTTCGATATTCGGTTCCCGAACATAGCAAGAAAAAAGCGAGAAGCCCAGCAAAGCTAACTGTACTCAGCACACCAAGCAATGAGCCTAATTGTTCCACTAACGTATTTTGTATTCGGGCAACGGTCATGGTTTGTGCCGCCGGCTTTGCAGCGGCGGCAACTGTAGCCGTAGTACTTCGCTTACCCGACCCGGGCGTTGTCTCGCCACCTAATGCTGTGGTGGTAGCAGTGTCAATTTCCCTCGCAACCAAATCAATATTACCCATGATGCTAGGGCTGCCAGGATTTGCACTTGCAAATTCGCGCATCATGCGCGCCGCCTTTGGTAGCTCACTCACTACATCCGTTACATCTTCGCGCAAGTTCCATAAGCCTGCACCAATGCCGCCAAATAAAATCATCAAGATAAACGCTGCTGAAACGGGGCGCGGCAGATGCAACACCCGTAGCATCCACTCCACAACCGGACGCAAACTGTAGCTCAAAATGATGCCAATCAAAACAGGAATAATCACCGCTTCGGCAAACTTCAACAGCCAGATAAGTGCGGCCAAGGCAATCACACCAAACGCTATATTTCTTAATTGCTTTGATGCAATGAATTGTGGTTGCGCGGCCGTCTCGAGTTGGAGGGAGGCGTCAATGGCGTAAGAAGCGTTAGTGGCGATGCTCGCGGCGGGAGTTGTTACCGACATTGGATCGGCCGGCAATGTAATTGGTGATGGCGACGATGGCGATAGGCTGTTGTTGTCCATCACGCTGCTAAATGGAAGCAGCCTCAGCACCTGCCGCCGTTCTAAGAAGTGCTGGTAGTCGATGGAACTCTAGGGATTTATCTAAAAAATGTTCGGCGCCCAATGTCGTCGCCGCGCGTTGAACGTTCGGGGACGGAAAGTTGGTCAACACAATAATGAGAGGCGGCGGCTTGGCTGGATTGGCGTCATTGGACATATTTAGCGCGTTCAACACATTTAATTTGAGCGCCTTCAGCACGCCGAGTCCGCTGCCAATTGCTAACTGCATATCGAGAATAATCACGTCGGGCTGTTTGCTAATACACAGGCTAATGGCCTCAGCTTCCTTTGTTGCTTCTCCCACTACCTCCATATTGCCGATTTCTTCGACTAATGCCACTAAGCGGGAGCGGATTGAGGCGGAATCTTCGACGATTACAACTTTAAGCCTTCCCATATGTTCACTCTTAATTTAATTCTTGCGCTAAGCGTACTTTGCGCAACGTTAATTACATCGTTGCGGCGTTTTATATTATTTTGCAATCTAGGTCGCCTTATTCACTTAGAAACTTAGAAACTCAGAAACTGCGGATGTTATAAAACCAAAAAAACTCTATTGGATCAAGCCATTTTTCAATGCGTAATAAGTTAATTCGGAGTTTGATTTCAGCCCCATCTTGTCAAGTAACCGCGCCCGATACGTGCTTACTGTTTTAACGCTGATGAATAAACTCTGTGCAATATCGGATACCGTTTTGCCTTCAGACAAGCGACAGAATATTTGAAACTCGCGTTCTGATAATTGTTCATGCAGCGGCTTATCCGTTGGTGAATTTAAGCCTTCCGCAAGTATTTCCGCGAGCTTTGAGCTGATGTAGCGCCTCCCGATGGCGATGGTCTCAATGGCACTTATTAATTGCTCGGCAGTGCACGATTTACTTAAGAACCCTGACGCTCCTGCGCGAAGCATATTCACGCCATATTGCTCTTCCGCAAAGCCACTCAACATAAGCACTTTGGTATCAGGATAACGTTCTTTAATTTTGCGTAGTATGTCCACGCCTGAACCATCTGGTAATGATAGATCGAGCAGCACAATATCAAACTGCTGCTGACGCAACGCCTCCAGCGCCTGTTTTGCCGAGCTTGCTTCAGCGGTAACATTAAAGCGCGAATGTTGTACTAATATTTGCTTAAACCCAATGCGAACGACATCATGATCGTCAACGATCATGATGCGTAAATCACTGCTCTTAACGTCCAGGCTGGGTACGGCTGACATTTGCAATCAAACTTTCAAGTTGGCAAAAAGGGCGCAACCAATGATTAACCTTTTAACAGGTCATCACCGATTGCGCATCAAGTCACTCACTCACTCACTCAAATCGAACTAAAGACTAAGTTTTGTTGTGTTTCGTTTTGGCATTCGCAACACAAACGGACTTTGCGTCGCCTGACATCGCGTCGCATTTTTCTACCGCGACTTTGTAATCAGCGGTATTGCGATCAGATGAGGCATCAGTAACTGCATTTTTCATGGATTTACTTACGGCAGCATCGGTTTTCGCTTTGGTATGCATCGCCTTGGCCTCTTTTACACAAACATCTTTATCGTTACCAGCTTTGTCGTCGCACTTTTCTTTGGCGACGTCGTACGCGGCATCCGCTTTTGCCATGCGCAAATTATGTTGATTCTTTTCTTTCGGGTTGTAGCGTACCTCAAGGTCGGCTTTCTCGATTTTTTCCGCACCCTTCGCTTCAACCATGCAGATGTCTTTTGCGTTAGCTGCCAAGCCTTTACAGGCGTCTTGGGCTGCCTTTGCATTTACACCAATCGTGTTCTTCGCGGCTGTATGCTCTGACTTAGTCATTGCAAATGAAGCAGTGCTGGTCACTGCAAACAAAGAAATTAGTAATGCGGAGAGAGTTTTATTATTCATGTTGATGTCCTTATTATGAAACTGGGTTGTGAAATTATGTTTCGTCAATCGTCAATGGCTATGCTTCGTGTCAATTGGCGCCAATGCTCAATACACAAACAGTGAGGCCCATACGTTGCGGCGTTTACAATGAGCGCTGGCGTTTTTGAAAAGCCGAAATTTGTTTATCAGCTTCGTTTTTGGTGATGCCATAAGATTCTTGCAACTTGCCTGCAAACTTATCGCGCTTGCCGGCAATAACATCCAATTGGTCATCCGTTAAATTGCCCCACTGCTCTTTAATGCTGCCTTTTAGCTGTTTCCAGTTGCCTTCGATAATGTCTCGGTTCATGCTCAGTCTCCTGAAATAAAATAATTGGAGCGTTGCAGTCGTCCTGCCTGCAAACACATACAAATAATAAAATTCAGAACACATTAATAATGTCGGGCTTGCGCTAAATGCTGTGTAAGCGGTGGCCTACACTCAGGTTGTAAACAGTATGTCACCCACTTAAAAACCAATCTGTAGGCGCTATCCTACAATTCACCAAGGTTGAGTCATCGCTAATGAACCATCGGTAAAATGCAAAGATGAAAAAAATCGTGATTGCCTCCAACAACACCGCTAAGCTCCGCGAATTTGCCGAGATGCTTCAGCCACTCGGGCTAACGGCGATTCCACAGCGTGAATTTAATATTCCTGAAGCGGCTGAGCCGCACGTCACGTTTATTGAAAATGCATTAGCGAAAGCACGTCATGCGTCGCGTTTGACGCGCCTACCGGCGTTAGCGGACGATTCCGGAATTTGTGCGGTTGCGCTCTGCGGTGCGCCTGGCGTGTATTCAGCGCACTATGCGAACCAAACGAATGTAGCGAGCAGGCAAAAAAATGACGCGCGCAACAATGAAAAATTAGTGACCGAACTTTCGCAACACACTGACAAGCGCGCCTACTATGTTTGTGTGCTGGTCTTTATCACGCATGCCGACGACCCACGGCCAATCATTGCCGAAAGCGAATGCTGGGGCGAGATTATTTCAACACCGCGCGGTCACGGCGGCTTTGGCTATGACCCCTATTTTTATATGCCGAAGTTTGGTTGCACCGCTGCTGAGCTGGCGCCAGATGTTAAAAATCGCGTGAGCCATCGTGGGTTAGCGCTTGCATTATTGGTTGAGAAACTCAGCCAACAGCAAGCGTTCCCAGCCTAAATGCCGTCGATAACCTCACCAATACTAGGCTTTGGCGTTAAGAATAGCACCACGCTGCTCGCCGCCCTACCGCCGCTATCGCTCTACATTCACATCCCGTGGTGCATTAAAAAATGTCCCTACTGCGATTTCAATTCACATGAATCCAAAATTGCGATTGACGAAAAACGCTACATTGATGCACTCATTGCCGACCTTGATGCCACGCTGCCAAAGGTATGGGGGCGACGCATCCACACGATATTTTTTGGTGGCGGCACGCCAAGTTTATTTTCAGCCGCAAGTATTAACGCCATCCTCAACGCGGTACGTGCACGCTTGGTTGTTGACCATGATGCTGAGATTACGATGGAGGCGAACCCCGGCACATTTGAAAGTGAGAAATTCAAAGGCTATCGTGATGCGGGCGTGAATCGCCTATCCATCGGCATACAAAGCTTTAATGCCAACCATTTAGCCGCTCTTGGTCGCGTGCACAACGATGATGAAGCTAAACGCGCCATCGCCATTGCACAAGAATGTTTCAACAATATCAATCTAGACATCATGTTTGCACTGCCCACGCAAACGTTCAATGAATGCGCGATGGATGTTGATACCGCGCTGTCGTTTGATACGAACCATGTTTCTATTTACCATTTGACGCTAGAACCCAATACGCTTTTTTACCGTTTCCCGCCCGCCCTGCCAGATGATGATTTGGCGGCGGATATGCAAGAAATGATTCACCAAAAATTAGCGTTAGCCAACTACATCAACTACGAAACTTCCGCTTACGCCAAGCTTGGGCACGAATCAAAACATAACCTGAATTATTGGCGTTTCGGCGACTACATTGGCATCGGTGCAGGCGCGCACGGCAAACTATCCTATCCTGACAAAATCACCCGCGAGATGCGCTACAAACAACCAAACATGTTTATGGATCACGCGTTATCGGATACTGCAATACAAGATAGTGTTGCCGTCAGCACAAATGAGTTGCCGTTTGAATTCATGATAAATGCACTGCGTTTAACGGATGGTTTTACGACTTCACTTTTTGTCGAGCGCACTGGCTTGCCCTTAACGGCAATCGCTCGAGAATGCGACGCGGCAGAAGAAAAGGGTTTACTTAAACGCGATCATTTGCAAATAGCACCGACCGCAAAAGGGCGGCTATTCTTGAATGATTTGTTGGCGATGTTTTTGCGGAAGAAATGATGCGGTCAGATCAACACCGCATAAGTTCCTCCCGTTGAAAGAGACAGGCTACGAGGGATTGCCTTCGCCAGCTTATAACTATGTTAAATTCTTCGCTTCAACGAAAATTCCTCTCGGCCTCCCTTTAAAAAGGGAGGAGCGGTGCAACTGCATTTGCACCATCAGCCATACCAATGATCGAAAAACGTACACCCTGCTCAATCAGACACGGATTAACACAACGAGATACGTTTAACTGCCTTTGCTCTAATGTAGGTTGGACAAGGTTTATCCGGCCAACATTTAAGATGGCGACGAAATGACGATAGCTGGTGGGCAAGCGAAGCCTTCCCAACTTAGGCGACTGCATCAATTCCTCCCGTTGAAAAAGAAAAACGATGAAAAATTGCGTTCGTCAACTTGCAACTACGGCAAATTCTTCGCCTCAGCGAAAATCCCTCCAAACCTCCCATTAGGCAGGGAGGAGCCGTGCATCCGCATTTGCCCCATCAGCCATGCCAGCGATCAAAAAACGAACACCTTAATTAATGAGACACAGACACAACACAAAGAGATATGGTTAACTGCCTGTGCTGTGATCGGCAGAGAAATTTGTTGGTTAGTCAGTTGTAACTTAAATATCAAACCCTGCTTGTTCGCCTGCCCTGCTTATTCAGCGGTTTTCTAAATTCGCTATATTCCAACCTAAACAACTTCTACCATTAACCCACCATGCTTAGCTCCAGCGGAACGCTGAACAAAAACCTCAACAACCCTGATTGGGTAGTCTTTGATTGCCGCCATGATTTGATTGATCTTAAAAAAGGCGAGCATCAGTATCGGGAAGGACACATTCAGGGCGCACATTTTGCTAACCTTGATATCGATTTATCGGGCGAAAAGAATGGACGGAATGGTCGCCATCCGTTGCCTTCTCCAGCGGCCTTTTTGGCTTTTCTGGGGCGGCACGGCGTGCGCGCAGAATCACATATCGTTGCCTATGATGATGTTGGCGGGCAATTCGCCGCCAGACTCTGGTGGATGTGCCGTTGGGTGGGACTTAAGCAGGTATCGCTACTTGATGGCGGTATTACCAAGTGGATAGCGGACGGCAACCCAGTTTCTACTGCAGTTCCGGTAACGAGGACGGTCGTACTCGAAGGTGATAGAAACCCTCAGATGCTAATCACTGCCGACGAATTATTAGCGAAACTCAATACCGCATCGCTCGCGCTCATCGACGCACGGGCACCCGAACGTTTTGCTGGTGAGATCGAGCCAATGGACCCGATAGCAGGGCATATTCCAAGCGCTAAGAATCATTTCTATAAAAATAATTTGCGTGCCGATTTAACATTCAAGCCAATAGACGAATTACGCGCCGCATTCAACGCGCTGACCGATGGCGCCGATGATGTAGTGCATCAATGTGGCTCTGGCGTAACCGCTTGTGCCAATGTATACGCAATGGCGCTTGCTGGGTTCCAAAATACTAAACTCTATGCGGGCTCGTGGTCAGAGTGGGTAAGTGATGCGTCCCGACCAGTGGTCACAAAATAATCAATAAGGAGCAGTTACATGCGAATTTATGCAATGAAATCCTCAGCTTTACTGGCACTATTTTTTACGACAATCGCGCAGGCACAATTTTTAACACCCGCGGCAAATTTGGTCGTTGACGGCATTCCGCCGATTGAAGTGGCACTGACCAAAAGCGTCGAGGCCTACACTGAATTTAGGCCGTCAAGTATCGTCGCATGGCATCCCGCGCGGCACGCCATGTTGATTCGTACCCGTCCTATCGGCGGCAATAGCGCACAGCTACATTTGATTGAAAAGCCGGGTGATAAACCGTTGTCCATCACCGATTTTCCGGATGCGGTTGGCGGCGCAAGTTTTCAGCCGAAAAAAGGCGAGTACATTTTGTTTGAGCGCGGCGCGGGCGGCAATGAAGTGTTTCGTATTTTTCGTATGGACTTGAGCACCAAAGCGATTAGCGCTGTCTCGCCGGATAACGAACGCGCCGCATCACCATCATGGAGTCGCAAAGGCGACAAAATTGTATTTACCACCGCAACCATTGACCGGTTTAATCGCGGTGAAGGCGCTGCACGCATGGCGGTGACCAAGCTCTACATCGCCGACCCGATGAAACCCGACGACGCCAAACTTATCACCACCTTTGATGGTGGTCATTGGTTTAATTTTCGCTTCTCCCCCAACGATAAAAAATTACTATTCACCGAGTACATTTCCGCCAATGAATCGCATATTTGGCAAATGGATATTGCTAGCAAGACGAAAACCCGCGTTACCCCCGAACGTAAAATAGGTGACGAGGCCGTCGCCTACGGTGCACCGCGTTACACGCGCGACGGCAAGGGTTTGTATGTCACCACTGATCGCGGTAGTCAATACCGCCGCTTAATTCACCTAAATTTGGCGACAGGTAAAGAGACTGTTCTCACCGGGCACCTAAATTTTGATGTGGATGATTTTTCAGTGTCCACCGCCGCAAAACGTATCGCCTTGTTAACCAATGAATCCGGCTCGTCCGTATTGCGTTTTCTTGATTTAGAGAACCTTAAAGAATTACCTCGCCCGGCATTACTGGCGGGCGAAATATCGGGGCTTCGCTGGAAATCTGGCAATGATGACGAAAGCGCAGACACCGTCAAGAGCCCAGAATTAGCGTTTAACTTAACCTCGGCCAAGTCACCTGGGGAAGTTTTTTCTTATGACGTCAGCTCGACCAAAATGCTGCGCTGGACGAATGGCGCCGCCGCGGGATTAAACCCCCAAGAATTTGTAGACCCCCAATTGGTGAAGTGGAAAAGTTTCGATGGTCTTGGAATTTCAGGCTTTCTTTATCAGCCGGACGCTAAAAAATTCCCCGGTAAACGTCCTGTCATCATCAACATCCATGGTGGACCCGAAGGCCAAGCGCGACCTGGCTTTATCGCACGCAATAACTATATGGTCAACGAGATGGGCATTGCCATTCTCTTCCCGAATGTGCGCGGCTCATCCGGCTTTGGCAAAACATTTTTAGCCGCCGACAATGGGTTCAAACGCGAAGATTCTGTTAAAGATATTGGTGCGCTATTTGACTGGATTGCTACCCAGCCTGACCTAGACGCTGCCCGTGTGCTGGTCATGGGCGGCAGCTATGGCGGCTATATGACCTTAGCCGTCGCCACCACTTACGCCGACAAAATTGCAGGCGGCATTTCTAATGTTGGCATCTCAAACTTCGTCACATTTTTAACCAACACCGAAAGCTACCGCCGCGACCTACGACGCGTTGAGTATGGCGACGAGCGCGAGCCTAAAATGCGCGCATTCTTGGATAAAATTTCGCCGCTGAATAACGCCGACAAAATGAAAAAGCCGATGATGATCGTGCAAGGTAAGAATGACCCGCGCGTGCCCTATACCGAGTCAATTCAAATTGTTGAGCAGCTCAAGAAACAAGCCACGCCCGTTTGGTTTTTGATGGCAAATGACGAAGGTCATGGCTTTGCAAAAAAGAATAACCAAGATTTTTTGTTTTATGCGCAGATAAAGTTTATCGAGAAGACGTTGTTGCAATAGCGGTTTTTTAAAACTGCGCGGACAATAAAAAAGGGCGCTTCGGTCAAACGAAGCGCCCTTTTTATTTGCCTCCGAATAAATGCAATTACTTCAAGCCGGCATTTTTCTTTTGAGTATCGTCGCCAATATGTTGGGCAAAGAATTTTTCAGCCCTAGTGAAGAAATCAACAATGTTAGTTTGCTTATTAAAGCCGTGCGCTTCACCTTTATAAATCACCAGCTCATTTTTGACACCCGCTTTATTCATTGCATCGCGCATTGATGTGCCGTGGCGCAACGGAACGCGTACGTCAAGCTCACCCATGACCAGTAGAACAGGGACTTTTATTTTATCCGCATGATTCACGGGAGAATACTTTTCCAGCATGGCGCGATCTGTTTTGATATCGCCTAGCCGACGACTTTGCACTACCGATACGTCGTAACGAGAATTATTGGTATCACTTAACGTGTCGGTCTGCAATAACACTAGGTCTGATACCGCAATCCACGGCAACGAACACTTGTATAAATCTGGATCCTTAACAATACCTTGGAGTGATGCATAGCCACCATAGCTGCCTCCGTATATACAAACGCGGTTTTTATCTACGATGCCATCTTTTATAAGCTTCAAGACACCATCGGTGATGTCGTCTTGCATGGCTTGTCCCCACTGCTTAAAGCCTGCGCTTAAATGCTTACGCCCAAATTGAGTCGAGCCACGTGGCTCTGGCTCTAACACCACATATCCGCGGTTGGCAAAAAGCGGCGCTTCCGAATAGCGGCCCCACGGGTTGCCGCCGTAGACTCTGGCATTAGGCCCCCCATGTACGTTGACAATAAGTGGCAGATTTTTTCCAGTCGTACCTTTGGGAATTGTCACCCATGCAGGAATGTTCAGCCCGTCGCGCGCCGTGTAGGGCATATATTGGCGAGGCGAAATGGCATCAGGGCTAATCCAAGGACGGCGTTGCGGAAGCGCCTCTAATGAGCGTGTGGTAGCGTCATATAGATAATTGCCGCCCGGGTTGGTGGCAGAGGTGGCGGCGACCACGATGCGCGCGCTGTCGCCATTAGGATTGAAGGACAACAGATTGCGGGTATCTTTTAACGCCGCATCCACTTCTTTTTGCAGCATTTCCAACTTTGGATCTAACCATTTAACATTGTACTGCTCGGCGTTATAACCAATACCAACCAGTTTTTTCTCAGCACGATTCCAAATCAATCCGCCTTGTATATCGATTAACGGATGCTCAAATATAAGCTCCGCTAATGCCTTGCGGGCAATATCGTAGCGAAAGAGTCCAAATTTATCGCGTCCTTTGTTGGATGCGACAATGAGTGATTTCCCGTCTGGCATAAATGCGATAGGGTCCATAACGCCTTCAGTGTCATCGGCCGCATTTTTCCAAAGCGATTCCCATTTAGCGTTGGTGTCGGTACGATACCAAACGACTGTTTCTAGCGTTTTCGGGTCAGGGCTTACGGCTAGTAGGGGTTTATTATCCCAATCAAGGATCCACTGTTGAGTCTCACCAGGATTATCAAAGGTAAGTAACTCTGATTTGCCCGACTTGGTGTTGAGCTTGTAAACATCTGCAATGACGCGATTGCGTAAATTCATGGTGACTAGCAATTCGCCGTTCACGTCATCTTTGACTGTTTGCAAAGGTGCCATGCCTCGCAAATCTGTCAAATTGCGAACATCTGAACCATCTACATTGACGGCATACGATCCCCTAAAACGCGCTTGCCCTAACGCGTCTCGGCCATCCGCGACGCGCAAAAAAATGCGGTCATTGTTGATCCAGTTAAAATTAATTACATCGTTATCGGTGAAATTGGTAACAGTAGTGCGTGTACGCTTCACTAAATCAATCACGACTAAATTATCGCGATCTCTTGCGGGCACGAGCGCAGCTAACCTGTCACCTTTAGGTGAAATAGACATCGCAGAAAATTCAGCGCGACGCACGAATACATCCACCGGTATTACTGGCGGTGGGCTGACCAACGTAGTCGCTTGAGCCACAGCAGCTTCAGTCTTTGCCTGCGCCTGAGCGGGCGATGACGTCAACGATGCAATGATCGTGACTAAGCCTAGGCTTGAACAGGCCGCAATTTTGAATGCCATTGAAATATTCTCCATCGAAAAATCCTAGAAAGGTTGAAAATCAGCGCACAGTGATTTGTACGATGCGGTTACGTTGTATGTCCGAATGAGACCAACGTAACCAATCTGTGACGCAGGGCGAAAGTCTAGGCGGCTTCGCGCCGATTCGCAAGTATTTTTAGCCTCCAACTCGGGGATATTTTTATGTTGGCTGGTTTTTTGGCCTGCACATATGTCGATGTCGTAAGCCCTCTATTGGCGGATACTTTGAGGCATATTTCATGCAAAACACCCGCCAATATTGGCTCTTCATTTTTCGTTACCAATTTTCTTTTTAGCCCCCAGCTTTGATTCGGTGCCATTCATGAGCTTGGCAATATTGTCGCGGTGTCGCCAGATGAGAAGCGCACAAATGATCGACACCGCCGCCAGATACGGTGTTACGCCGAACATAAAAAATGCGTAAAACGGTGCAAATAAGGCCGCCGCTAAAGCGGCAGCGGAGGAATAGCGAAAAAAAACTACGATGATCAACCAAGTGCCAAGGGTGGCAGCACCCAGCCACCAGTGAATAGCAAATAAAATGCCGGCAGCGGTGGCGACACCTTTGCCGCCAAGGAACTTAAAAAACACCGGGAACAAATGCCCTAAAAATACCGCGAGCGCCACTGCGGCTAGGGCAACTGAGTCCAACCCCAACGAAGGCGCTAGATACCGTGCCAGCCATAACGCAAGCCAGCCCTTGCCCGCATCACCGATTAACGTCAGCACGGCAGCTAGCTTATTGCCGCTGCGCAACACATTGGTCGCCCCTGGATTCCCGGAACCGTACGTGTGCGGGTCAGCCAAGCCCATCAGCCTGCTGACAATCACAGCAAAGGAGAGCGAGCCAATAAGATAAGCAGCAATAATCGCGAGCGCGGTAGTCATGACGACTACTTTACAATAGAGCACCTGATTTAGTTCATTTGTCACACAATCGAATTAGATTTTTCCAATGAAATTCTCTGGTGATGCCAGTTGCATCGCAAATCAAAACGGGCAAAAGTAGGTTTTCACTTTTGACTGAATCTTTTAATCAACTAAAAACCAACTAGAGCGCGCAAAAGTAGCCGTTCACTTTTGACTGAACATTCTTTATGGACATCATTTTCATCCACGATTTTCATGCTGAGGCTTGGATTGGCATCTATGAGTGGGAACAACAACGCCCGCAAACCTTGGCCCTCGATATTGATATTGGGCTTGATACCCATCGCGCCGGCGAAACTGATTCGATTCGCGACACCATCGACTACGGCAAGGTGGTCGAACGTGTCAGAGCAGACTTAAAAGACGCAAAATTTAAATTGCTTGAAGCGCTTGCCGAACATATCGCGGCGGTTTTATTTAACGACTTTAAGGCTGACTGGGTAAAAATCAGCGTGGCAAAAATCGGCCACATGCGTGGCGTTAAAAAAGTGGGGGTCGTCATTACGCGTTCAAAAAACGATATGCGTAATGTCGGTGGAATGAATAGCGCCCCACCGGGGTTTGCAGATTCAGCCGTTGGTTAGTACGCGTCGTAGTTCATAGCGTCGTAGGTTGGGCAAGGTTTGTTTGCCCAACAATGTTTAACGACCGAACCCGTTGGGCAGATGAGCTTGCCCAATCTACTTGACAATCACGATTGGTGCGCAAGGCGCACCAATGGTTCATCACCGACAATTGATCGTATTTTGACCGCTGACCCTGCTCATGTAAGGCGCGCCATGCGCGCCGATGCGCACGCTAAGAATTTTCATCACCCCCTGCGCTCCACGGCAGCTAACTGTTGGGCAAACAAAACTTGTCAGCCCTACGTGCTGCACCCAACCCCCAGCGCAAGAAAAAGGGAGTCCACCGTAGCCTGGCCAAGCGCAGCGCCGCCGGGATGATACTCGCGTCATCGTGGGTGCAAATAGCTTCCCGAACCCGCGCTGACATTAACCTATTTTTCTCACGCCAATCGTGCTGCGCGTGCCGTAAACCGAACGCGTTAGGTCGGCGCAGGCCTCCCCGGCGTCGCTCCGCTCGACCGGGCTACCGTAACAGCCTTCCCCCATGACCGCAGGTAGCTTCGTAGGTTGGGTTGAGCAAAGCGAAGCAAAGAAAAGCGAAGCCCAACGTAACGTTATGTTGCGACTCATTGTTGGGCAAACAAACCTTGCCCAACGGGTTACAGGGTTTTATTGGCACGTTGGTGTTCGTCGGCGGTAAATGTAGTTGCCTTTGCTTTTTTTGGCAAGCGCGGCGCACCTTACGTCCCACGCGGATGATGTTTCTGATGTATCGCTTTCAGTCGTGCACGCGCGACGTGGGTATAAATCTGCGTGGTGGTAATGTCGCGGTGGCCGAGTAGTAGCTGTACCACACGCAAATCTGCGCCATGATTAATCAGGTGGGTGGCGAATGCGTGGCGCACCACGTGCGGGGAAATGGGATGTTGAATGTTGGCGATGAGCGCGTAACGCTTAATGAGGTTCCAAAACATTTGGCGCGACATGGCGCTACCGTGATTGGCCACAAATAAATCGCTCGAAATTTTGCCGCCTAGTATTTGCGATCTCGCCTCTTGCAAGTAGCGCGTGAGCCACTCCGCGGCAATTTGTCCCAACGGGACTAGACGTTCTTTACTGCCTTTGCCGGAGACGCGAATCACATGGTCGTTGAGGCTTAAGTTGGCGAGCGGCACGCTGACAAGTTCGGTGACCCGCAGCCCCGCCGCATAGAGCGTTTCCAACATGGCGCGATCACGAAGACCTAAACGCGTTTCAACATTCGGTGCGTTCAGTAACGCCTCAACATCGTCTTCCGTCAATGAATTTGGTAGTCCACGCTGCAGTTTTGGGGAATCAAGCGCGGCGGTGGGGTCAACCATCAATAGTTTTTCGCGAAGCGCGTATTGATAAAAACGTTTTAGTGTAGAACTAAGTCTGGCGGTAGTACTCGCACTGGCTTTGTCAAACGTGATGCGATGGGCAAGATAGGCTTGCAAATCGGTCGCATCCAGCGTCACCAAAGTAGGGCGTTCGACTTTCGTCAACCACGCATCTAGCTGCACTAAATCGCCTCGATAACTTTCAATGGTGTTTTTCGATAAGCCATCGGATAAAAATAAATAATCGCTAAATTGATCAATCAACAGATCGTATTTTTTGTTGGTGATCATAAAATTAACGTGGATTGATTCAACACACATCCAGACGACTCATGCGTTAACAGCCAGCGTTTAATGGCGAGGGGACCATTGTTTGCATTGACATTCTTTATTTCTCCGCGTTTGCCCATAAATCCACCAATACCATTCGCCGCCACAATGCGATGACACGGCACCACAATTGGTATCGGATTTTTACCGCAAGCTGAGCCAACCGCACGCGCGCTCGAGCCAATCAATTGAGCAATCTCACCGTAAGTGCGCGTCTGCTTGGCAGGAATCTCGCGCATTGCCTGCCACACATCGAGCTGATGCTTGCTGCCCGATAGCCGCACCGGCAAGTCAAAAATATAATCGGCGTTATCGAAGTAGGTCAGCAATTGCACGCAGGCTAAATAGGCGAGCGTATTTTTTTTAGGCGCTAGCGCCGTTTTTGTATGCGGCAAAAGTGAGATATGGGTAACGGCCTTCTCGTCGGCAGAAATTCCGACAGCGCCAAACGGGGCAATGAAAATAGCGTCGTAATGATGTGCTCGCGGAGTGGATGTCATGTTGCAAATTTCATGGCGGCAATAATCAATATGGCTAAGAAAATGGTCTCCGCCACAATCAATAACACCGGTCGCCAGCCCAAGACAACTAGCTCTTTCAATTGCGTCTTCATGCCAATGGCAGCAATGGCGGTGACGAGCAAAAAACGTGACAAATCGTTGGCAATGGTCAGCAATTCTTTGGGTATTGAGACCATGCTATTTAGCGCGACTAACACACCAAATGCCACCGCAAACCATGGCAGGAACGGCGGTTTTTTTTGTTCGCCATCGGCAGAAACGTGTTGACGGCGAAACAAAATCGACAGCACCAGAATGACGGGCAGCAGCATCGCCACTCTGAGCAACTTCACAATCGTGGCGGTATCGCCTGCCTCACTTGATACTGAATAACCTGCGCCAATGACCTGCGCAACATCGTGAATGGTCGCGCCTAAAAAAATACCCGCTTCACGGTCTGTAAAACCCAGCGCATGTGAAATAAGCGGATAGATGACCATCGCTATTGTCGATAACGCGGTCACGCCAATCACGGTAAAGGTCGTATCGCGATCACTCATGGAATGCTTAGGCAAAATGGCGGCAACGGCAAGTGCTGCTGACGCGCCACAAATGGCGACCGCGCCGCCACTCAACAGCCCAAACTGCCGCGCATGGGAAGTCGCATAGACAATACGGCCAAGGAGCGCGCCAAAAACGATGGTGACCACAACCGCGCCAACCACCATCAGCGTTACGCCAACACCGAGACCGGCGATTTCACCAAACGTAATACGTAAGCCCAGCAGTGCCACGCCGATGCGCAATGCCGTCGAGGATGTCCACTTAACGCCCTCGACAGTGCGACCTTCTTGACCGAGAAAATTAACCGCCATGCCGAGCAGAAGTGCAAACAACATCGCGGAGGCGCGGTAGTGTTCTGCTAAAAATAATGCGGCAATGGCGATAATGACGGCCGCAATGAGCCCCGGCCAAATACGTTGTAGCAATTGAACGATCATTCTGGTTTGATTTTTTTCGCGCGCACAACATTGCCCCAGCGAATGACTTCTTGACTCAAATAGGTCGCGAGCGGCTCGCCGCTCAATTTGTATGGCGTAAAGCCGAGCGCGTCAAGTTTGAGTTTTGTCGCAGGTAGCGCCATCACGACGTTGATTTCATTCAACACGCGCGCGACGATGGGCGCCGGCGTTTGCGCGGGCATCAATAATGCCATCCAATTTTCAATACGAATATCTGGGTAACCCGCCTCAGCGGTGGTAGGCACATCGGGCAAAAAAGCCGAGCGCTTGTCTGATGTAACCGCTAGCGCGCGCAGCTTGCCCGAACGAATATGCGCTAACGCTTCGGGTAAATTGGCAACAATCATATCGATTTGATGCGAGAGTAGGTCGGTAATGGACGGCGCGCCACCCTTATATGGAATATGCAAAATATCCGTCGCAACGGCCTCTTCAAGCAACGCCAAACCAATGTGCGGCGGCGTGCCATTACCGCTGGAGCCAGCGCTCATCGGCGTGCTCTTGGCTAGTGCCGCAAGCTCGGCTAGTGTGCTTGCGCCTACATTGGCATTGACGACAACGACCAATGGCGCGGTTGCCAACATCGCCACCGGCACAAACGCGCTTCTAAGCTGCGGATAGATATTGGGAAATAGCGATTGGTTAATCGCGTGCGTCAAGGTAATGGATAGCCACGTGTAGCCGTCCGCTGGCGCATCCGCGGCTATCGCATAGCCAGTCATACCGCTGCCGCCCCCGCGATTTTCTATCGTCACCGACTCATCAAGCAAGGATGCTAATGAGGGCGCGACGATGCGCGTCATGCTGTCCGCAAATCCACCGGCGGGAAACGGCACGATGACTTTTATTAACCGTGACGGCCATTGTTTATCGGGCTTTGAGCCTTTGGTTTCGCGCTTCACTGCACCATCACTGGCGTACGCACTAAATGAGAGTAATATCAAAGCACTAGCAATGACGGGGATCTTCAGGCAAAAATTTCTGAAAACGCTCACTATTGCTAGTGTTTTTGATTTAAATATCATTTTTAGGGGCGAGTGTCTAGTGAGTCAAATGAATGTGGTGATGACACTTTGCATTATCGCGGATTTGTAACTCGGTCATTCAGATCGACACATTTGTTTGTACCGTTAATTGCGTCCCGCCCAGAGAACTATAATATTTCATGTCTATCGCCCTACTCCTCATCCCAGATTTTTTGTTAATTTTGTTCGGGTTTTTGCTCAACCGCTTTGCTAATTGGGGTCGCGACTTTTGGGCTGGCTTGGAAAAACTGATTTATTACGTGCTTTTCCCGGCGCTGTTATTTAATTCCATCGCCAGCCAGAAATTTGATTTTGTCGCTGCCACACCGGCGCTAAAAACGACGCTCATTACGGTGACTGTCGGCATGTTGGCCGCCCTCGCCGGAAAGTGGCTAATTAAGGCTGAGCCAAAAGCGTTTGCCTCGTCGTTTCAAACCGCATTTCGATTTAATGCCTATATTGGTCTTGCGATCGCTGGTCGGCTACATGGTGAGGCGGGCATTGCGGCGATCGGCATCATGATTGGTGTGGCCGTCCCACTTTGTAATATTGCGGCCGTTTCGATGCTCGCACGCGGCACTAACGTAAATATCGCCAAAGAGTTGATACAAAACCCATTGATCCTCGCCACCGTTGCGGGAGTGGCTTATTCACTATCGGGCTTGCCGTTGCCAGATGTGGTGCAAATGCTGATTTCACGGATGGGGGCGGCGTCGCTTGCCTGCGGATTGTTAACTGTCGGCGCGGCATTAACGTTTCATAACGCGTTAGATAATGCGCCGCTTATTACCTACAACACAGCGGTTAAATTAGTCATCATGCCAATCACAGCAATCGCCGTCGCCCGCTATTTTTCCCTCCATATTGAGTCGCGGGTTTACTACGACATGGTGATTTTATTTAGCGCCATTCCGACGGCAGCATCCGCTTATGTGCTGGCGATACGCATGGGCGGCAATGGCGTTATCGTCGCACAGTCGATTACCGTTAGTACGCTGATGGGGATGTTGTCAATTCCACTTTGGCTGATCGTGGCACAAATGCTTTAACCTAGAAATAGCAGTTGACCGCTTGAGACGCTTGAAAGCGCACGCCTAGAAAGAAGTTAACTAGTTCACACCGTTCACCAATATGGTGACTCACGCTACGGGTGCGATTGCACATTTTTCAGACCTTTAGGGGAAAAGTAATGAAACTTGATGATGAACGCGAAAGCAGCAAAATTGAAGACCGGCGTGGCGGCGGCGGCGGCAAGGCGGGTCTAGGCATTGGCACAATTATCATCGCCTTGATTGCCAGCTACTTTTTAGGCATTGACCCGCGCACCTTGCTTGGTGTGGCCGAGACGGTGCAAGGCAGCGGGCAAACTCAACAACAGGCTAAACCTATCGACACCGCGAGCGATCAGGAGCGCGCGATGGTCAGTGAAATGAAAAAAATACTCGCCAAGACAGAAGACACTTGGGGCGCGCTATTTGCGAGCGGAAATGGTCAATATCAGCCGCCGAAACTCGTCCTATTTCGCGGCCAAACGCCAACGGCGTGCGGCACGGGTCAATCCGCGATGGGACCGTTTTATTGTCCGGGGGATCAAAAAGTGTACCTGGACCTAGCGTTTTTTGACGAGATGGCTAAACGCTTTAATGCCGCGGGCGACTTTGCGCGCGCTTATGTGATTGCCCACGAAGTAGGCCACCATGTGCAGCACCTGCTCGGTGTTACCGAAAAAACCAATGCTATGCGCAGCAAGATGAGCGCCACGCAATCTAACAAAGTCTCGGTTCGTGTAGAACTACAAGCAGATTGTTTCGCGGGTGTGTGGGCGTATCACGCGAATCGCAAAAAGCCATTTATCGACGCGGGCGATGTTGAGGAGGCGTTAAAGGCCGCAAGCGCAATAGGCGACGATGCCCTGCAACGTGCCGCGCGTGGCGCCGTCGTGCCAGATTCATTTACCCACGGCACATCAGCACAGCGAATGCGCTGGTTTAGCGCGGGGTTCGAGACGGGCAATATGAAGGCGTGCGACACATTTGCGGCTCAAACAATATAAAAATATAAATTTAGAACGCAAATTACGCGCGAACCGGCACGGCCTTATGTTGTTGTTTTGGCGCATAGCTCGATCCATGTAAAAACAGCACGCAGCCTTCACGGCTAACAATATCGTCATGCGATGCACCAGCAGGCACCATGTGATAGTCGCCCGTATTGAGCCTAATGTCACCCACCATGCACCAGCCTTCCATCACCATCGCCGCTTCATCGCGATCATGGTGGTGTCCTAGTGATACGCCACCGGCAGCTAAGCGCACCACATGCGCACTGGTTTTATCGTTATCGAATAACACTTGGCAGTCGATCTGTTGGGTGACGCGAATCCAGTTGACATCGGCATGCAGAGGATTGCGCACGACGGTTGGCTGAACCGACGTTTCAACCGACCGCTCAACCGGTTTTGCATGTTCTGCACGTTTCGTCGCGGCAACTTTTTGCATGATGTCGGTTTTCATGGCGCGCGCACGATTGGGACTAGGTGCTACGGGGTGAAGTGAAGCCAGCACGCCTACCAAAATTGGCGCGAGTGAATTTTCAATAGAGGTGGCTGTTCTTTTCATCATATTGCTTTCAATTAAAGCGGTCATCAATTATTAGGTAGCGACTCGCCAAGTGCATCCCGCAGGATAAGCAAGGCGCGGCGAATATGCGTTTTTACGCTACCTAGCGGGAAAGCAGTGTGTGCCACAATCTCAACATGGGTTAGCCCGCGAAAAAATGCCAACGAAAGCAATTGGCGTTGCAACGGCGGTAGTAGCGCGAGTGCTTGATAGAGCTTGCGATTGATTTGTGCGGCATCGAGTAAATCTTCCGGAATGTCGCGCGGCGATTCTGGCTCATGCACTAAATCATGTGGGGTTGGATGGCTAAATGCCTCATCTTGCTTGTGCTGCCGACGTAACAAATCGACCGCGCGCGTGCGGGCGATGATAAGTAACCAACCCAGCACAAGGCCGCGGGCTTTATCGTAGCGCGCTGCGTCACGCCAAACTTGCATGTACACCTCAGAGATCACTTCCTCGGCTAACTGGGGGACACGCACAATACGTAACGCCACACCGTAAACCCGACTCACTGTGGCGTCGTAGAACAGCTCTAACGAACGCTCATTGTCATTGGCAATGTCATCCTCTAAGCAGCGCAATACCGCGTCGGCTACGCTAGCTGCATCTGCCGCATTGTCCGCATTCGCTAAATTTGCATCGATTAGCGTGGAATCCGCAGCGGCTACAACAAAAGCCGCGACTTTTTGCGATGAACCTATTGGTTTGGCGCAACCTGCTTGTGGTGTCGATGTTGCAGAAGCGCGTTTGCTGGCAGCAGTCGTTCGTGATCGCATAAAGCTAAGTACATCGAGCTCGGATAGTAGGAGATTGGGGAATTATTTGACACAGTCGGCACGCATAGACTGACTCCAGAGGTTATTTGTATTTATAGTCAACTTGTCTTTACGCGACGGATACAGGGTTGGATGTGGTGATTGCGAAAGTCTTATGAAATACAAAACCTAATATCGGCGGGCTTTTACAAAATTATTTGCTGCGTTACAACATCAGCCAATAACCGCAAAGCGCTTCACAATGCGTGGTTTTGCTGCATCGCAACATCAATTGTGATTGACAACTCCTAAGCGAAAGTAATACGCTTGTTTCAAACGACCGTTTGAATTTGTTCTGTTTCGCTTAAGCGAGCTTAATTTATTCTCGCTTAGTTGTTATTTATCGATAACGTTCACGACCACCACTTATATGACCTCTTCCACCACACATTCCGCGAGCGTTACCTCACTTCATGGCCAAGCTGACCTATCGGCGAAAACGCCGGACAAAACTGAAGCTGTCGATACCAAATCACGCATTTTGGATGCGGCTGAGGAGCTATTTATGGAGCATGGTTTTGAAGCGACGAGTTTGCGTTTAATTACAACGGCGGCGAATGTGAATTTGGCGGCGGCAAATTATCACTTTGGCTCGAAAGAAGAATTGTTCCAAGCCGTATTTATCCGCAGGCTTGATCCGATGAATCGCGACCGCTTAACGCTGCTCGCCAGCTATGAGGCCGCTGCGGAGGCTAATCCAAAGGCAGCGCCATTGACCTGCGAAAAAATTATCGCTGCAATGTTTATTCCAGCACTGACGCTGGCGCGCGATCATGCGCGTGGCGGCAAAAATTTTCTGCGCCTTCTTGGCCGCGCCTATGCCGACCCCGCCCCATTTATTCGTGAATTTTTATCGAATCAATACGCCGATATGTTGAGTCGATTTCGTCAGGCGTTCGGTCGAGCGCTGCCGCATATTCCGCGTGAGGAATTATCTTGGCGGCTGCATTTTGTGATGGGCGCACTGTCATTTACATTAGCGGGCACGGACGTCCTAAAAATGATCGCGCAGTACCAGCCGAGTGATGTTGGCAATGATGAATTGCTGCTCAAACGGTTAGCGCCATTTTTGGCGGCCGGCTTGCGCGCCCCCGTGGCGTCGAGCACGGATAAGCAGCAGTGGTTTAACGAGAATTGAACCGAGATTTTCCATTAGGGTTAGAGATGATAACGAGTCTATTTTTGCGTGTATTTCCTGTTGACTGATGAATGAATAGCGAGCTATTCAAGAAGAAGAAACAGGAAAGACGCCAACAATAGTCCGTTAGCACTCAAACAGTTGCTAAGGGACGCCTAATGGAAAATCTCGGTTTAACAGCATCGCGACATATCGTAACCCCAGTATTTTTATTTGAATCTAGCTAGAAAAGAGGAAATATCATGGAAATTGTCATCGTAGTACTCATTACCCTTGCGGTTGTTTGGGCGCTGGCTTATCACGCGGTATCGGCCATTGTTTGGTCGGCGGTCATTGGGGGTTTACTGATTTTAGGCACCGCTACCGGCGTGGTCAGTGGCGCCTTTGCGGGCGTGGCGTGGTTTGTATTTTTAGCCGCCGCCGTTATCGCTAATGTGCGGGCGATTAGGGTGGCGTTGCTGTCCGCCCCCATCTTTGCCATCTACAAAAAAATATTGCCGCAAATGTCATCCACCGAACAGGAAGCCTTGGAAGCGGGCACTGTCTGGTGGGATGGTGATTTATTTTCGGGCAGGCCTGATTGGAATAAATGGCTGAATGTGCCGAAGGCAACATTGACCAATGAAGAGCAAGCATTTGTTGATGGCCCGACGAACGAATTATGCCGGATGATTGATGAGTGGCAGACCACCCACGAAGACCACGACCTTGACCCAAAAGTGTGGCAATTTATTAAAGACAATGGCTTCCTCGGCATGATTATTCCGAAGGAATATGGCGGCAAAGGCTTCTCTGCCTATGGTCACAGCCAAACAGTAATGAAAATCTCCACCCGATCAGCCACCGCCGCTGTTTCAGTGATGGTACCCAATTCATTAGGGCCAGGCGAGTTACTCGTCCACTACGGCACCAAGGCACAAAAAGATTACTACCTGCCGCGCTTGGCAAAGGGCATAGATATCCCCTGCTTTGCCTTGACCGCGCCCGATGCTGGCTCAGACGCGGCATCAATGCCCGATGTCGGCATTGTCTGCAAACAGTTGTGGGAAGGTAAAGAAACCGTTGGATTGCGCGTCACATGGGAGAAGCGCTACATCACGCTAGGCCCTATCGCCACATTACTTGGGTTAGCCTTCAAGGCGTATGACCCGGATAAATTATTGCGTGGCGATGTTGATTTAGGTATTACCTGTGCGCTGATTCCGACGAACCACCCTGGGGTCAATATCGGCAGACGCCACATGACATTAAATGCCGCGTTTATGAATGGCCCGAACTCAGGCAAGGAGGTATTCATTCCGATGGATTGGGTGATTGGTGGACAAGCGATGTTGGGCCAAGGCTGGCGTATGTTGATGGAGTGTCTTGCCGCTGGTCGTTCAATCTCATTACCGGCACAGTCGATTGCAGCGGGTAAGGTGGGTAGCTTTACGTCTGGCGCCTATGCGCGGGTGAGACAGCAATTCAAAACAGCCATCGGTAAATTTGAAGGCATTGAAGAGCCGCTTGCACGTATCGGTGCCATGACCTACTTGATGGATGCCACTCGCACCATCACCGCTGGTGCGCTTGACTTAGGCGAGAAGCCATCGGTGTTGTCAGCGATTTCAAAATATCACGCCACCGAGCGTATGCGTCAGGTGATCAATGACGCGATGGATATTCATGGCGGCAAGGGCATTTGCATGGGGCCTAATAATTATTTAGGGCGTGCGTATCAGCAGGTGCCGATTGCCATTACGGTTGAAGGCGCGAATATTTTGACGCGCTCCCTGATTATTTTTGGGCAAGGCGCGATTCGCTGTCATCCCTGGGTGCTGAAGGAAATGAAAGCCGCGCGGGCGGACTCGATTGCCGAATTTGATGACGCCTTTTGGGGACACATTAAATTCACGCTATCGAATGCCGGACGAGCACTTTTCTTGGGCATTACCGGCGGCGTTGGTTTACCCGCACCAGCGTGCCCTGAAACTAAACGCTACTATCAACAAATGACGCGTTTTTCATCCGCATTTGCGCTGCTTGCAGATGTGTCGATGTTTGTCATCGGCGGCTCATTGAAGCGCAAAGAAAAACTATCCGCGCGATTAGGCGACGTGTTGTCGCTCCTGTATTTAGCCTCATGTGCGCTAAAGTTTTATGACGAGCGCGATCAGCAAAAAGATGAGTTGCCGCTATTGAAATGGGCGCTCTATGATTGCGCCTTTAAGATACAAGTGGCGATGGATGGCATCTTAAAAAATTTCCCAAACCGACCAATTGCCTGGGTACTACGTCGCTTGGTATTTCCTAAAGGCATGACCTTGATTCAGCCATCTGATGCGCTGGGTCATGAAGTCGCCAAGATACTCATCACCCCCTGTGCCGCGCGTGATCGGTTGGTGGCAGGCATGTATTTGCCTAACGATGAGGCTGACATCATGGGTCAGCTTAATGCGGCCATGAATGCGGTAGTCGCAACAGAGCCAATTGAGGCCAAAGTACGCGTCGCCCAAAAAGCGGGCCGATTGGTCGCAAAAGCTGGCGCAAATGCGATGGAGGATGTGATGCAAGAGGCACTGGCACTATCGGTCATCACGGAGACCGAGCTAGCGATGTGGAAACGTACCCGAGCGCTCACCAAAGAAGTCGTGCGCGTTGACGATTTTGACAAAAACTTTGGGCTGCCGGTAGCAAACCGTACGCCGCAGTTGTATGCGGAAGCGGCTGAGTAGTCACTAGTACCCGACGTCCAACCCTATAAAAAACTTAAGCAACCATCCTGACCCATCATGAAAAAAATTTACGTCATCGACGGCGCGCGCACGCCATTTTTAAAAGCCAAGGGCAAACTTGGGCCATTCTCAGGTGGTGATTTAGCAGTCGGTTGTGCGCGAGCCTTGCTGGCGCGGCAAAAATTTTCGCCTACACTTTTTGACGAAGTTATCGTTGGTGCAGCGATGCCCTCGGCGGACGAAGCAAACATCGGTCGCGTGGTGTCACTTCGGGTCGGCTGTGGCGATAAAGTGCCCGCGTGGACGGTGATGCGAAATTGTGCCTCGGGGTTGCAGGCGCTTGATTCCGCCTATATGAACATTGTGGCGGGCAAATCACACCTTGTGCTCGCTGGTGGCACGGATGCGATGAGCCACGCGCCATTATTGTTTAGCGCGGCAATGACCAACTGGTTAGCAGATTGGTATAGCGCAAAATCATTTGGTCAGCGTGCTAGTGTAGCGGTCAAATTTCGCCCCAATTATTTAGCACCAGTCATCGCAATATTGAAGGGCTTGACCGACCCCATCGTTAAATTATCGATGGGGCAAACGGCAGAAATTGTCGCCAAACGGTTTGGCATTACGCGGCAGATGATGGATCAATTTGCGGCAGAGTCACACCTAAAAGTCATAGCAGGACGAGCGGCTGGGCATTACGCCGAGATCGTTCCGCTCATCGACGAACGCGGCAATGTGTATCAAGAAGACGACGGTGTCCGTACCGACTCCACCCCGGAACGACTCGCAAAATTACGTCCCGTGTTTGATAAGGTGTACGGCAACGTGACCGCCGGTAACTCGTCGCAAGTCACTGACGGCGCGGCGATGTTGATATTGGCAAGCGAAGAGGCGGTATGGAAATATGACCTACAACCATTGGGTGCAATTATTGATTCGCAGTGGAGCGCGCTCGACCCAGCTGAAATGGGCCTCGGCCCGGTTCATGCGATAACGCCGATGTTACTGAGAAATAATTTAGGATTGAATGACCTCGATGCACTCGAAATCAACGAGGCCTTCGCCGCGCAAGCGCTCGGCTGCTTGAGCGCGTGGGAGTCGAATGACTACTGCAAAAATGTCCTCGGTTTAGATGACGTGGCCATCGCCAAACTTGGCAACATAGACAAGACAAAATTTAACGTCGATGGCGGTGCTATCGCCATCGGCCACCCCATCGGCGCATCCGGCGCAAGAGTGGTGCTACACGCCTTAAAAACCCTTAAACGCACCGGCGGAAAATATGCTGCCGCTTCGCTTTGCATCGGCGGTGGTCAGGGTGGGGCGATGTTGCTTACGCGGGTTTGATGTGGTCAAGTCAATTGCGCAATATTAAACGTAATCCCTAATGACCACGAGCGTTTCCGAACATAATTTCTCGTAACACCCCGCCAATAGACGACTTTTTAGAAAATTATCACTATGGACAACTGGAAACACTGGCATCTTGCAATTGACGCCCACCTTGCCACACTCACTTTTGATCGCGCTAAAGCAGACGGCACGCGCGATTCAACCAATACGTTTTCTACCGAAGCGCTGACCGAGCTCGGCGCAATTTGCGCACACCTTCGCCAGCAACCCCTCAACGGCCTCGCCATTTTTTCTGCCAAAGAAAACGGCTTTGCCGCTGGCGCGGATATTGACGAATTTACGAGCTTCACTACCTTCGCTGAAGCCGATGCAATGACCAAACTTGGCTGTGACACATTTGATGATGTCGCCACGCTGCCTTTCCCGACAGTGGCAATGATTCACGGTTTTTGCATGGGCGGCGGATTGGAGTTATCCCTCGCCTGTCGATATCGCATTGCGGACGACGCGCTTAAAACCAAAATGGCGTTACCAGAAGTCTTAATTGGCATCGTGCCTGGCTGGTGCGGTGCGATGCGCTTGCCGACGCTCATCGGCGCGGCACAAGCACTTGGGCTCATGCTCACCGGCCGCGCGGTAAATGCGAAAACGGCAAAGCGCATGGGTATTGTGGATGTCATCACCCCGCGCCGTCATTTTGTGAATGCCGCAAAAATGCTGCTTCAAAAACCGCCGCGCCCGCACCAGCCCGCCTTCAAAGATGCTGTTACCAACTGGCCCATCATTCGCGGCCTAGTGGCGAATCAATCGCGCAAACAAGCCGCCAAACGTGCCGCGAAAGCGCACTACCCTGCACCCTACGCCATCATTGATTTGTGGGAAAAATATGGTGGCGATCCTCGGCGTGTTCCTGCTGACGCCGATTTATCGATGGAAAAATTATTTACCCATCCGACGGCGCGTAATTTAATTCGCGTTTTCAAATTACAAGATCGACTAAAAGCGCTTGGCAATGGCGAAGCGGGCATTGAGCACGTGCATGTCATCGGTGCCGGCGTGATGGGCGGCGATATTGCCGCATGGTGTGCCTTCAGAGGCTTTAAGGTCACGCTGCAAGACCTTGACCATTCACGTATTTCACCGGCAATCAAACGTGCGGCGCTACTCTACAAAAAGAAATTTAAGGAGCCGCACTTACAACAGGCAGCACTTGACCGCCTGATACCCGATGTAAATGGTGACGGCGTGGCGCATTGCGATTTGGTGATTGAGGCGATTGTTGAGAACGCGGACATTAAGAAAAAACTCTATGCGAGCCTAGAGCCGCGCATGAAAGCCGGTGCAATTCTTGCCACCAACACGTCCTCTATTCCGCTGCATGAACTATCAATTGGCTTAGCCAACCCAGAGCGTCTTGTCGGCATCCACTTTTTTAATCCGGTCGCGATGATGATGTTGGTTGAAATTGTCGAGGGTGAAAAAACGTCTGCAACGGTCATCCAACGTGCATTGGCGTTTGTGAAAAAAATAGACAAGTTACCGCTGCCGGTGAAGTCCGCACCAGGCTTTTTGGTGAATAGAATCTTGACGCCCTACATGACCGAGGCGCAGGTGATGCTAGAAGAAGGTATTAGTGCTGAGACCATCGACGCCGCCGCAAAGGCGTTTGGTATGCCGATGGGGCCAATTGAGTTGGCAGACACGGTCGGGCTTGATGTTGGGTTGGCCGTCGGCACAGAGCTGCATAAGCCCGGCTCACCGCAACCCAGGAAGATTCAAGATTTGGTGAACGCCGAAAAACTTGGTAAGAAGACCGGTGAGGGATTTTACAAATGGGTGGATGGCAGACCCGTCAAAGCCGCCGGTAGCGGCGCGGTCGATTTGCAGCCGCTCTGGATGCGCATGACCTTGCCCGCAGTTAACGAAGCCCTTGCATGCGTGCGAGAGGGCATTGTTGCTGATGCTGACTTATGCGATGCCGGTGTCATTTTTGGTACGGGTTTCGCGCCGCATCGTGGTGGGCCGCTTAATTACTTGCGGCAAACAGGTCAAAATGGTCTCGGCGCTGAGATGGAAAAATTAGAAGCCAGCTACGGCGCGCGGTTTGTTAAAGACGCTATGTGGAAAACCATTTAATGACAAAAAATAATGTCATGTCTATATGGCTAAAGCTTGCTGATAAACCACTAGGCAAAACGATTTTCTCCAAAATTATCTGCTGGAAAGCGCCCTATTTCGGCACCATCAAACCGCACTTTGTTGAATTACGCGGCGGCTATGCGTACGTCACCATGCCCAAACGTCGCGCGGTACACAATCATATCCAGACCATTCACGCGATTGCGCTTTGCAATCTCGCGGAAATCGGAGCCGGCACGATGATGGAAGCAAGCCTAGCGCCCACCATGCGCTGGCTACCGAAAGGCATGACAGTGCAGTATCTGAAAAAAGCCGAGACAGATGTTGCCGCCTACTGTGTAGCAGCTGAGGTCGAGCATGGTGGCGAAGGCGCCGCACGTGATGTTGTGGTGCATGTTGACATTAAAGACACGCAGCAAAACCTGGTGGCAACAGCCGATATTACGATGTGGGTCAGCCCGAAAAAAGCACGTAATTAACTAAATTCAGCGAAGTTCCCTCTACCGAAAAATTGGGCTACGGCCAAGCAAGAAAACAAATCGACTCGCGTATAATTTTTGAGCTATCACCACAACGCGCACAACTAAACCTGGGAGTCTTAATGGGTGAGTCGAGTATCTTGCAAAACAGAAACGGCACGCGCTACCTTCAATTTGAAGATGATGCGACGATCGCTGACGTATTTCAATTGCGCTGCCGCACTTCCCCTAATGCACCTGCTTATCGTGAATATGAGCCCGCCTCGAAAACGTGGCGCGGTGTCACTTGGCGTGAAATCGGCGAGCTGACGGCTAGGGCGCGCGAAGGCCTCAAACGTGACGGCTTTACTGCTGGCGAGCGCATCGCCATCATGATGAAAAATTGCGTTAATTGGGTCCTATTTGACCAAGCCGCGTACGCGCACGGCATGGTGCCGGTGCCGTTATTTGTTGACGACAGGCCTGATAACGTTGCCTATATTTTGAATGACGCGGATGTGAAGGTCATCATTATCGAGGGCGAGGAACACTGGAAACGCTTAAAGTTGGTGCGTGATGAGTTAACTAGTTTGCGACTGATTATTTCGACAAAACCAATTGTAGATGCCGATGAGCCGCGGCTAATTTCACTTGAAAAATGGTTGCCGGCGGCGGCATCAACTTTTGATAGGCCTCCCACAACAGGCATAGACCTTGCCACTATTGTGTACACCAGCGGCACCACCGGTAAAGCCAAAGGTGTGATGCTTTCGCACCGTAATATGTTGGCGAATGTTGCCTCTGGCTTATCCGTCTTTGAAGTTTTTCAAGACGATATTTTTTTATCGTTCTTGCCGCTATCGCATATGTTTGAGCGCACCTGTGATTACTATTTGAATGTCGTCTCAGGCGCATCGATTGTTTTCGCACGTTCCATTCCGCAATTGGCGGAAGATTTTCGCAGCGTGCAGCCAACCATTATTTTTTCCGTGCCGCGCATTTATGAAAAATTTTATGCGGCTATTTATGAGCAGCTCAAAAAAGCCTCGCCCCTGCGACAAAAATTATTTGAGTTTGCCGTCACAACCGGCTGGGAAAAATTTGAGTACCAACATGGTCGTGGCTCGTGGCAGCCGCAATTTTTACTCTGGCCTCTCCTTGAAAAATTAGTCGCCCGCAAATTGCTTGACCGCTTGGGCGGCAAATTACGCTTCGCCATCTCTGGTGGTGCGGCACTTTCACTCCCCGTGGCAAAAGTATTTATTGGCTTAGGCCTGCCCATTTGCCAAGGCTACGGCTTATCCGAGGCATCACCGTTACTCACCGTTAATTTAATTGCTGAGAATAATCCTGCCACTATCGGTAAAGCCGTGCCCGGCGTCCAATTGCGTGTCGCTGAAAACGGCGCGCTGTTTGCGCGCGGACCTAACATCATGATGGGCTATTGGAACAACCCGGAGGCGACACGCCAAGTATTGTCTGACGATGGTTGGCTTAATACAGGCGATCAAGTCGCCATTGATGAGCGTGGTTTTGTCACCATCACGGGGCGGCTCAAAGAAATTATTGTCATGGGCAACGGCGAAAAAATTCCGCCTGTCGATATGGAATTAGCTATCCAGCTTGACCCCGTATTTGAGCAGGTGCTGGTATTTGGTGAAGCAAAGCCGTATTTATCGGCCATCGTGGTGCTCAATGATGATGAGTGGGCTAAGGCAGCAGCGGAGGCGAAGCTCGATGCCTCGCCTGCCGCAAATGACGGTAAAGCGGAGAAGCTTCTCATTAGCCGCATTACCAAACGCATCAAACATTTTCCCGGCTATGCGCAGGTACGTAAGGTCACCATCGCGCGTGAAAAATGGACGGTGGACAACGGCCTCATGACACCCACGCTCAAACTCAAACGCAATCTGGTGTTTCAAAAATACGCGCCTGCAATTGATGACATGTATAAAGGACACAGCTTGTGAACAATGCCCCAGCTAGCACCAACGATGACGGCGTCCCCTATTCTCCCATCGTCGAATTACCCAAAGAGCGCATGCCCACCATGCGCGTCATTCCTATGCCGGCTGACACCAACGCCAACGGCACCATCTTCGGTGGCTGGGTCATGGCGCAAGTGGATTTGGCCGGCAGCGTGCCCGCCAGTGAGCGCGCGATGGGACGCGTGGCAACGGTAGCTGTCAATTCGTTTATCTTTAAGCAGCCGGTGTTCGTTGGTGACCTAGTGAGTTTTTATGCCAAGGTAATCAAGACTGGGCGCACCTCGATCACCATTGATGTAGAAGTATTCGCACAGCGCCATCGCTTCGGCAGCGAAGTGGTGAAGGTCACGGAGGCGATACTCACCTATGTGGCGATTGATGAATTGGGTAAGCCGCGGGCATTGGTTGGATAGGCGATTGTGCCCAATTGCGATGTTGGCAACCGCCGCTTATGGTGCTAACAGCGATGTTGAAACCGCCGATGGATGCGGAAGAAATTGTTACGGCTCTCGGCGCAGTACTTCATCCTAGAAACGGCAGTTGGACGGGTGTGATCGCACATTTTTCAAACTCTCTGGCAGGCCGTTAGGCCGTGTTGCTTCTCCTAGCAGGATAAACCTAGAAACGACCTCAGCCGTCCGTGTTTGCCGAATGAGGCCTTGCCAGAGAGTCCGAAAAACTGACACTTATATCCCCAACATGGACGGTATCCCTGTGGAACACATCCGTTCAACTGCCGTTTCTAGGTCAACCGCTATGTCGCTGCACAGCGCGGATAAAATTCCTCACAAAAGCGTTCGGAATGACAGGGGTTCTCGAGTTTGAGTTGGCTCACTGGCCTTGTCATTCCGACGGTGCATGGCTTTATCGTGCGACGAGGAATCTCTTAGCCGCTATGTCGCTGCATAACGCGGGCAAGATTCCTCACAAAAGCGTTCGACATGACAAGGATTGAACGATTGAGTTGGCTTTACCAAGCTGCCATGCCGATTAACCTAGAAACTGCGCTCAAATTTGTAATCACCGCTATCCACGGCTATTGTGAAGCATAAAATGCTGGAAACGCACGTAAATAGTCGAGTTTAAAAAATAGTCCGTCAATAAAAAACCCGATGCAGGCATCGGGTTTTTTGGTTAGGAATGCCGCGTATGCTACTCCAGCTTTATTCCGCGCTTAGTGGCGAGCGCTTTCATCTTGTCAAACTCAACCTTAATTTGTGCACTGAATTGCGCCGGTGTGTTACCGATAGGGTCGGCACCTTGTTGGGCTAATTTTTCACGCACAGCAGGATTATTCACCGCTTTTACCGCTGCCGCGTGAATTTTATCGACGATCTCTTTTGGCGTTTTGGCGGGCACCACTAGGCCGTACCATGCCGGATCATTTACGTCCGCTAATTTCAACTCAGCGAAGGTCGGTATGTTCGGATAAAGCGCCAAACGCTTAGGCGCTGCAATGGCAATTAAGCGTAATGCACCACCGTCAATTTGGCCTTTAGATGACGGCAAGTTATCAAACAGCAGTGGCACTTGCCCACCGACAACATCAATCACAGCCGGTCCCGCACCTTTGTACGGAATGTGCTCCATCTCGGTGCCGGTGGCGGCCATAAATAATTCGCCCATCATGTGGCCAATACCAGCAGTGCCAGAGGTCGCAAAGCTATATTTGCCAGGATTTTTTTTCAATAAATCGAGCAACTCGGCAAAATCTTTTGCGGGCACTTTTGGATTGATTGCTAGCACGTTTGGCGTTGCGGCTAGGTTGCTGACCGGGATGAAATCAGTGAAATTGTTATAAGGTATTTTTGCGTTGGTGGCCGGGTTGACTGCCATCGTGGAAACCGTTGCCATCCCGATCGTGTAGCCGTCTGGTGCTGCTTTTGCGACTTCATTAGCGCCAATTGATCCACCGCCACCCGCGCGGTTTTCGACGATAACCGATTGACCTAATTCTTTACCCAACTGGTCTGCCACAATGCGCGCGACAATATCAGTCGTACCGGCAGGTGCAAATGGCACCACGAGTCGGATCACTTTATTGGGGTAGGCTTGAGCGTGACTTAACGTGGAAGTTAAGGCGGGGATTACGCTAATGGCGAGGGACGAAATAATTACGGATAGTACTTTGCGACGTTGAGTCATGTGGCCTCCTGTTGTTATAGAAATAAATTGCTTTCAGATAATAACTGTTTGTGGAAATTAAGTAATCAAAACGGTTGAACCGGTTGTCTTGCGTGCTTCCAAATCACGGTGCGCCTCGGCCGAATCTTTCAACGCGTAACGTTGATTCACGCTTACTTTAACGATGCCGCGTCCGACGACATCAAATAATTCTGCCGCGCTGTTGAGCAAATCGTCGCGCTTGGCGGTGTAGGTATCCAATGTCGGCCGAGTTAAATATAGCGAGCCTTTCATCGCCAAATCGCCCGTGGCGAATGGTGCGACTGGTCCTGACGCGGCGCCAAATGAGGCCATGAGCCCAAGTGGTGCTAAGCAATCAAGCGACTTCAAAAAGGTATCGTTGCCGACACCGTCATAGACGACTTGGCATTTTTCACCGTTGGTAATTTCGGCCACCCGCGCAACAAAATCTTCCGTGCGGTAATTGACCACATGGTCACAGCCGTTCGCCTTGGCGATGGCGATTTTTTCATCTGAGCCGACAGTGCCGATCACCGTCGCACCCAAATGTTTTGCCCACTGGCCCAGTATTAAGCCGACACCGCCAGCTGCTGCATGCGACAAAATAATGTCACCAACTTTCACCCGATAAGTGCGTCGCAATAAATATTGCGCGGTCATGCCTTTGAGCATGATCGAGGCGGCGATCTCATCGGTGACGCTTGCTGGTATTTTTACAACACGATGAGCTGGCAGGAGGCGGTACTGCGCGTAGGCGCCAATTGGCATGGACGCATAGGCGACACGGTCTCCCACCGCCAAATCACTCACGCCCTCGCCTATTGATTCCACAACACCCGCCCCTTCGCGACCAATCACCGATGGCAAGGGAATTTTGTATGCGCCGGTGCGATGGTAGGTGTCGATGTAGTTAAGCCCCACCGCCGTATTTTGCAGGCGCACTTCGCCCGAACCGGGCGCGGGGACATCAATTTCTTCCCATTGCAACACTTCAGGCCCGCCGTGTTGGTGAATTCGAATGACGTGGCAGCGAATAACGTGGCTCATGTTTTATTTTCCTCTTCTATAAAGGTTTGTAGTGCGTAAAATTTGGTGCTCGCCATGGCGTCGGCCACAGTTTGTGGGTGCGCTTTGGCTACCGCACCGAAATCGATGGCTTGCAGGGCGCTCAAGGCGCGCAACAAATAAGGTTTTTGCGGATAGGGACTAGATTCATAGCCTAGACGGCCGTGATGGTCACATGCGCAGGCGTCCAACACATCGGTGAAGCGCTGTGGCCGCCTCAGCGCATCGCCGCCATCGAGTAAGGCGAGTAATTTTTCAGCGTTCAAGGTGAGCGCACTGTGAATTTGCCCATGCCAACGCGCCACCGTTATCGCCAATTCACGACACTCCATCGGCACTTTTAGTCGCGCTGAAAGTGCTTCAATCAAGGCGACACTTTTTTCTTCATGTCCCGGATGACGCGGCAAATATTGTGTGGGTGTGACACCTTTACCTAGGTCATGGGTAAGGGCCGCAAACCGTACCGAGAGGCTCATCTTCGTTTGTGCAGATACATCTAACACCATCATCACGTGAACACCCGTATCGATTTCGGGGTGTGAATTTTTTGATTGCGGCACACCCCAAAGCTTATCTATTTCCGGCATTAATTTAAGCAGCGCATTTGCCTCGCGCAGCACGTTAAACATCGCCGAGGGCTTATCCTCCATCAAGCCGCGCGCGATTTCTTGCCAAACGCGTTCACTCACCAGTGCATCCACTTCGCCTGCCGCCACCATTTCACGCATGAGTTCAAGTGTTTCAGGCGCTAGCGTAAAACCGAGCGGCGTGAAGCGTGCCGCAAAGCGCGCGGTACGTAAAATCCGCACCGGGTCTTCGCGAAACGCCTCACCGACATGTCGCAATAATTTATGGTGAATGTCGGCTCTACCGCC
>Ga0105049_10000332_pt1 | contig 49975 bp, 42 predicted proteins | sample MAT06_FD_78087 | JGI IMG/M metagenome (GOLD analysis project Ga0105049, IMG submission 78087) | Freshwater microbial communities from Lake Fryxell liftoff mats and glacier meltwater in Antarctica - MAT-06 | ecosystem: Environmental > Aquatic > Freshwater > Ice > Liftoff microbial mat | place...
GAAATGGGGAATAAGGACAAATTCGACGAAGTCCTCATCAATCGTGACCTCCCTTCCACCTTACTCCGTGCCGAAGAGATCGTCAGACGTGCCATAGAGGGTGCCCCAGAACAACACACCCTGTTCGAGTAGCCCTAATTCGTATTTTTGGGGCTATGAAAAAGAAGACCAAGGCATCACCCCGCTCAGAAAACATTCTTCGCGACTACCATCTAGCGGTTGCGAGCAGACAGGCGTCGATCTTGGGACGCAAAGAAGTACTGACCGGAAAAGCAAAGTTTGGGATTTTCGGCGATGGCAAAGAGCTCGCCCAATTGGCGATGGCTCGTTCGTTCCAGCCTGGCGATTGGCGTAGCGGATACTATCGCGACCAAACGTTCATGTTCGCCATCGGAGAGAGCGACATTCAAAAGTTCTTCGCGCAACTCTATGCCCATACCGATGTGATCGCAGAACCGTCCAGCGCTGGTCGCTCTATGAACGGTCACTTCGCTACGAGATTCTTGGACGAGAGTGGAGCATTTGTAGATCAGGCAAACCGATGTAACGTCAGTGCCGATGTCTCCCCAACCGGCTCGCAAATGCCTCGCTTAGTAGGTCTTGCCTATGCTTCGGTTCTGTACCGAGAAGTTGAGGAGCTGCACGCGTTGAAGGAGTTCTCTACGGGCGGCAACGAAGTAGCCTTTGGAACAATTGGGAATGCCAGTGCCGCAGAGGGAATGTTCTGGGAAAGCGTGAATGCGATTGGCGTTCTGCATGCACCGGCCGTGATCAGCATTTGGGACGATGGATACGGAATCTCCGTCCCAAACGACGTGCAGATGACGAAGTCGAACGTGGGTGAATGTCTTGCAGGGTTCCAGCGCAAACCCGGCACAACAGATGGATTCGACATTCACGTTGTACACGGCTGGGACTATCCCGCGTTGGTAGAAGTGTATGCGCGAGCGACGCATGTTGCGCGCACAGAACATGTGCCACAGATTGTCCATGTGATAGAAGTAACGCAACCGCAAGGTCACTCCACATCTGGTTCCCACGAACGATATAAGTCGCCAGAGCGGTTGCAATGGGAGAAAGACTTCGATGGTATCACGCGCATGCGCACGTGGATGCTAGAAGAAGGCCTCGCAACCGAAGACGAACTTGTTGCGATCGAAACAGTTGCGCTCGCCGAAGCGCAAGACGCGCGCATAGCCGCTTGGAATGCCTACGCACAGCCGTTACGCGATGAAGTGGCAGAAGCTGCTTTCCTGATAGAGGCCGTGGCGAACGATCCCTCATGCAGTGCCCAACAACAGGACATCAACGCGCTGAGCTCGGAGCTTCGCGGGATACGTGAACCGTTCCGACGCGATATCATGATCGCCATCCACCGTGTGCTCCTCGCGGCACGCACGGCACCGGCGCACGTGTTGCAGTTACTCGTTGCGTGGAGGACGGCCTACGATGCGCGCATCAAGCCACTGTATGCGTCTCATCTCTATAGCGAGTCTGAATGGTCGCCCTTGCGCGTTCAACACGAAAGCGCGAGATATGCAGAAGATGCGCCGGTCGTGAATGGTAGCGAAGTGATCAACGCCATGTTCGATGCTGCCTTTGCACGCGAACCGCGATTGATCGCCTTTGGTGAAGATGCCGGAAAACTTGGCGACGTGAATCAAGGACTCATTGGCATGCAAGCCAAGTATGGCGCAATGCGCGTGAGCGACGTTGGGATTCGAGAATGCACGATATTGGGTCAGGCCATCGGTATGGCCATGCGTGGACTTCGTCCAATTGCAGAGATTCAATACCTAGACTACGTACTCTATGCGCTGCAAATAATGAGCGACGATCTTGCAACGGTGCAGTGGCGTACGAAGGGCGGACAGAAGGCACCGGTGATCGTGCGCACGCGAGGTCACCGACTAGAGGGCATCTGGCACAGCGGTTCGCCCATGTCGGGCATCATCAATCTCGTGCGAGGAATGCATGTATGTGTTCCGCGCAACTTCGTGCAAGCCTCTGGCATGTATAACACACTCCTCGCGGGCGACGATCCGGCAATTGTGATAGAAGTATTGAACGGGTATCGTTTGAAGGAAGCTCTTCCGGAGAACATTGGTACGATGACCGTGCCATTGGGTGTTCCTGAAGTGATCCGCGAAGGCACAGACATCACCGTTGTAACCTATGGTGCGTCGTGTCGGGTGGCTCTCGACGCGGCATTGCTCCTAGAGCGTGTTGGCGCGAGTGTAGAGGTTGTAGATGTACAGACGCTTTTGCCCTTCGATACGTTGGGCGTAATCCAAACCTCGCTCCAGAAGACAGGTCGTGTATTGTTCTTTGACGAAGACGTTCCCGGTGGAGCCAGTGCCTATATGATGCAGCAGGTCGTAGAACGACAGGGCGGATGGAAGCTCCTTGATAGCGAACCGAAAACTCTTTGCTCCTCTGAACATCGTCCGGCATACGGTACCGACGGAAACTACTGGTCGAAGCCAGAGGCAGAGCATGTGTTCGAGACGATCTACGAAATGCTCCATGAAGCAGATCCACGTTCGTATCCGATGTACTATTCATAGCATGCGATGCCAACTCTCTATGCATTCGTGTGGCGAGCACATGCGTCGGATGCTACATTCGACGATAAAACATTCATCGATCGACTCCCTCGGCTGCTCTTGTGGCTTCGAGAATTGAAGGCAAAAAACGTGCTCGTAGCATGTGGAGGTGGGGGATTTGAAGAATATGCAGGCGGGATGACCGTTATTCGCGCCGATTCACCGGATCACGCCCGGGAGCTTTTTTCTGGAGATCCAATGCTTGAAATCGGTACCCACGATCTCCTGGTGTGGGATGTGTTCTATGCAGACCTTGTTGACCACGCCTCGATCGAAAAACTGACTTCGTAAAAGATATCCCACCGCCATTCCGATTCGGTCTTGGCTGTTATGGATGGGAGGCCTATTTTGGTATTCGGACTCCGAATACCGAATTCTTCTGGCTGACTCATGTTACTCTCAAAAAGCTGTGTCTACGGTATCCAGGCCGCCATTTATGTAGCTGCGCAGGGTGGCAAGGACTATGTGCCTATTAGCCAGATTGCTGAGCACCTGAACATCTCCTTCCATTTCCTCACCAAGGTGCTGCAGCAATTCACGCAGGCAGGCATCATGCTGTCGTACCGAGGTCCGAAGGGCGGCGTTTCTCTCTCAAAACCAGCATCACAGTACACCCTGCATGATCTCATCGGTGCCATCGACGGTACGTCGATTTTTACCGAATGCATGCTGGGATTGCCAGGCTGCGGCCACGACGAACCATGTCCGGTGCATGAACATTGGGTGGAACTTCGCCTGAAGTTCACGAGCGTTGCCAAGAAGACAACTCTCTCTTCTCTCGCTTCAAAAGCAAATGAATTGAACGTACGACTCGCACACTTTTCGGTGGCTGCTGAGAAGTCATGACAAAAGTCATTCAATTTCGGGTTTGAAATCGGAAGATTTGTAGCATGACAGACAACAACACAACCGCCTGTGTGCAATGTGTGCATTGCGGAGAGCTATGCCCACGTCAGCCCACGTCAACAGTCGAACTTCGATTCTGTTGTAATGGATGTAAGTCTGTCTACGAGATTCTCCGTGCAAACGATCTGTGTGAGTATTATCGGCGCGACGATCACGTGGGCGTCCCTATGCGGCAACTTCAGATGCCTGCAGACGCGTTTGTAGCATTAGACGACCCTGCCGTCGCACGTCAACTCCTCGCTTTCACTTCCGACACGATGCACCGAGTGCGCCTGAGCATTCCAAGCATGCACTGCACATCGTGTGTGTGGCTGCTCGAACAATTGGATAGACTCGATAAAGGAGTACTTCGAAGCTCTGTTGATATCATGCGTAGGCAAGTAAGCATCGAATTCGATCCAACCCGTACTACTCTCCGATCCATTGCCACCGTTCTCACCTCCATCGGCTACGAGCCTGTGGTTCGCATCGAAGCGGGAACATCGCAGCCGAGTAACGCAGATCGATCTGCCGTGCGATCTCTGTATCTCAGAATTGGAGTGGCGGGATTCGCCGCGGGCAACATCATGCTCTTTAGCGTTGCCCAATACTTTGGTGCAAGTACGATGCAACCTGCACTAATCACGGTGTTTCGAATCGCAAGTATTGTACTCTCGATACCAGTTCTTGTCTTTTGCGCTTCGCCTTGGTTCCGTTCCGCACTCGGTGCTCTTCGTGCACGCCGCGTAAATCTCGACGTACCGGTCTCACTCGGCATCGTGGTACTGTTTGCACGAAGTGTTGCGGATATCGCCGGCGGAGTGGGTGAGGGCTTCCTTGATTCCTTCGCGGGTCTGGTGCTCTTCTTGCTGGTTGGGCGTCTCTTTCAACAGCGTGCATTCGATGCTCTGTCGTTTGATCGCACGTATCGCTCCTTCTTCCCGCTTTCTGTACGTGTAGAGCGAAAGCTAGAAGAAGAGGTGTTACCGATCGAACGAATTGCTATTGGAGACATCATGCACATTCGTAGTGGAGAGGTAATCCCGTGCGATAGTGTGTTGCTCAGTCAAGCAGGATATGTGGACTATTCCTTTGTAACAGGCGAGGCCCTTCCGGTAGAGTGCATCGAGGGTGCATTGCTATTTGCAGGCGGACGAATTGTGGGCTCATCGTTGAAGCTCGCAGCAGTGAAGGATGTCTCGCACAGCTATTTGGCGTCGTTGTGGGATTCTTCTTCTACCCGTGCTCACCGCACAACATGGCTTCATCTTTCAGACAGATTCGGTCAGTGGTTCACCCTTGTCGCCGTTGGCGCTGCCGCCATTGGCTTCCTCGTTTGGCTTCCAAACATTGCCATTGCATTGAATGTCTTCACGGCCGTTCTCATCATTGCATGTCCGTGTGCCTTGACCCTTGCCGCCCCCATCACTCTTGGAACAGCCATGGGTTTGTTAGGGAGGAAGGGAATCTTCTTAAAGAATATTGGTACGATGCTCGAACTGGAGCGTACGACCGACGTTGCCTTTGACAAGACCGGTACACTCACAACAACGTCTCCTGATGTTCGCTATGAAGGCCGTGATCTTTCTGAAAACGAACGAGAAGCTCTCGCATGTGTGGCGTTGCAAAGCGCACATCCAATGAGCAGAGCGGTGGCCATCGCATTAGGTCGCGCGTCTGCCGTGCCTTCGTTGCAACGAGTGCAACACATCGAAGAGCATGTAGGTCAAGGGATCACGGGAATCGTAGACGGCATGAGCATTAGCATTGGATCGAGCGACTTTGTACGTGGCACCACAAGCAACAACCAGAACGCGGCCTCGGTATGGCTTCGTGTGAATGACGACGTCGTGGGCGCCGTCCATGCACGTCCGCTCGTTCGCGAGGGGATTCGGGCGATGATCGAACGGCTACAATCCAGAGCATCAGTGTGGCTGCTGTCGGGCGATAGCGATCGTGACCGTGATGTGTTTTCTTCGACGTTCAACGTCAATGCAATGTACTTCTCGCAACATCCTACCGAAAAAGTCGACCGAATCAACGGTCTTCGAAATGCGCACCGTCATGTGCTCATGGTAGGCGATGGACTCAACGATGCTGGTGCAATGCGAGCAGCGAACGTGGCCATTGCAGTTGCAGACGATGCTGCAACGCTTGTACCCGCTTGCGATGTGATCATGCGAGCACATCAACTCTCACATCTCGACGGACTTCTCAGGTATGCTCGCGCTATGAAACACGTAATCGTGTTCAGCTTCACCATTTCGGTTGCCTACAATACACTCGGGCTTTCCTTGGCACTTACAGGCATCCTTACTCCACTTGCTACTGCCATTCTTATGCCCGTGAGTTCGCTTACCGTGATCGGCGTAAGTGTTGCCGGTGCGAGGTGGTATGCGCGGAGGTTCTTGTGAGCGTTGTTGTTGTACTCGTATTGTGTTCACTGCTGATCTCCGGCGGTTTCTTGCTTGCCTTTTTGTGGGCAACTAAACGCGGACAGTTTGACGACGTGCATACGCCGGCCATCACGATGTTGTTTGAAGACAGAACACCCACCGATAAACAATAACCATTCACTATTTGCGGGGACGCGTATGGACGCAACTACTACTACTGGCGGACAATCCGAATCGAAGGGCAGGGTTGAATCGTTTGCCTATGACAACAAGATTGTGAAACTCTTTGCGATTGCAACGGTGATCTGGGGTATCATTGGATTCCACGTAGGACTCATCATAGCAATCAAACTGCGGTGGCCGGATTTTCTCGGCGACATGTCGTTCCTCAGCTACGGTAGACTCCGCCCACTACACACCAATGCCGTGGTCTTTGCCTTTGCGGGCAATGCGATCTTTGTTGGTGTGTACTATTCGTTGCAACGGCTCTGTAAGGCGCGGATGTTCTCGGACCTTCTGAGTAAAATTCACTTCTGGGGTTGGCAAACGATTATTGTAAGCGCAGCTATTACGTTGCCGTTAGGCTTTACGTCCAGTAAGGAGTATGCAGAGTTGGAGTGGCCAATCGATATCGCCATCGCTCTCGTGTGGGTGGTGTTCGGTTGGAATATGATGGGAACCATTTATAAGCGTCGTGAAAAGCACATGTACGTTGCGATATGGTTCTACATTGCCACCTTCCTTACGGTTGCTCTGTTGCACATCGTGAATTCACTTGCGCTTCCAGTATCATTCTTGAAGAGCTACTCGATGTATGCCGGTGTCCAAGATGCGCTGGTACAGTGGTGGTACGGACATAATGCCGTTGCCTTCTTCCTTACCACGCCGTTTTTGGGCATGATGTATTACTTCGTGCCGAAGGCTGCAGACCGACCTGTGTTCTCGTATCGATTGTCGATCGTACACTTCTGGGCCTTGGTCTTTCTGTATATCTGGGCCGGACCGCACCACTTGCTCTACACAGCATTGCCAGACTGGGCGCAGTCTCTCGGCGCCGTATTCTCGCTGATGTTGATTGCCCCGTCGTGGGGAGGAATGGTGAATGGACTCCTCACCCTCCGTGGCGCATGGGACCGAGTACGAACCGATCCTGTATTGAAGTTCATGGTTGTTGCCATAACGGCCTATGGTATGTCTACGTTCGAGGGGCCCATGATGTCGCTCAAGAACGTGAACGCCATCACACACTACACAGACTACATCATTGCTCACGTCCACGTTGGTGCGTTGGCATGGAATGGTGGGATGGCCTTTGCCGTTCTATACTACATCTTCCCTCGCATGTGGCAAACAAAGCTGCATTCGTTGAAACTGGCCAATGCACACTTTTGGTTGATGACGCTTGGCATTGTGTTCTACGCAGTACCACTCTACTGGGGCGGTATCACGCAGTCACTTATGTGGAAGGCAATGAACGCAGACGGTACGCTTACGTATCCAAACTTCTTGGAAACGGTTACGCAGATTCTGCCGATGTATTTCTTGCGCGTGATCGGTGGATCGCTCTATATCGTTGGTACGCTTGTTGGTGCTTGGAACTTGTACAAGACCGCAAAGGGCGGTCAGTTCATGGCGAACGAACAAGTGCAGGCAGTCGTGCGCACGGATGAGCCGGAGCATAGCGGACACTGGCATCGGTTACTCGAAGGAAAGCCGATGCGATTTGCTGTATTGGTCTTCATTGTTGTTGCAATCGGAGGTGCAGTAGAGTTCATCCCAACGTTTCTGATCCAAAGCAACGTGCCTACGATCGCATCAGTGAAACCGTACACGCCGCTTGAGCTTGAGGGACGCGATATTTATGTACGTGAAGGATGCTATGCCTGCCACTCACAAATGGTGCGTCCGTTCCGATCCGAAACAGAACGCTATGGACAATACTCCCTTGCCGGTGAGTTCGTCTACGACCACCCGTTCCAGTGGGGTTCCAAGCGAACCGGTCCAGACCTGCATCGTGTTGGTGGCAAGTACCCAGATGCTTGGCACTTCAACCACATGCGTGAGCCGCGAAGTACGTCGCCAGGTTCGATCATGCCAGGATACACTTGGATGTATGAGAACGATCTGGACCTATCACACACCGAGGGCAAGATCATCACTATGAAGAAACTGGGCGTTCCGTATCCGGAAGGATACGAATCGCTGGCTACGGCAGATCTTCAAGCACAGGCAGCCAAGATCGCCGAGAATCTCAAGGCGAGTGGTTTCAAAGACGTTGATCAAAAGAAAGAAATCGTTGCCTTGATCGCCTATTTGCAACGTCTTGGTACAGATGTGAAGAAGAGTGCATCACCAGCGGGGGAGAACTGATTATGTATAAGAACGTTCTCGCAAGCATTCCAGGTATTGAGTTCTGGCCCATCATTTCGCTGGCGATCTTTTTCAGCGTATTTGTAGGTCTGATCGTGTGGTTCTTCCGCGCAGATAAAGCACGGCTTCAAGAACTCTCAGAACTACCTCTTCACGACGCATCCCATATCACCAAGTAAGGAGATCAGCAATGGCACAAGAAGAAAAGGACAAACTCCTCGATCACGATGCCGATGGCATTCGAGAGTTCGATAACGATCTGCCGAAATGGTGGTTGTATGGATTCTATATCACCATTGCTCTATCAGTGGTGTACATGTTCTACTACCATGTGTACACCGGACCGAGCTGGAACCTCCTGTGGTTCTGGGAACGCGGTTCAACGGCGGAATACACGGCTGAAGTCGCAGAGGCTAAGGCCATGTATGCCAATGCACCCAAGAAAGGTCCGATAAAGGCAATCCTTCTTACCGATGCTGCAAGTATGGAGAAGGGTAAGGATATTTACGAGAACAAGAACTTGTGTGTGACGTGTCACCGCGCCGACATGGGTGGTCAAGTAGGACCGAATCTCGCAGATAGTTTGTGGATCCATGGCTGCTCACTCGAAGAGATTATGACCAACATCATAACGGGCTTCCCCGACAAAGGAATGATTCCGTATGGAAGCGGCACAAAACTCTCAGACGAAGAGTTGTTGCAGGTTGCGTCGTATGTGATCTCAAAACGTGGGACGAATCCGGCAGACCCCAAGCCGATCGATGCTGCACGCGAAGTACTCTGTCAGTAAGGAATATCTGTGTCGATCATTGACGTACCAATTGAAGATCATGAGTCGTACCGCAATGAACTGGCGAGTATCTCCATTGATGGCCGACGGAAGTGGATCTATGCTCGGCAACCAAACGGGAAGTACACCCGCTCGCGTGCCATCGTTGCTACGATCCTTCTGGCCTTCCTAGCAATCTCGCCGTTCGTCAAGGTGCATGGTCATCAGTTCATGTTGTTGAATATCATGGAACGGCAGTTCGTGTTCTTCGGACTGCCGTTCTGGCCAAACGACTTCTACTTAGTGGCCTTGGTTTTCATCACGGTGGTGATCACATTGGTGGTTTCTACGGCAATAGTTGGTCGCATTTGGTGCGGTTGGCTGTGTCCGCAAACGATCTTCCTCGAATTCATCTTTCGACGGATCGAATGGTGGATTGATGGCACACCCGTGCAGCAGGCGCAACGACGTAGTGGGCCATGGAACACCGACCGAATATGGCGCACCACTCTGAAGCAATCGATCTTCTTTGCGATCAGTTTTGCAATTGCCAACATCTTCCTTGCTTATCTGATCTCGAGCGATAGGTTGCTGTTATACATCACCGAAGGTCCCGGCCACCACGCCGCCATACTGTTCCCGCTTACTGCCTTTACATTCGTCTTCTATGCAGTGTTCGCACGTTTTCGTGAGCAGGCATGCCTCATCGTTTGTCCCTACGGTCGGTACATGTCGTCGCTCGTAGACGACAACACGATTACCGTCACCTACGATACCACGCGTGGCGAGCATCGCGGGAAATTCACGAAGGCGGATAAGGAGGCATGGCATGCTGGACAGGCCCGTCCCGAAGGAAAGGGAGACTGTGTAGACTGTCATCAATGCGTGACCGTGTGCCCAACCGGTATCGATATTCGCAACGGCATCCAACTAGAATGTGTTGCGTGCACCGCCTGTATCGATGCATGCGACGAAGTCATGGAGAAGGTGGGAAGGCCGAAAGGTCTTATTCGCTATACCAGCGCCACCGCGGTCAAGAACAGCGTTGCCAAAGTATGTACCACACGCATCAAGGCCTACGTAGCCGTGTGGGTGTTGCTGCTGATCGCTGTGATCGTCTTGTTCTCTCTTCGTGAAATGCTCGATGTGTTGGTACTACGACAAGAGGGGACCACATGGGTGAAAACGCCACAGGGTGTTGCGAACTTCTATCGAATGCAGATCATCAATAAGTCGGATGATGAACTGCCCGTTGAACTCGTTGCCGTAGAACCGGCCAATGCCATCATCACGCCTATCGAAAGTTTCGAGGTGATCCATGGCGGCCATATCGCAAAAGGTCGATTCATCGTCACGATTCCAGGAGCCGACGGAATGCAAGGTGCGATGCCGATTACGATATCAATTCGATCGAATGGTAGAGAGGTGAAGTCTGTGACAACATCGTTCATTGGAGGTTCGCTATGACGTTGAATTGGGGCTGGCGTATTGCTATTGTGTACTCACTGTTCGCACTTGGAACGTTGGCAGTAGTGGCGTTTACATTAACGCAAGATGTAGAGCTCGTCCGAACTGATTACTATGAGTACGGACTCAAGCATGATGAGCAGATGCGAGCAGAAGTCAACGCTCATTCACTGTCCACTCCACTATCCATCGTCTACGATGCTGAACGTGCCGTTGTCCGCCTGGACTTTCCTCCTGTTCATGCAGCCGACATTCGCGGCACGATCCTATTGTATCGTGGCACAACGATGAAGCAAGACCGAACGATTCCAATCCACGTTGATGCGGCTGCTAGGCAAGAGATTAGTGTGCGTGATGATGCGAAAGGGAAGTGGACTGTAATGGTGGATTGGACGTCGCACGGTGTTGCCTATAAGATTGATCAACCGATAGTGGAGTAGGGCCCGACCATGGAACTGATTACCGCAGTCTTTCTTGGACTTGCCGGCAGCATGCACTGCGCGGGCATGTGCGGTCCGATTGCGCTTGCCCTACCCACGAGTGGAAATACGAAATGGGAACGTCTTGTTGGCAGACTGCTGTACCAATTCGGTCGCATTACCACGTACTCGTTCCTCGGTGCACTCATTGGTCTTGGCGGCAGTGCGATCTCGATGGCGGGGTACGGCAGGGCACTCTCTATCGTAGCGGGTTCTATGATGATCGTTGCGGCAATTCTGCAGTTGCTATGGCATCGATCTCTCCTCCCTGCCGCCTTCCTGCATCGCATCACGGCACCGGTGCGAACTGCGCTGCAGAAACACCTCACGAAGCGTTCTCGAAGTACGCTCTATATCATTGGGATACTCAATGGTCTGCTGCCATGCGGTGTAGTAACTGCTGCGTTGATTGGTGCGGCGGGACTCGGATCGGTTGGCGGTAGTGCTGCCTTCATGGCGTTGTTTGGACTTGGTACCGTGCCAATGATGTTTGGCATTTCGCTAGGTGGCGTGGTGATGGGGCCAGCGATGCGATCTGCGTTTCGTGTTGCAGCGCCAGTGATCGCCGTTGTACTCGGTTGTGTGATCATAGTACGCGGCATGGCTCTCGATATACCATATCTCAGTCCGCCCGCACCCGTCGAACACGGAAAAGTATCTTGTTGTGAAGAGCAATAGAATTCGGACACGATTGTCTTATATTTGTACGCATCAATTCGATAAAATCAATTTGAAGGAATCTCACGATGAAGATCATACTCTCCGGAATAGCAATTGGCATTGCGCTGATGGCAGCAACGAACGCATCTGCAGATGAGAAGAAGGAACTCATGGCCAAGGGCCAGAAGGTTTACACAGAGTATTGCAAGACATGCCACCAGGCCAACGGTCAGGGAATGTCGAACGTGTATCCACCACTTGCGGCATCGGACTACATCAAGCTGATGCCCCGCAAGACCATTGCATCGGAAATTGTGAACGGCAAGGCTGGCAAAGTAAAGGTGAACGGTAAAGAGTACAATGGTGTTATGGCCGCTATACCTGCCAAATACACAGACACAGACGTGGCGGCCGTACTCACGTATGTCTACAACTCCTGGGGAAATCCAGGCGGAGTTTTCACTGCAAAGGAAATCGCGAAGGTTCGTAAGAAGAAGTAATCGGTGTATGTTTGTTGCCGTGCTTATCACCGCAATGAACACCACCTTCTACCATCACATAACGCTCGCTCAACTACACCCACTTCACGTTTGTGAGGTGGGTGTCTACGTTCCAGACACTTCCAACGTGCTGGGCTTCATTCGCGATGGTGTTCGAACCACGCTTGTCGAGGCCGATCCGCAGATTGTGGAACAGTGCAATGTCAGGTTCAAAGGAATGTATCACGTTTCCATTCATGGCGTCGCAGTGAGTGATGTTGCAGGGAAGCTGCGACTCTTTCGCGTTGGTGCCTCGACGTTTGCAGAAGGACTTCCTGACTCCCCTGCGCTCTCGAACGACTCCTATACACCCAACGAATCGGACTCCTTCACGGTAGATGCCGTGCAGTTTAGTGCCATCGACGATGGAACGATTGATGTGCTTAGTATAGATGTAGAGGGAGGGGAGTGGTACGTGATCCGTCACATGGTGAGTAGGCCACTCGTGATCTCGATCGAAACAGGAGTCAAGCACTACACAAATCCGTTCATGGCCGAGATCTCTCGGTGGATGGCAGACCATGGATATCGTCCATGGTACAGAGATGGCTCAGACACTGTGTATACGAGCATCGAAAGTATACCCACGACATTGCGCGACAAACTTAGCAGGCATCCACTCACACAATATTTCTTTTCGTAAATGAAGCTTACCAACGACGATCGTCGCGTTCTCTTGCAATACATGTTGATGGCACGAGAATTCGACAATGCCATGCTTCGGTTGTATCGTCAGGGCAAGGCTTTTGGCGGCGTGTACTCGCAACTTGGGAACGAGGCCACGAGCGTTGGCAGCGCCTATGCACTCGATACAAAACGCGACGTGCTTTTCCCCATGCATCGGAACATCGGATCGCATTTTGTTTTTGGTCAAGACGTCGATACGCTCATGATCAATCACCTTGCACGTGAAGGTTCGCAAATGCGAGGCACCGACGGAACAGGTCATTATGCAGATCCGGAAAAGCGTATCTACGGAAACGTCTCACATCTTGGTGCGATGATCCCGGTTGCCGCCGGTTTTTCAATGGCAGACCAGTTGCGTGGCATAACAACTGTTTCCATGACGTATATAGGAGATGGAGGGGCGCAAGTAGGCGAGGTACACGAGGCGCTCAACTTTGCCGCGGTGCGCAAACTGCCGCTCATCCTTATCGTCGAGAACAATCAATACGCGTACTCAACGCCCAACTCTTCGGAGTTCGCCTGCGAGAAGCTATCGGATCGTGCGTTGGGATATGGCATGGCCGGGGTAACCATAGATGGGACAGACGTGGAACTCGTTGTGCAAACGTGTAGCGAGGCAGTCGAGAGGGCACGACGTGGCGAAGGACCAACGATCGTGGAATGCGTGACGATGCGAATGCGAGGGCATGCTGAACACGACGACTTTGCCTATGTTCCCAAAGCTCTGCTCGAGGAATGGAAGCTGAAAGATCCCGTAGAGAACTACATCAAGAAGATCGTTGCGAAAAAGATCATGTCGGCGTCCGACATCCAAGCCCTTCGAGACAAGACCTTGTCCGATATGATCGCATCGATCGATCGTACGCTGGAGATTCCGTATCCGGCTGCAGAAGAAGGATTCAAAAACGTATTCATTGAAGGCTGACCGTGGCAGTACTCACGTATCTCGAAGCGATTGCCGACGGCATCCGACACGAAATGCATGCCGACGAGCGAGTGTTTATGATCGGCGAAGACATTGGAGTCTATGGTGGTGCCTTCAAACTCACAAAGGGCTTCCTTGATGAGTTTGGGAGCAATCGTGTGATTGATGCACCCATTTCAGAAGCAGCGATCGTGGGAGCATCCATTGGTGCGGCTCTCAACGGAATGCGCCCCGTTGCAGAAATGCAGTTCATGGACTTCGTCACGAATGGCTTTAATCAGATCGTGACCGTTGCGGGCACGACGGCATATCGCTGGGGCATTCCGGTTCCCATGGTGGTTCGGGGTCCGTCCGGCGGCGGCGTTGGCGCTAATCCATTCCATAGTCGCAAATCAGAGAACTGGTTCGTCCATGCTACAGGCATAAAAGTTGTGTGCCCAGCCTTTCCGGACGATGCCAAGGGACTCATGATCTCTGCCATTCGTGACAACAACCCGGTGGTGTTCTATGAACACAAAGGACTGTATCGCAAGATCAAAGGCGAGGTTCCGGAAGGGGAGCATGTGGTTCCATTCGGCACCGTTCGCGTAGTCCGAGAAGGCACAGACGTTTCTGTGATCGCCTATGGAAGCGCTGTTCATATGGCGCTTGAGGCGGCTGACATGCTCGAAAAGAGCATGAGCCTAAGCGTGGAAGTAGTTGACATTCGTACACTTGTACCGTTTGACGAAGAAGGCGTTTTACGATCTGTTCGAAAAACGGGACGGGTTGTGGTGGTGCACGAGGCGTCTCTCACGGGTGGATTTGGAGGCGAGATTGTGGCTCGGATCTCCGATAAGGCCTTCACATTTCTCGACGCGCCGGTCAAGCGGGTGGCAGCGTTTGATTCGCCGACGCCATTTGCACCAACGCTGGAAAAGGCGGTTCTGCCAAATGCGGACAAAGTGGCAGAAGCGATTAGGGAAGTCGCCGCCTTTTGACACGATTGTGGATAACCTTTCCACCGTGCCACCCATGACCTTCCGTAATTTTGAAGAAAAGCACGAAGCCCGACCATCATTTGGGGTTGTATGTCACGCGTATTGTTCCGAGTCTCCTATAGCATTCCAGACGGAAAGCGTCCAGAGTTTCTGGCTGCTGTCCAGAAGCTTCGCCAGTACTATTCCGGCAACGGAGTAGAGTACTCCGTTTTTGAATCCAAGAACAAGCACAATCACTTCCAGGAAGTGTATGTCTATGCATCTGTAGAGGCCTATGATCAGTCCGACGATCCGTCGACGATCACCGAGATCTCTGTCGCGATGGAAAAGATCTATGCACTAGCGCAAGACGTCTCATACGACGTCTCGAACGAACTGGAATAATTCCACGAAGAATTGCAAAACGGAAAAGGAGCGGGGAAGCCTGCTCCTTTTCTTGTTGTACAGGCTACGATGGCAAACGAACTTCTTCGAACGACCCTCCTTCTTCCAGTGCGCCTGTGGCTACGTCGGTGTTCGGTCGAACTCCCCATTGATCAAACTTCAGTGCATCGCATTCTTGTGTTGCGTTATGATGCCATTGGCGACATGATCGTGACCTCCGCTCTTTTCGCCGTGTTGAAACGACTCTTGCCAAATGTGGTTATCGATGTTGTGGCCTCGCCGAAAAACGTCACGTTATTGGACGACGACGAACGTGTGGATCGTGTGATGGTGTATGACAGGAGTTTCAGATCGATGATGAACGTGCGTTCCCAATGCAGAGACGTGAAGTACGATGTTGTTCTCTCGTTTGTGTTTAACAAGACCACGGAGTCCGGAGTGGTGGCAGCTTTGTGGGGTGGCCGGTCTGCAACGGCCGTCACTATTCTACACGAGGCTCGTAAAGAGCAGTATTCGGCCTGGTTCAACGTGCAGGTTCCTCTAGAGCGTAACACGATGACGATGGCCGCCATGCAGATCGAAGTGGTGAATGCATTATTCGGATGGACGGTGGATGCCGTCCATGAGCGGATTGATCTTCGGATCTCCGACGAACGTCGTGCACGCGCATCGCACATCGTGCATAGACCGAGCAACGCACTGCACGTGATCGTAAATCTTAGTGCCGGCAATTGGTACCGTCAATGGTCTGAGCAACGCAACGAGGAATTGATCACCCTTCTTCGATCGAGGTTTCCAAACGTGGTCTGTTCGCTTATGGCCGATGCTACTCGCACAACCATGGCCACCACCATAGCATCGAAGTTTGAGAGTAACGTTCGCGCGATTCCAGGCATAGACGATCTTCTCACCGTTGTTGCCGCAACGGGCCAGGCCGACGTTGTGATTTCTCCAGACACATCTATCGTGCATGCAGCATCGAACATGGGTACTCCAGTGGTGGTGATGTACACTCAAATAGCAACGTTCATCAACGAATGGATGCCACATGGCGTTCCGTATCGTGCCGTGTTGACCAATGAACAAGAAGAACTCGAGGCAATCGAACCGCAGCGTGTTGTGGATGCCGTGCAAGACCTTTTACGAACGTTGGAACGATAGCATGCGTGTTCTCTATGATGCATCGGCGATGCACGGACATAGTGGGATCGAAGAGTATTCGCGAGAACTGATTCGTGGGCTCTTGCGCCAATGTCCGGACGTCGAGCCTGTGCTACTGTCGACGTTCCGTCGGCAGACCGACGTGGCTGCACTTTTTGACGGAGCACGACTACCAGAGGTGGTCCCGTCTCTTCCGAACAGATTAATGCTAGGCGAACACCTGAAGTTCATCACGCGCACGCTCAAGTTGCGTGCCATGGCGCGCGCAAGTGCCACAAGCGATCTCACCCACGTGTTGTCTCCCATGGACGATCCGCGTGCATTGAAGCGATTTGTTGTGACGATTCACGATCTGTTTCCGATTGACGATGCGTTCTCCTACGATGGAGACATGGAAGCGATGTTCTCTCGCACCATTGGGTGGTATGTCCAGTATTCGAGGCGCATCATCGTACAGTCCACGTATGTTGCAACAACGATTGTTGAACGATTCCCAAACGTTGAAGACAAAATCCGAATGATTCCGATTGCGGCGAGTAACCAATTTCGACGTGTGCCATTGGATGAGGAATTGATCGAGTCCATGCATGTTCGTATTGATCGCCCACCCGTGATCTTTGTTGGCCGTATTGATGAACGGAAAAACATTCCGATGATCCTCGAGGCCTATGCAAGAGTCTCCTCATCTGTTCGCGAACAGCATCCATTGGTACTTGCGCTCTCTGGTACAACCACGGACGTCAACGCGTTCAAGACACGCTATGCACAGCTGATACGGTTGGCATCGGCACAGATCCTTGTGGCCATCGCAACACCAGCTCTCGTCCAGCTCATGAACATTGCACAGTGCATGGTCTTCCCAAGCAAGGCAGAGGGATTCGGTCTGCCCGTGTTGGAAGCAATGCAATGCGGATGCGCCGTGATCACGTCGGACCGTTCATCACTTCCAGAGGTGGCAGCAGACGCTGCTATTCTTGTAGATCCAACATCGAGCGAGAGTATTGCCACGGCAATTGAAGAACTTTGTACAAAGCAAGCGGTGCACGCATCCTACGTCGAGGCCGGCCTACGTCGCGCCGCCCAATTCACGTGGGATAGAACCGCAGAGCGCACAGCAGAAGTCTATAGGGAGGCATGTGAAGGGTAGCAGGGAACACGGTTTGAAGCGCGTCGAGATCGGTATTCGAGGTTGGCTCAATGGCCGCCTTCATCGGTCGCAAGAGCCCGTACGCATCGAACGGCCATCACAAACATTTGCACTTCACGATCGACCTCGGATCCTCTTTCTACGTCAGGACCGTATTGGCGACGTGCTGGTGTCGATCCCAGTGATCAAGGCCATCCATGCCGCCTTGCCCCTTGCAGAGATCGACATTCTCCTTGGCAGTAATAACATGGCTGTGCAGCATGCATGCACTCCGTTTGTGCGAAAGGTGTTGCAGTATCGGAAATCTGTTTGGAACGTGTTCAACTTGATACGCTCCATCCGTAAGCGCAACTATGATGTAGTGATCGATCTGATGGACAATGCGTCTACAACGTCGTCGCTCCTGATCAGTTGGAGCGGTTCTCGGTACGCGCTGGGCATCGATAAGGAAAACCGATCTGTGTACACGCATGTTGTTCCTCTGCGTTCGCGCGCAGATGTCCATATCGTTGAGCGACTATCGATGTTGTTGTTGCCATTTGGTATCGATCCGCAGTCGGCACCACTCGATCTCACGTACGACGTGAGCGAGGCTGAGCGGTCTGCCGCCATGACCTTCATCGCACCTCCTTCGGAACATCAAGGCCACTTATATGTTGGCGTCAACATCAGCGGGAGCGATGCTTCTCGGATGTACGATGCAGGGAAGTTGACGGATGTGCTGCGCGAGATTCACGAGGAGTTCGAAGATGTTCGCTTGTTCATCTTTAGCTCGCCGCAACATTCAGCAATGCGCGACCAGATTGCAACGGCGATCAAGGCAGACTCGGTTCCCTCGGCAGCCTCCTTCCACGACTTTGCATGTCGGCTTTCCTGTATGGATGCGATCCTTACCGTAGACACGTCGGTGGTACACCTCGCCGCTGCTTGGAAATCACCAAGTGTGGTCCTCTTTGTACACGACTCTCCGGCGCTCATGCCGTGGACGCCGTATGCTGCGCCGTGTTGGCCTGTAGAAACCACCACCACCTCTCTGAACAATATCCCAACGCGCGATGTGGTCGAGGCAATGCGGTCAATGCTTCGTACATTTAGTGCATGACCACGAGCACCACTATGTTGTTTGAACAGCGAACGCACACTTGCGGAGAACTTCGTCCTGAACACGACGGAGCCTCCGTTGTTATCAATGGTTGGATCAATGCCCGCAGGGATTTTGGTGGCCTGATCTTTCTTGATATCCGAGATCGGTATGGGATCACGCAGGCCGTCATCCTTCCGGATGAACGTCCGGACGTTGCTGAGCGCGCGAAGGAACTCCGTAGCGAGTGGGTGCTGTGGATCCGTGGTTCGGTACGCATACGTTCGAATTCCAATCCTAAGATTCCCACGGGTCTGGTCGAAATCCTTGTGGACGACTTCGGCGTGATCAATGAAGCCATTCTTACACCGTTCGAGATCGTAGACGATCTGCAAACAAATGAAGAGTTGCGCTTAAAGTATCGGTTCCTCGATCTACGCAGACCCGCACTCCAAAAGAACTTCCTGATTCGCAATCAACTCTATCAGATCACGCATGCGTTCTTTGCAGAGCAGCAGTTTGTTGAGATCGAAACACCGGTGCTCACGAAGAGCACGCCTGAGGGTGCACGCGACTTCTTGGTGCCGAGTAGAAATAACAAAGGACAGTTTTATGCACTTCCGCAGTCGCCACAGTTGTTCAAGCAATTGCTGATGGTGAGTGGCTTTGATCGATACATGCAGATCGTGAAGTGTTTCCGAGACGAAGATCTTCGCGCCGATCGACAACCAGAGTTCACGCAGATCGACGTCGAAATGTCGTTCATTCAGCAGCAAGACATTCTCACTCTTACAGAACGCTTTGTTGCGCGCGTGTGGCACGAGATCCTTGGAATGAGCATTGATGCAACGTTCCGCCGCATGACGTTCAAAGAAGCCATGGAAACGTACGGTTCCGATAAGCCGGATATTCGCTACCACCTGAAGATCGCTACGATCTCGGATCTTGCTGCCTCGAGTGCGTTTTCGGTGTTCAAGGATGCCGTTGCCGCTGGTGGCGTCTGTGCTGTTTTGAATGCCAAAGGTTGCGGAACATTCTCTCGGAAGCAGATCGATGAGCTCACAGAGCACGCAAAAAAATATGGTGCCAAGGGGCTGCCATGGTTGAAGGTGAATGGTGGCGAGGTGACAGGGTCGTTCTTGAAGATGCTCTCTGATGAAGAACGTGCGTCCATACTCGAAGCGAGTGGAGCGCAAGATGGCGACCTGCTCTTCTTTGCTGCCGGCGAGTATGAACGTAGTTACATTGTTCTTGGGGCGTTGCGAAGCGAGATCGCCCGACGTACCGGTATTCTCGAGTCATTGCAAGGAACGTATTCCTTCCATTGGGTAACAGAGTTTCCGTTGCTTGAGTACTCGGAGGAAGAGTCTCGCTGGATCGCACGTCATCATCCGTTCACGGCACCGCTCACAGAAGATGTTCCACTCCTTTCGTCGGATCCGCACGGAGCACGCGCCTTGGCGCACGATCTTGTGATCAATGGCTACGAAGCAGCGGGTGGTAGCATTCGTATTCACAAGATGGATGTGCAGCAGACCATGTTCGACTTGCTGGGATTCACTCGTGAAGAAGCAGATGCGAAGTTTGGTTTTTTGTTGAACGCACTTACGTATGGCGCACCGCCCCATGGTGGCATTGCATTCGGATTCGATCGATTGGTGATGCTCTTGGCCGGTACAGATAATATCCGAGATGTGATTGCATTTCCGAAGACGACGAGCGGACTCTCGCTGATGGATGGATGTCCTACACCGGTTGGAAACCATCAACTTGTCGACCTCGGTATTCAAACGATCCGTGCGCAGGAATAACACGATGGAACGCAGAACATTCTTGGCACTTCTTGCCATACCGCTCCTTCTACCGCTTGCAGAACCATTGCTTGCGCAGAACGTCCGGTCGAGCAGAAAGCGCAACACCGATAAGCAGGCAACGTCGCGCTACATCTTTTCCCAAGCGATGCGGCAAGCACGTGCCGACGGATGGCATAAGCTTTCGATTGGTCAGGCCATGGGACAGATCGGTCTGCTGTTCGTGGGAACGCCGTACGTGGGTGGTACGCTTGAAGCAGATGGAGCCGAGCAATGCAGGATCGACCTCACGGGGCTCGACTGCGTAACGTTCTTCGAGAATACGCTCGACATGGCGCGTATCGTCAAACACAACAAGTACGCATTCGAAGATCTGCAACAAGAAGTACTGCACACGCGGTATCGTGGCGGAGTTCTTGCAGGCTATGCTTCGCGACTGCACTATACGTCCGAATGGATCTCCGATAACGTCACGAAGGGCGTGGTGCAAGATGTAACAAGAGAACTAGGAGGCGTGATCTTCGTGAATTCGGTGAACTTCATGAGCACACATCCGCAGTACTATGCACCGCTCAAGCTCGACGTAGAAATGCAGGCAACGATCGCTGGAATTGAAGAACGTATCAATGCATCAACACGCTACTACATTCCAAAGGATCGTATCGTGCACATCGAGTCAAGGCTGCAAACGGGCGACATTGTGGCCATCGCAACGTCCAAGGAAGGTCTTGATTATGCACATACCGGTATGATCTACAAAGACGATGCCGGCGTCGCACATCTCTTCCATGCGTCTTCGCAAAAGCGAAAAGTGGTGATGGACGTGTCGGTGAGTGAATATGTGAATAGCGTGAAGTCACATACCGGGATCACGGTAGCGCGGCCCGTAGACATCCCTTAGAACTTCACGACGATCTTCTCACGCGTTTCAAACGTGAGAGTACCTTTGGGCAAGGATTTCATCGCCTTTTGCAATCCAGCTGGGTCTCCTGGATGCTTGCCCTGCATGGATCGATAAAGCTTGGGCTTCGTTCTCCATACCTTCATGAGTTTGTCGAAGTCTACGTCCATGATGGTGATCGTAGAGCCTGTTACAGACGTCGCATTGGTTGAAAGCAACGGTGGGTCTACAGACACGGTAAGTGCAATCCGAAGACCGCCCATAAACGTCTGCATCATGTCGATTGCCATATTGATTTCCTCTTTCGTCTGAGGCTTTGACTGCTCAACAGGCTGTGTGCTTTTGGGAGCCGGTGGATTCGTGATCTCGAGAAGTCCGTCGCTATAGGAAAAACGCATCGGTTCATCGGCGGGTTGTTCTTCTTGCGTTGTCATGCCCGCCATAGCCTCGCCGCCAACCATTTTCATGGTGCGAATTCTGCCTAGTGTTAAGTCGCTAATCGAAGGAATGTTGTATTCCGTTACCCATCCCGTAGGGTTCAACTCGTTCACGATTCTCGTGCTCCGAACGGTCACATTCGGACCAAGCTCAGCGGCATTCTTCAGTGCCATACTGTCGAGCTTCTTTTGGAAGAGAACGAGGGAGTCTGCACTTGGCGGACCTGATTCGCGAATCGATTCCATGAGATAGATGGAATCACGCAACACAGCACTTCCATCTCGCTTCACATGAAGATTCGAAAACGTTTTCAAACAACCATTCACCGATGTGGCGAGAAGTACGAGCACGAATATTCTGAGGATCATGATGGCGGCCTTAAGCGTGTAATGGTTGCAAGCATCTCGATAATCCTATAGCGACAGGATGGTAGAGAGTCCATGTTGTATAGACCGAAAAATACGCTCTTCACACATCAATGCATCTACCGGCGTTCCAGCTTCTTCCGAAAGCGTCGTGCTTTGCTCTTGCATCCGCTGGCGAAGCACCGAGCGCTGCTCGTCTGTGCCCATGATAACGTCTGCCAATTGCTCGTGACCTAGTCCGCAGAGGATACTGCCGTGTTGCAACACCATCCCGTCAACGACGCGTTGAGCACTGCCAACTACCTTTCGTCCATGTGCCATGATCTCGGTTCGTGCGCTGCTTGTAAAGCACGATACAGCCGATGCCCCAGCCGTAGCGTAGTGATGCTGCAGATCGGTGGTGGAGCGCTCGAAGGAGAGCTGTGGAACGAGAGTTTGGAGGGAGGCAAGGAGGCACGTGTGGATGCGCTCATACACTATGTGCGCAGTTCGCTCTGCTGAGAGTGGTACGACTAAACAATACGTGAGCTCGTTGGCATGAAGAACTGCGCGACCTCCGGTTGGGCGGTGGACAACGTCCCAACCGCGTTGTTCAAGTGCCTGAAGGTTGATGACGTCAAGACGTTGATGTTTCCCGAGCGACACGCACCATGGCTTCCATGTATACGTGCGAAAGGCAATGTCGTAGTTGCCGGAACGCACGGCACCAAGCAGTTCAAGATCTCGCGCCATGTTCTCTGCGCCACTCAGATCACGTCCGTGTTCCAAGAGAACCTTCATCAGGCAGAAACGCTCACCTTCAGAAACTTCAGCTTGCCCGCTCGAATAACTCTCGGTGTTGAGAGGTCTACCGTGTCTGCTATATCTGCAACCTTCGCCCCATCGATCTTTACCCCGCCGCCTTGTATAAGCCTTCTTGCCTCACCCTTCGAGGTTACGAGCGCTGTGGCTACGAGAACGTCCACTACGAGCATGACTGGCGTTACAGACGAAATGCACACTTCGGGAATCTCGTCGGGGAGGTCTTTGTTCACGAAGATGCGTTCAAACTCAGCAAAGGCGCCGTCGGCGGCATCCTGGCCGTGATAGCGTGCAACGATGCGCTTCGCAAGGTCTACCTTTGCATGACGTGGATGCATAGTGCCATCGGCCAGGGCTTGCTGAACGGCAGATACTTCAGTAGGCAAGGCATACGCAGCATACTGAAGGTAACGTGCGATCAAGGAATCGGGTACAGACATGGTCTTGCCGAACATGTCCTTGGGAGATTCAGTAAGGCCGATGTAATTGCCGAGTGACTTACTCATCTTCTCTACACCGTCGGTTCCTTCCAGAATCGGCATGGTGAGTATGCACTGCGGTTCCATGTGATAGGCGCGCATGATCTCACGTCCGACAAGAAGGTTGAACTTCTGATCGGTACCGCCAAGCTCAATGTCGCTCTTGATCGCAACACTATCGTATGCTTGCGACAGCGGGTACAGGAACTCATGCACACCGATCGGTTCGCCGCCACGATAGCGCTTCGTGAAGTCGTCGCGTTCCAACAATTGCGCAACGGTGTACTTGGCCGAAAGGGTGATCACTTCTTGGAACGACAGAGCGTTCAACCATTCGCTGTTATAGCGAACGGTGGTCTTGGACATATCGAGGATGCGCGAGGCTTGGTCTACATACGTACTGCCATTCTCACGCGATTCTTCGAGCGTAAGAGCAGGTCGTGTTTTCGACTTACCCGTTGGGTCTCCGATCATGGCTGTGAAATCTCCAACGATCAGCACAACGGTATGTCCAAGGTCTTGGAATTGGCGGAGTTTGTTAAGGACGACGGCATGCCCCACGTGTATGTCCGGCCGAGAAGGATCCAGTCCAAGCTTTGCAACAAGCGGAGTGCCCTTTGCATAGCTACGCTCGAGCTTCTTCACAAGATCGTCTTCCGGAAGAAGGTCAACCGTGTTGAGCTTGATCACATCGAGTTGTTCTGGTACAGAGGGGAACGTCTTCATGCTGTTCTGTGATTAGTCGTTGTCGTTTCTTCGGCTGGCACGATCCATATCGCGCTCTTTGGTAGCTACGCGCTTGTCGTAAAGCTTCTTGCCTCGAACAAGACCAAGCTCTACCTTGATATACGCACCCGAAAAATACAGAGAGAGTGGCACAACCGTCAGCCCCTTCTCTTCGATACCGGTACGAAGCTTGGTGAGTTCGTGCTCGTGAAGAAGAAGGCGCCGATGACGCATGGGTTCGTGGTTTTCGCGATTACCAAAGTCATACGGATTGATGTGCATCTGCATCAGCATGAGCACATTCGAACGCTTGGAAGGAAAGATGGCGTAGGCGTCAAGCAGGGAGACCTTGCCAGCGCGAAGTGATTTCACTTCTGTGCCTACCAGCTCTATGCCGGCTTCGAATCGTTGAAGCACTTCAAAATCATGAAATGCACGACGGTTCGTAATAATGGTCCGTATGGTGCGTTCACCGGTGGCTGACATGGGCGCAAATAAAAAATGGGACGCGAGCGCCCCATTGGTGTTGATGCGGAGGGAGAGGGATTCGAACCCTCGATAGCGGCCTTAACCACTATGTCGGTTTAGCAAACCGGTGCCTTCAGCCACTCGGCCATCCCTCCGACTTCGGAGACTTCGAATATAAGGAAGAATGGCGAAAAGGCAGAGAAGGCAAAGTGTTTTTAGTTCTCGATCGTGTGGTGCTCGGCGTCACACTCGATCATACCGTCGTCCACGTTCAGAGCTACTGGACCATAGACGCCGTTTACAGCCACGTTGCCGCTCGCTGAAAACAGTTTGATGACGGCTGATGCAGGCACGTGAAGAACGTACATGCTCTTCGTTGCCTTCTTGGTGATGGCGGCATGGCCGATCTTGGCGTGGACGAGGACGGTGTTGCCATGCTGACCAAACGTGACCTTGAGATTGGGGGTGGTAACGTCGCCCGTTAACGAAACCTTGTCGTACGGCTATGATGCGATGCGAATGTTGCCGGCATCCACGTTAACAAGGATGTGCGGTGCATACTCAACAATGGCCGTTTGCAGTGGTACACATGATGCCCTCCGTTGGATGGTTCTGAACGGTGCTTGTGTTCGCCAAAGAACAGGCCGTGTTTCACAGCACAGGCAATTCGTATGTTTGACGCTCCATGAGCACTACACAAACACCGCTGATGCGGCAATACACGCAGATCAAAAGCAAGTATCCCGACACGGTCTTGCTCTTCCGACTCGGAGACTTTTACGAAACGTTTGGTGACGATGCCGTGACCACGGCTAAGGCCTGTGGCATCACACTCACCAAGCGTAACAACGGCTCCGCAGGCGAGATCCCACTTGCGGGCTTCCCACATCATCAACTCGATACGTACTTGCCAAAACTGGTACGTGCCGGACATCGTGTTGCGGTTTGTGAACAATTAGAAGATCCAAAGCAAGCAAAGGGCATCGTCCGTAGAGATGTTGTTGAGGTGGTCACTCCCGGAGTGGTGCTGTATGATAAGCTTCTCGAGAACAACGTACACACGTTCGTTGCCTGTTTGAGTGCACCACACGGGAAACGCACGGTTGCCGGACTAGCCTATGCCGACGTGAGCACGGGTACGTTTGCGGCCGGCGATGTGGCCGACAATGAGATCGTGGCGCTACTCGAATCGTTGCAGCCTGCAGAGCTCGTCGTAAATAAAGATGATCGTCTATGGTGGGAGCTCATTGTTGCGCAACTCTCCGTCAAACCGTCTCTCACACGATTAGAGTCGTGGCACTTCGAGAACGACTTCACGCAGACCACTCTCCTTCGCCATTTCGATACCGTCACGCTCAAAGGATTCGGCGCCGAATCCCTCGGCTGCGGCTCACTTGCCGCGGGCGCATTGCTGTACTACGTTTCAGAAACGTCAAAGAGCTCACTCGCGCAGATCACCGGTATGAGCGTGATCCAGAGCGATGGCTACATGCTACTGGATGCGGCTACACGCAGAAACCTCGAGATCCATGGTAATGGCACGGAAGAAGGGCGGCAAGGCGCACTCGTCAACATCATCGGTACAACGGTCACCGCAATGGGCGGCCGTTTGTTGCGATGGTGGCTTCAAGCACCACTTACGGAATTGATACAGATCCGTGCACGTCATGCCGTGGTTCGCGCACTTGTGAATGATACTCCTCGGCTCGATCTCCTTCGCACGGAACTGCGACGTATAGGAGACCTCGAACGGATCATGACGAAGATCGTTACGAACCGCGCCACGCCACGCGATCTCGTCGGACTACGTTCATCGCTACAACAACTGCCTCTTATCACCGCGCTTTGTCGCGAAAGTGATTCAGACTTCGTAAGAGCATGCGGTGCAGACATCGACGAACACACAGACATCGCATCTCTCTTGCACCGTTCGCTCGTAGACGATCCATCGATCCACGTTGGAAGTGGTGCGATCTTCAAAGAGGGGTTCGATACCGACATCGATACGGCACGAGACGCGCTCGTGAATGGGAAGTCGTGGATCGCCAAGTATCAAGAAGCAGAGCGCGCCTCTACGGGGATTGGTACGTTAAAAGTTGGTTCTACGGGAGTCTTCGGGTATTACATCGAGATCAGCAACACGCATAGATCTCGTGTTCCGGAGAAGTACGATCGCAGACAAACGCTTGCCAATGCAGAGCGCTATACAACTCCTGAGCTACGCAACCTTGAACAAACGCTCTTACATGCAGAAGAGCACATGACGGCTCGTGAATCGGCGTTGCTTGACGCGATAAAGCAAACAGCGTCGCATGCCACGCAGTCGATACAGCGCACAGCGAAGGCAATTGCACGTCTCGACGTCCTTGCCACCTTTGCCGCCGTTGCCATCGAAAACTCGTATTGTGAACCGGAAATGCACGAGGGGACGGAACTCGACATTGTGGATGCTCGACATCCAGTGATCGAGAAGTTGTTGCCACAAGGCACGTCGTACATTGCGAATTCCGTGCACATGGATACCGTGAGTTCGCAGATCTACATCATCACCGGACCGAACATGTCGGGGAAGAGCTCCTATTTGCGTCAAGTGGGTCTCATCACGTATCTGGCTCATATCGGCTGCTTCGTACCGGCAAGTTCTGCCAGAATCGGACGTACGGATCGGATCTTCACACGTGTAGGAGCACAAGACAACATTTCTGCCGGAGAGAGCACATTCTTGGTTGAAATGCAGGAAAGTGCCAACATTCTGAATAATGCAACGGAGCATTCCCTTATTCTCTTGGATGAGGTAGGACGTGGCACGGCAACGTTCGATGGGATTTCGATTGCATGGGCAATGGCAGAGTATCTCCATGAAGTGATTGGCGCCAAAACACTGTTTGCAACCCACTATCATGAACTCACGGCGTTGGCCGATCGATATGAGCGAATTCGACAAGTGCAGGTGGAAGTACGCGAAGTTGGTGATTCAATCGTCTTCACGCATCGCGTCGTACCCGGGCATTCAGACCATTCCTTTGGCATTCACGTAGCACGCATGGCCGGCCTGCCTCCAGCGGTGATCACATCGGCAAAGGCCATTCTTCGTCAGCTTGAATCAGGCGACCATCGTCCGCAGGTCGAAGTTGCTGCTCAGATGTCGCTGTTTGAACTACGTGATGACGAAGTACGGGAACGGATACGATCGCTCGATATACAATCCATGACGCCATTGCAGGCTTTGCAACTGCTGGCTGAACTGAAAGGATCGCTCGATGAGTGACGTGAAAAAAATGTGGCAAGACCGCGATAAAGTTGTCCGCGCGATAACGCAAGACGGATTCTTTCGGGCAACAGCAATCAAGAGCACCAATCTCGTACGCATGGCACAAGAGATGCATGGCCTCGAACCTCTGCGTGCGATCATACTCGGACGCGCGCTTACGGGTGCTGCGTTGTTAGCATCGTTCCTCAAGGGAGAGGAACGTGTAGTTGTGCATCTGGATGGCAACGGGCCGATCTCGTCTGTGTATGCAGAAGCATTGCAACTTGGCGAAGTGCGCGGATATGCCAACTTGAATGCAACGCCAGACCCTGAAGCATCTTCGCCGCTTGGAGAGGGGATTGTGAAAGTCTCGAAGGTGCTGTACGAGAAGTTCGAACCGGTAACGGGCATTGTGGAAATGCGACGTGGCGATGTGACCACGGATCTGAGTCACTACCTCACGCAATCGGAGCAGATACCGTCGGCATTCATCATTGATGTTGCATTCGATGAACACGATACGGTGAGACAAGCGGCGGGTTTGCTCGTGCAGGCCTTGCCAGGCGCCAGACCGGAAGATATTTTCAAGGTCTACGATCTTGTAGACTATTTGGGAAGTCTCTCTGAATTCATTGATGGCGGATTCACACCGGAAGAAATTCTGCGACAAGTTCTGCCGGGAGAGATTGATATCACGTCGCAAACGCCCGTAGACTTCTTCTGTAGGTGTTCGATGGATCGATTCAAAGGCATGCTCATGACCCTTGGCCTCGATGAAGTGAATGCGATGCAAGAAGAGAAACAGAATGAGTTGGTCTGCCAGTACTGCAGCAAGCGTTACCACCTCACAGATACAGACTTCGAAGAACTACGTTCGAAGTTGTTGATCACTCGCAACTAAGAGAGGCAATGCACGACACGTGCACAATGTCGTCTACGCTGCATCCGCGTGAAAGGTCGCAATACGGCTTTGCCAATCCTTGCACGATAGGTCCGAGTGCCGTTGCTCCGCCAAGTCGCTCACACAGCTTGTACGCAATGTTCCCCGCATTAAGATCGGGAAATATCAGAATGTTCGCTTCACCGCTTACGGGTGACCCTGGTGCTTTTGCATGGGAGATGGCAGGAACGAGTGCCGCATCTCCTTGCAATTCACCGTCGGAGTCGACTTCTGGAAAGCGCTCGCTAAACATTGCGGCAGCTTCTCGAATTGGATCGAGGAGTGGATGTTCTGCAGAGCCCTTTGTGCTAAACGACAAGAAGGCGACACGCGGTTCTGTCCCGATAACGGCGCGATGACTCTGGACGGTTGATGTAGCGATGTCACAAAGCTGAGATGCTGTAGGCGCCGGAACTACGCCGCAGTCTGCAAACAACAATGTTTGATTTGGCCACGACATCAAGAAATAACTGCTGACGGTTGATACCGAAGGGCTTACACCGATGGTCGTGATCCCTGCACGAAGCACCGCACCCGTAGTACTCAGCGAGCCCGCAACGGCACCGTCGGCATGTCCGCATGCGACGAGCCACCCAGCATACAAAAGTGTATCGTGTGAAAGACGCTCCGCCTCAGCAGGCAACATGCCCTTCGATCTTCTGCGTTCAAGCAAGTAGCTCGCGCAATCTGGGGCATCGAAGGCGGTCGAAGGATCGATAACGCGAATGCCATTAAGCGAAACGCTATGCACGTCTGCTACATGTGTGATCGTGGCCACGGATCCAAGAAGAATCGGAATACAGAGAGCGTTGTCTTGCAAGATCCTTGCCGCCTTCACCGTCCGTGCATCCGTTGCATCGGGGAAGACGATCGTTCGAACACGTTGCGCGGCGCGTGCACGCAGGTCGTCGAGGATCATGGTGCAAGTCCAATGAGCGCTCGAACCGCAGCAGGTGCAGTAAGCGAAGCCTTGGTCACGTCTCCATACTCGTCAAAGATCGTTACTGCAACACCATCGGCACCAACACAAAGAATCTCGGCGCGTGCGGCGTTATAGCCAATGCGTGTGAAGGGATCGAATTGAATGAGCGAGACCTTGTTGCGTGTACTTGTGAGGACGCGAAAGAGTCCTTGCTGACATGGAACAAGTGCCGATCCGGTGGCCGTAACGGCAAGTCCGCCGGGAAGAAGATTGGGACCATCGGCAGGACGGTTCGTCACGTCAAGAGTGTTGGTGACTTGCTTCTTCACAACGTTCACGAACGACATTTTCGGAGTGGTCTTCGGCAATGCATCTACTTTGCCTTCTCCCAAGCATACCACCACACATTGATCACGCTCTGCATCTCCACCCATGTAGGTAGGCGCTGCGGGAACATTGAGTGTTGCTGTTCTCATATTGGTGCGACTGTCGATAATCGTAACCGTGTTGTCTGCCTGGTTGGCCACACACACTTGGTTTCCAACACTACAGATTCCAATGGGGGTCTTGCCAACAGCGATCGACGTGACGGCGCGGTTCACTGTAAGGTCGATCACCGAAACAACGTTCGAGTCGGGATGTGCGGCATAGGCCGTTGTTGCATTCACAAAACAAATGTCTGTCATTCGCCCATACGGCGCACAGTCGATTGTACGCAGAAGCGTATCGGCGCGTTGCGACAACACGTCGATCGTCGAGCCATCGCGTTGCAAACAAAAGATCTCGTTGCGGTACTGAACCATGCGCACATACGGATTGGTTTGCGACACGCCGGTGAGCGTACGATACAGGTCTGCGTCTACAACAGTTGCCCCAGGCATCAGTGAGACGGCGAGTGCTGGTTCCGTTGCTGCGAACAACACACGATAGTTGTCGTTGAACGAATTGATCAGCGGCTCGTCTGGCGTACAGGCAGCCATGGTAAGGCCTATGGCGGCAAGGACAAGAACTATGGCTCGATGGTGAAGTGTCATAATGCGATCAACAATGGGCGATCACGGATCGGATGATGGCCGTCATGAGTGGCTCTGCAGATGCGGCAGCTGCCAAAATATCTGCGAGATGTGCTTCTTCCAAGGCATCAGGAAAACACTCGTCTGTGATGATCGACATTCCTAGTACTTCCATTCCCATGTGTCTGGCTACAATGGTTTCGGGGACCGTGCTCATGCCAACAACGTCGGCACCAATGGTGCGAAGGAATCGATACTCGGCGCGTGTTTCCAGGTTTGGACCTGCAACGGCAACATAGACTCCGCGATGAACATTTCGTTGCAGTTCAAGCGCAGCTTGTTGGGCAAGGTTGATGAGACGTTGCGAATAGGGCTCGCTCATGTCCGGGAACCGAGGCCCCAGTCGATCGTCGTTTGGTCCGATGAGCGGGTTATCTCCGATCATGTTGATATGATCATCGATGATCATCACATCCCCGCGCTTGTAGAGGGGATTCATCCCTCCGCAGGCATTGGACACGATCATCGTGGATGCACCTAAGGCCTTCATCACACGAACAGGGAACGTTACCTGCTGGGCGCTATAGCCCTCATAGATATGGAATCGACCTTGCATCACCATCACTGGAGTGCCACTGAGCGTCCCAAGCAAGAGCTTGCCGTGATGAGACTCGACGGTAGAAAGGGGGAAGTGCGGAATGTCTTCGTAGTCGATCGAGGTTTGCACATCGATGTCGCGCACAAGACCTCCCAAGCCGGTGCCTAGAATAACGCCAACGCGAGGAACAATGGTCGTGCGACCGCTGATATAGGCCGCAGATTCGGCGATTCTCTCAAACAACTGTGTCATGCACGAAGATACGATTTACGAGACCGTGGCGATCACGTCCATGCATTCTGTGCCGCAGCACTCGTGATAGGCATCGACGCATGCATCACAGGCAAGGAACTGACGGTGACAGGCCACGTTGGCGCAGTCGTAGTACTCTTCGGTTGGTGCTCCACAGAGTCTGCATGTTCCAACAATGCGCTTATCTGGTGTGTGATTGATCTCGACGCCAACGCGCTCGTCAAAGACGTAACACTGTCCGTCCCACAGATCACCCTTGACGTCTGGGTCTTTGCCGTAGGTGACAATTCCGCCGTGAAGCTGATAGACGTTCGTGAATCCTTCTTCAAGCATCCATGCCGAAAGCTTTTCGCACCGAATACCACCGGTGCAATAGGTGAGAATGGGCTTGTCCTTGTTCTCACCTACATGCGCACGGATCCAGTCCGGGAATTCACGGAATGAAGCAACATCAGGCCGGATGGCGTTACGGAAATGACCAAGATCGAACTCGTAATCCGTGCGACCGTCAACGATCAGCACATCATCGCGCTGCATCATTAGGTGCCATTCAGCAGGCGAGAGATATGTTCCGGTTTTCTCGGCCGGATTGTGCGGGTGGTCTGCGCGAAACGTTACGAGTTCAGCCTTCGTGCGCACGAAGATCTTTTGAAAGACGTGACCATCGCTCTCATCCACTTTGAAGACCATATCTGCAAACCGTGGATCTGCATGCATAGCAGCTATGTAAGCCTCACACGCCTCGCGAGGTCCAGAGGCAGTGCCATTGATCCCCTCTGGTGCAATAAGGATTCGCCCCTGTAGGCCCAATTCTTTGCAAAACGCCAGATGTTCCTTAGCATAGGCAGCTGGGTCTTCGAAGGCGACGAATTTGTAATACAGGAGGATCAGATAAGGTTTCATTCTACAAAAATACGAACACGGCGATTTCGTAAGTTTGTTCTGCAGCTTTTGAGGAAGGGAATGGTGAGTATTCGACTATCCCGAACGCTGTGCATTCTTGTGACCTTGGGACTTGCAGCCGTCCCACCTGTCCATGCACAGCTTGTTGAACAATCATATCGGTACAGTGCTCTCGAAGAGCGCTCCGTTCGGCACCTGATCGATGCCGGCATGATTCGTCGCGCCCACGCCGCCTTGCGCGCCCTCACAGGGTTTCAAGGCAGTTCGGTGCGTGATGTTGTGCCGTTCGATGCGGCAGAGATCAACCGTGCTTCGGAGAACACGTCGGCGGCCGACCGGCAAATGCAGACATTTATCCGTACCCGACCGAATTCACCTCGCATTGCCATCGCGTGGATGGAACGAGGTCTTGCGGCGTTGGAAGAGGGGGACGACCGTGCCGCAGCGGACTTTATGCACCAGGCCGCCTCTGTTTCTCTCATGGAGTTTGATCGACGTCACGACACTGTCTACCGTGATATGTCGCACAGTGCCTTGTTCTGGCAGGCCGCCGCTATGTCGCGCACGGGTATGTTTGGAGAAGCACTCGGAGTGTTTCATGCCAGCATCCGGGCGGACTCCCTAGGCGAATACGCAGATAGGTCGTGGTATGCCATCGGACAACTCTATGAGCAGAACCGACAGTTCGACTCCGCCATCGTGGCGTTTCGACAGATCCGCGAACACTATCCGCTCCGCCCTTTCCACCTTGCCGCTCGCATTCGAGAAGCGCAGAATCTGCTCGTCGTGCGGCAACCGGAGCGAACGTTGGACGTGCTCACCGGAACCGCTGCAATCGACGCCTCAACACAGATGTATGCAGAGTCTGCTCCCGAGCAGATCATGGTTCTTCGAGCACAGGCCCTTGCCCTGCGCGGAATGGCCAAGCAAGCCAACGACAGTTGCGAGGCGTTCCTCGTGCGATACCCTGCGTCTGCGTTCCGATGGCACGTGCACCTCGATGCTGGATCTACCGCCCTGCAACTCGGCTTGTATGCCAGTGCACGAGATCATTATCGAACCGTGATCGATTCAATAGCGGATGAAACATCGTCGCTACGGCAATTGGCCCTTCTTTACCATGCCGTCGCCTTAAAGAAGATGAATGCGATGAACGAGGCCATCTCGGCATTTCAGGGACTATCTGTGCAGGCCGGCTATCCCTATCAAGCGCAGGCCTTGTTGGAGCTTGGTCAGTGCTACTATGAAGAAGGCGACTTCGATCGGGCGCGCAAACAATTGGAACGTGCCGAAAAAGAATCTCGTGATGCCGTCACCTCTATTCGCACGCTGCTCTTGCTTGGTGCCACGTATGTGGAACAAGGACAATGGAGTAAGGCGGCAGGGTCGTACGAGCGTGCAGAGCAAATGGCACAGGCAGGCACGGATGCATTCATGCCAGACAAAGAGCGCTACTTAGCAGAGGCTCGCCTCAAACGCGGGATAAGTCTGGTGCAGGCAAATCAAATGCGAACGGCAATTGGTGCGTTCACAGACTTTTTGGGAAATCATCCAAACGATGCTAGACGAGACGAGGCCACGTTCTGGCTCGCAGAGGCGTTCTATCGAAACGATCTCCTGAAGAATGCACAAGAGCTGTATGAGGAAGTGATCAATCGTTTTACGGCAAGTGCACGTCGTGAAGAAGCGATGTATGGACTAGCATGGACGTACTTCCGCAGACGTGACTTTGAGCGATCGGTACGTCGATTCGGCGAGATGGCCACCACCTTTCCTTCATCACGTTTCTTGGCTGATGCTCTAGCTCGCAGAGGCGATGGTTTCTATATTCTAAAGCAATATCGCGCAGCGGCAGAAGCCTATCGTGAGGCTGCGCGCAGAAGTCCGAATGCCGACGAAGGACAGTATGCTGCGTATCAAGTGGGGCAGGCTCAGTATCGTAACAACGAGCTTGAAGCATCGCAGCGTTCTATGCGCGAGTATGCAGAGAGGTATCCGAAAAGTGGTCTGGCCGACGATGCATTGTACTTGGTAGGATGGATTGCCTTCCAACAACACAACTATCCCGTGGCGATCGCATCGTTGCAAGACTTGCTCACAACGTATCCGAATGGTGACCAGGCCGTGCGCGCATTGTATACCATCGCCGATGCACAATACAACAGCGGAGATCTCGAGTCATCGCTCGAAACATACCGTCAAGTGATCGCTCGATACCCTTCGCACCCCCTTGCCTTCGAAGCAACGAAGAGCATGCAGTTTGCTCTTGTGGGATTGGGCAGAACGGATGAGGCATTGCTTGTGGCCGACGCTTACATCAACGCCAATCCACAGAGCCTTGCGGCAGAGTCGCTTACGCGCACCAAAGCAGAGATCTTCTATTCGGGGAAGAACTATGCGTCTGCGGCACTAGAGCTCGAAGCTTTCATGAAGAAGTATCCGAGCGCCGACCGACAGGACGAATCGTTGTTCCTCCTTGGTAAGACCTATCTCAACATGGCCGACGTTGCTCAGGCGCGGAGTGCTTTCAAGGAACTGGAGAAGAAGTACACGAAGAGTAGTTTCATTTCTCAGTCCAAACTCGCGCTTGCCGGCTATTACAACAAAGCAGCGAATGGTGCCTCAGCGGATTCGTTGTACGACATCATCGTAACGTCTTTCAAAGACGACACGGCAACGGCATCCGAAGCTGGATACGAACGTGCGATGTTGCAAAAGATGAAAGGCGATTCGATTCGTGCTATCGAGAATTTTGAGCTCATCGCAGATCGTTATCCTGCAACGGAGTACGGAGATCAGTCTCGGTATCAAGTGGCCATGTACTATCGCAAGAACAAGCAATGGGACAGTGCTCGCTATCATTTCGCTTCTTTGGCCGAGCGTAACGACAATCCCGGCCTTGCCGCAGAAGCCTTGTACCGAATTGGCGAGATCTACATTCGTGATAAGCAGATAGAACAAGCTATTCCGTATTTGAAAAAAGTTCGCGAAGAACTTGCCGGCGCAGAAGATTGGTACACACTTTCTCTTCTTGCACTCGGGGAATGCTATGAAGCACTTAAGCGGGTAGATGAGGCGAAGGACGTGTATGCCGTGATCGCGGGACTGCGACCAGACGATGACTATGGCAAGGCTGCAGCCGCGCGCCTCAAACGTCTTGCAAAAGCAGGAGGTCGGCCATGAGACCCATCATCGCCTGCATCATGCTTGTTGGACTGTGTGTTCATGTTTCAGCACAACAGCCAGCAACTCCATCCCAACCCAATCAACCCATCGAACTTCCCGAAGTGATCGTTACCGGGAGAGAAGCGATGGACGTGCCCGGAAGCTCGAAGCACGTGCCTTCTAAACCCGCCTCCATCAAAGGCGCGATCCTCGATAGTCTCAATACCTTTGAAAAGCAACCCATTCCACCCTTGCCTCCTCGCCCCTTACCTACACTTGATAGGCGGTCTGCGATTTTTCCAGGATATGTTGATGCGCAGTTCGGTGCCTACATCACACCAGATATCAAGGCGGGGTATTCTTTTGTCGCAGGTGGGTATCGTGTTGATTTTGATGGAGCCGTAGAAGCATCGAATGGCTGGATTGCAAATAGCGAGTACGTCAAGTATGCGGCTCACGCACTCAGTTCCTATGTTGCTCCAGATAAGTTCATTTTCTTTGGTGGTAGCACGACGGAAGTTGATCTGCGCATCGGAGGAAATTCTTACAAGCAATATGCTCTCGCAGCCGCGCCACAGCGTTCGCGCACAGACGTTGGCGCAGGAGTGAACACGCAAGGACAGCATGACGGATTCTTGTATGATGTGGGTGCATCGTGGCAAATGGCATCGCTTACCACAACGCGGCGTTCCGTGTCCGACGCGGCCTTTCACGCACAAGCATCGGTAGAGAACCGTTGGAATGCATGGGACGTGGGTGGAAAGGTTGATCTGAAATTTCGATCGTTTGCAGAACAGGCCTATCCGTTCATGGAATTGCAAGCCTTTGGTCGATACGCAACACCTGATATTCGACTGACGCTTGGTGGGGGATTGCAGAATGCAATGTCGACGTCGAACCTCAGCAGATTCGGTTTGCTGATACGTGCACAAGCAGACTACATGATTAGCGGCGATCTCACCTTGCAGGCCATCGTGCGCAGTGGTCTGAGAGCGAATTCGTTCACAGAACTCTTCGATACCAATCCGTACGTGAGTGATTCTGTGATCATGGATGCGGCATACGACGTTGTAAGAATAGGCGGACAGCTCTTCTATCACCCAACGATGCGTTTGAATGTGTCTGCAGGAATTCACGTTCGCTCTACAGAGCGTCAAAGTCTCTGGGTAGCAGACTCAGGTGCAACATTCACTGCATTCTACGCTACGGTATCTACCGTTACGATTCCATTGGATATGCACTGGTTGTTTACGAGCGCCGATGCCGTTGTCGCAGATCTGTTGATCACCAGCGCGACAGTCTCGAACTCGAAAGCAGCGCCGTATATCCCAACGGTTCGTGCAAGTGTTGGGTATGAACGTTCGTGGACACCAGACCTTCGCTCACTTGTGAGCTTGTACTACGTTGGAGATCGATGGGCCGACGTTGCCAACACCATCAACATTGGTGGCTACGTCGATCTGCGCATAAACGCATCGTATCAACTGCTGCCGTCGCTCAGCATTACCGCACGAGCGCAGAACCTTCTTGGAAGTGCAATCACCGTGTGGCAGGGCTATCAGGAACGGGGTATCTTTGTGAGTGGTGGAATTAACTGGAAGTTCTAACGATGAGCACAAACGACACATCTTGGGGTGATGGCGGCTTTGGGTCGGACGACGACTCATTTGCCGGCATTCCGCCAACGCCTTCCGAGCAGACTCCACAAGAGTCTGCAACGCAACCTGTGGTGCCCGTCGTGGTGCCGCCTGTTGTGGAGCCAAGCGTACGCCGCGTAGAGATTCCGCGTGCCGCCGTGCCGTCATTGCCCCCTCCGGTGCCAACGAAGCGACGTGGGGGCATGTTCTGGACGTCGGTAATCGCGGCCACATTGTTGATCGTTGCCATTGGCGGATCGATTGTGTGGTACGCCACAAAACCCGATGCAGAAGAAGAACTACTCTATGCCCCGGACGATGAGCCCGCGGTTGCACAACAAGAGACGGCAGCTCCCGTTGATACACAACAGGTAACGGTAGTAGACACGCTAATGGTGGTTCGCGAAGAAGCAAAGAAGATCGAACAACCACCGACTCCAAAACCCGAACGACAGATTGCAAGACGAGAAGCACCTCCCGTGATGAAAAAGGAACCAGCTTCTCCGAAAGCTCCGCAGATCACCACGTCTACACCGCCTTCTACCAAGGCCAAACCATTGTTTGTGGTGCAGGTGTTTTCGAGCCCATCCAAAGACGATGCAGAAGAATGGCTTCAGTCATTACGCGAAAAAAAAGTGAACGACGGCTACATCACGGAACAGCAGATCAAAGGTCAGCCATGGTATCGAGTACGCTTCGGACAATACGAACGCAAAGAAGAAGCAGAAGCGGCCGCAATGAACATGGGATTCACGCAGCCGTGGGTTGCTCGCATCCGATGATGGTGGTATGAGCAGCCGGTACGACGATACCCCCAACGTGCAACTCCGGTTCACATGGAATCCCAATGCGGTGAAGGGCTTCGTTGCAGCGGTGCTTTTTGTCTCAACGATCTTTCTTGCATCTATGTGCACGCACCTCGACCCCGTGAAGCCATTTCCCGATAAACAGTATGTGCCAATCACATTGCTGGTCCTTGGAGAAGGAGATGGAACGGGACGCAGACACGGGAATGCGTCCGCAGAAGGTGCTGCTCAGAAGGGCAAAGTATCGCCAGATCCTTTTCAAGATGCATCTCGGCCGTCGGCATCGTCTACTACGAATAAACCCGTCGCAGACCCATCACAATCGGCGAATCTAAAGCCTGTGAAGGATGTGGGGCGGCAAGGCAAAGACACAAAGAACGACGATGCTGCAGAGATGACCATTGGCGGATTGAATGGCAAGGAAGACGGAACGGGATTGGGATGGGCCGGTACAGGGAAGGGGAAGGGACTTGGTGACGGAGATATAGACTGGGGCGGTGGTGGAAATCGCATTGCCGTTGCCAAGAAGCAACCGAAGTTTCCACCCGGAACATTGAATACCGAAGTACGCCTTCGATTTACTGTGATGCCAGACGGCACGATCAGTAAGATCATTCCGTTAACCAAGAGCGGTAATCCGGCTGTGGAGCAGGCAGCAATGAATGCGCTGTGGCAGTGGAGATTCAATAAACTCACAACTGATGTTCAAATGATAGGCACGATCAAATTCGTGTTCAGAAATGGTTGAGATCGCACTCGTCGTCCTCGTTGTCCTTTTGTTCTTCTCGTTGATAAAGAAGCTCGTGAAATTTGCAATCTTGATCTCCATCTTGATCCTGCTGATTTTTGCCATTCGCTACGTCATCATTCACACCTAAACACATCATGTCCTATTCCATTGGCGTTATCGGTACCGGCTATGTTGGACTCGTTACGGGAACTTGTCTGGCGGAAACAGGAAATTCGGTGCATTGCATTGATATCGACCCGAAGAAGATCGATATGCTCCGTCAAGGCATTCTGCCCATATACGAGCCAGGACTGCAGCACTATCTTGAACGCAACGTTCGAGAACAACGCATCCAATTCTCCCTGGATCTAGCTGAAGCCGTTCGATCGTGCACCCTGTTGATGTTGTGTTTGCCAACGCCTCCGGGAGAGGATGGCTCGGCAGACTTGCAGTACGTGCTTACGGCTGTGCGAACCATTGGTGAATTGTTGAATTCGTTGGACATAACCGATCCACGGATTATCATTAACAAGAGCACGGTTCCTGTTGGAACCTGCGAACTCGTTCGGAATATTCTGCGAGAGGTTGCACCCACGCGCGACCACCACGTTGTGAGCAATCCTGAGTTCTTACGAGAGGGTTTTGCTGTTGAAGATTTCATGAAGCCAGACCGAGTGGTTGTGGGTACATCTAGTCCGTATGCAGAAGAGATCATGCGTGACCTGTACGAGCCTTTCTTGCACTCGGGCAATCCGGTTTATGTGTTTGATGAGAAGAGCGCAGAGGTAACGAAGTATGCAGCGAATGCTTTCCTTGCAACGAAGATCTCATTTATGAATGACTTGTCTGCCTACTGTGAAACAGTGGGCGCGGATGTTGAGAAGATCCGAATTGGAATTGGTGCCGATGATCGTATTGGAAAGCGATTCCTGTTTGCGGGCATCGGCTACGGTGGTAGCTGCTTCCCAAAGGATGTCAAGGCCATTGTCTATGCCGCCAGACAAGCGGGAACACCGCTGGAGATCCTCGAATCTGTTGGTCGTGTAAACAAACGTCAAGTAGAACGGTTCGTAGAGAGACTTCGACTCCGATTCGACGGCCTTCTTGAAGGAAGAGTGCTCGCGCTGTGGGGCTTGGCCTTTAAGCCAAACACCGATGATGTGCGAGATGCACCCGCCTTTGCGATTATAGACGCAGTACGTGCCCAAGGCGCTCTTGTAAAGGCATACGATCCCGAGGCACGCGAAACCACGAAGCGTGTCTATGCAGATGCGATCACGTATGCAACGTCACCCTATGATGCATGCGACGGAGCAGACGCCTTGATTATCGCAACCGAATGGAATGAGTTTCGGAAACCGGATTGGAATAGGTTGAAGACACTTCTCGTTCGTCCGTTGGTCTTTGATGGACGGAACCTCTTTGATGTAGATGATATGTTGGCAGAGGGATTTGAATATCACAGTATTGGTCGCGGAAGTGCCATACCGGATACGTCCGATCCCGACGTGTAATCAACTGCCGCGCCGCCGTACCACCTTGCCAGTAATGGCCCTAAAAGCCTTGAATTGTCTTCGTTGTCGCCACCATCGCACAATTCGCATCCACAGCATGCGAATAATGCGACCGAGCGAGAATTTCTCTGACATCGCATTCGAACCCAACATCATACGTAGTTGCATGCGCTCCATGTCGCTGATCGAGACGTCATCGGCCCCAGTACTCGGTTTATTTAAGATCTGATCGAGCACCTGTTCGAGTTCTTGTGCTACTCTTTCTAACCGCGGCGCATCGTTCTTGTTGTACTGCATAAGCAAATACAAGTGGTCGTAGAGAATAGCGGCACGCTTGATGTCTTCTACCTGATGCTCCCGACGCAATGCCTCGAGTAGTGCCTCTGCGAGTTCTACGAGTTCGCCAACTTTATCTTCCGGAAGTGAGAACATCTGCTCTGCGGGAATGTCGTCGATGTTGACGTACACCGTGCTCAGCTTCTGGATCTCTGTGCCATAGTGTTCAGAAAAAAACGCGCCGATCTTTTCATTCAACTGGTCGATTTGCCGTTGCAACAGTGCGAGCTGTCCTTTGAGTCCTTCCTGCCGAAGATGTCCTGATGCTGTAGAAGTGGAGAGTTCTAAGTCGCGCTTTTGCTGTAACAAATCCCGCAACCGCACCGCATCCTCGCTTGAGGAATGATAGATCTGATCTTCGATCACTTTTGAATCCACATGCATTCTTGCATGTCCAATCTTCACAGTGTTCAGCGTGATGTTCTCACCCATACGCTCTTGGAGTTGTTCCACATCGATATGTGCAACACCATCGGTGATCACAAGAATCTGTGCTTGACTAAGTTGACTTTCGTGCAGGATGTCTTCCACGGCCGTGGTGAGCGCTTTGTGGAGGACGGTTCCATTGCCAATTGCATTGATGTGCATTACATCGCTGATCAATTCCTCGAAAGCCGGAATGTCGCGGGCCGTGCGGAGCTCTCCAACCGTCAGGTCGAACGTGCGGAAGAAGATTGTTCCTAACTCTTTCTGGTTTTGCTTGAGAAAGAGATAGGCAATGGACTTCGCAAGGTGGATGCGATAGTGCTGGCGCATCGAGCTTGACGTATCGAACAGGATGTAGACCTTCTGCTTGCGATCATCCGGAGAGAACCGGTCCGACTCTGTCTGATAGCGATAGTTGCGGGGCGTTCGCGGACGTGGCAACCAAAGCGAACGTTCTGCGAGTCGCTGGAGAAATACATTCTCGGGTAGAAGGAACTGATGCGGATAGATCTGAGAGACTTCTGTTACGGAACGAATGAGGTCGGCCTCGTATTCCTTGGCCTCCGGAACGTTTGGAATGAGGATCTGCTCGAGACTATTATCGGCGTCCGAAGCCGTGTTCAGCTCTAGGATAGGCGCGAGTGATCTCGCAAGTGGTTGCCGTAGATCCTCGATAATCCGAGCGATCTCGTACACCAATGTGAAGTCTTCCGGCAAGCGCTCTTCGACCATATCAAAAAAACCGAACTCCTCCATGCGTGAGAAGAAGTCCGACGTCTCGATGAGCGAACGATGCATGTTAGGACTGAGCCTTGTTGAGCTCTCGTTCTACGATGATCATGGTCTGGGCAAATGTCTTCTCGACACTTGCCTTCAGTTCGCGCACTTCGTCACATACCGGAATGAAGTCCGTAAGGAATTGCTCTAGTGTCTTCTTGTTCGAATCGGCGGTTTGCTCTGACCCGAATTTCTCTTTCACCCATTCGAAGAATGATTTGCGAATGGCCGTACCGGCAAACTGCGAAAGGGGAGTCGTCATCATAGACGGCTTCGCCTTGATGTCTTCGAGGAGTTCCGTGAAGTCCAACAGGATCGTTACCTGATCAAATCCTCGCGATGCCGTAAGTGAATTCAGAACAGTGGTATAGGCCTTTTTGAACTGTGCCATTTCTTCCGGCAGACCAACGGTCGTAAAGATGAAATAGAGTTTGCTCACGTCGTCGTGCACCACATTGCTACGTCCCTTGAGTAATGCAAGGGCACGTAACAGATCGAGCGACTTTGCCTGGGTACGTGGCGAGATGTAGAAGTCCGACCCCGCAACACCCTTGCCCTTTTCATGTAACGATCTGTTGCGCAAGAACTCGTAATGCCTGATCACAACATTCGTGAAGTAAAGCATCTCTGCCGTAATGCCAATGGAGAAGTCGTCTGCATGACCGGTGATAATGTCGTTCATGTGCTTGAGACGATTGAACGGAATCTTCTTCGGTGCCTCTGCCGGCTTCCCGGCATGAATGAGATATCGTTGAGAGATCTTGTACTGAATGAACGGATCCTTGTCGGGAAGGATCATGGCCTTGTACAAAAATCGGTCGAGCAGTGCCTCGGTGACTTCCGAGACGCGCAAGTAGTTCGTTGCGGCTATCACAGAATGCAAAGAAGATGGCTCGTTCTGAATTCCACGAATAAGCCTGCGTTCATTCAACAATCCAAGCAACGCTCGGAGTGTGAAATCGTTCGCATCGAAAATCTCGTCGATGAATCCGAATTGCGCTTGTACAAGGGATCCCTCGGTGTTGTGCACGATGCGCCCCGCCTTAAGCTGCTCAAGGTCTAGTCCACCAAAGTACGTGTCGGGCTGCTGCTCTTTCGACGACTGCACACGAAACAACCGCGCACCGTCGAACATGTTGAAGATCTGCTCAGCCAGCAGAGACTTTCCAACACCCGTTCGACTCTGCAACAACAGATGTTCTGCAGTGAGTAGCGCGCAGAACGCCTGCTCGATCACTTCTTCTCTGTTGACCACTCGCGTACCAATGAAGGCCGCCGCATCTTTCAATTCCTTGGCGATCTCTTCTATGGAATTGATCACATCCTGATCTTCCGACATGAGCTCTCCTTATTCGTTTGATCTCTGAGAAGATAGCAAATAGAACCCCTGTATCGCATCAAGCATAGCAGCTGAATACGTCATGGGTGCACTGCGGACAATGAATTCCTCTGTGGTGGCCGCCCCGGGGTGCAAGCTCCAAACAGAGATCACGCGCCGCACGGGGCGCTCTGCACGGTCGCGAATATGAATGCCCCGATGCATACTCAGTCCGTGCGCTGTACATGCGCTAACAAGAGCATGTATTTCATTAATTGGGCAAAGGAAGGTGGCAAGGCCATCAGAGGTAAGGAGCTGCACGCAGTGTTCGGCGAGTTCTTCGAACGTAAGGTGTACGGCATGCCACGCCGCCCTTTTTTCCTCATCCGCAGACCGAGACCCTTCTTGATAAAATGGCGGGTTGCAAATGATGTGATCGAACTGGTGACTGTTTAATGGCGAGAATGATTGAAGTGACGTACAGCTCACCTCTATTGCAGCGCGGAAGGGTGAACGTTCGACGTTTTCGGCTGCTTGCAGAGCTGCGCTCTCGTTTGGTTCAATGGCGACGATGGTGGCCTGTGGTGCGCGCTGCGCCGCCATGAGTGCTAAAAGTCCGGTGCCCGTGCCGATGTCAAGAATTCGAGTAGCATCCTCCAGCGGTGCAAGGGCACCAAGGATACAAGCATCTTGAGTGACCTTCATGGCGCACCGATCTTGCACGACAGTAAACCGCTGCATCGTGAAGGACTGCGACGTCATCTCATCCACGATCAATGCAGGATGGTCAGTGGCACAGAGGCCGTTGCCGACGGTGATATCAGACGGACCATATACCGTCCCGTTGGCAATGATGTTGTGGGTACAGACCAAACATTCGTCCCTGTTGCAGCCATTGTCGTGGATGCTACCACCTGGCCCATGGAGTTCACGATCTCCATAGAGTTGTAGGCGTGTGATGCAGAAACCGAGAGGCGATCGTTGGCGGGATTGGGATACAGCTGCAAAGATGCAGTGTTCTCTATTTCTGCAACGGCCGTCGTCACAAGTTCGCAGGCACTCCATGCATCAATTTTGCCGAAGCCCATCTGGTTGTTGTCTTCGGGATTGTTGTTGTCGTGCCGCGTTGTGCGATTGAACACTTGCTTGATACGCTCAAGCGTAAGGTTCGGCATGGCCTCCATCATCAAGGCAATGACTCCAACGACGTGAGGCGCGGCCATGGACGTGCCACTCTTTCCAGTGTACAGTTCACCTGGTACAATCTTCGTCGAGTCGAAGCTATCTCCGCCTGGCATCCAAGCAGAGGTCATGGCAGAGAAGATTACCTCTCCCGGCGCCGCAATGATTGGTGCCATGCGCCCGTCACGTGTGGGACCTTGACTGCTAAAGCCGGATAGGGCAGTAAGCGTACTTCCTGGCTCTGATTGCGGTCCGACGAGCGACGTCCATTCATTTTTCGTAACGTACGAACCCACGCTCAGCATATTTACTCCTGTGGCAGGAGTGCCAATCGTCATCTCGGTATTTCCATAAATCGTGGCACCTAGAGATCCAATGATGGCAAAATCCTCTGGAATCGGAACTCCTGCCCACAGATCGACTCTACCATTCGATGCTCCTCGGAAGCTTAAGCCCCACAACTGGTTTTCGACTTGAACATCCGTCCGACCCTTATTGCTGATCTGCAAGATGAGGTTTCCTGCGCCGTTCGGAAGTGAACGCGTAGACGTGATTGCAGAGATGAAGCCGATAGTCGCACCGTTCAAGATCACTTCCTGATCCTGAACATCTACACCGATGGGGAAGGACAGCACTTTCGAGAGCTTCATTCCCAAACTGTCTAGCGTATAGACGCCAACGAGGAGCGTGTCGATACATCCCGTCGTGTACCAAACATCAGCAGCCGTCATAAAGTAGTTTGGATCCGGTGGACAGAATCCCTCAAAGATGTAACACACGTTGATTGGATTAATGAGCGCCTCGAGATTGGTGGTTGCCGTAATCTCGCCGCCGGCATGAATCGGAGTTCTACCCTCGTTACCTGCAGCAACAACAATAATGTGGCCTGGTTCTATGAGATCATTAAGAGCTTGTACAGAGAGTTCTGATCCGTCGTGTGGACCAACAATGCCGCCAAGACTCAAATTGATCACCGCTTGTTTTCCAAGTGCAGTTGCGCGTTGAAAGATGTACTGACATCCCGCCACAATGTCGTCGTCGGCAAAACTCGAATTCGCGTCACTTCGAAAGCCTTTAACAACAATGAGATCTGCTTCTGGAGCTACGCCAACGTAGTCTGCATCGCCTCTCCCATTACCGGCTGCAATTCCGGCCACATGCGTTCCGTGTCCATTTACGTCACGTTCCGCAACAGCGCTTTCGCCTACATCAAGCTGAGCTTTCGTGTATTCTTTTCCCCATGAGAATCCCGACGGAGGCGTGCCGTTGTTGTCGGCCATATCCCAAAGCGAAAGGATCCGGCTTCCGGTAGATGTTCGAAAGTCGGGATGCGCTACATCAATGCCAGAATCAAAGACGCCAATAATCACGTCCCTGCCGGTGTAGGCAGAGGGCAGGCCTTCGCCCCGGTGCACTTTGTCTGCACGGATCTCTTTCACGTTCTCGCTTAGAGTGGGGCGCAACAAGCTTGATAGTTGTGCTTGATGAATGCGTTGGTCCCTACACAATGCGTCGAGCGCATCGACGGGGACAACAGCCGAGATCACCGTTCCAAAACAATGGCGAATGGAACCACCATGTGAGATCACAACTAATGTGTCTTCGATGCGCGAGACTCGTAACAAAACGCGCACCATTGTTCGGCCTTGCTCTATACTGAACGGATGGCCAAGCGCTCGAATGGCCTGACTTCGTTCACCGTCTGGTTTAGCAGTGGCCTGCATCGCCGTGCGCCACTTGCCAAGCGAAGAAGCAGTGAGTTTCGTGTGCGCTTGTCCGCTTCCGGACACCGTTACCATACAAAGCGTGAGGGCGGCGAGGGCTAGGGATCGGAGGATCATGGTACGATTCATAGTGTTGGCGTCGTTAAAGGACTGAATTCAAGACGGGTGACGGATTGTATCGACGAAAGGCAGGGGATTGTTTGAGATGCCGTACGAACGAAGAGGATTGTGGACGAAGTCGTAGAGATACTTGCACCACAGTCCTTGATCTGTTGCTGCACTATAGCTGTCGGAGCAGCGGTAAGCTGAATGGCAACGGTGCACGTCGTATCTACGGTGGCGCTTCGATACCGATCTACGATCATCAGAAGTGGTGCATTGCACTTCGCTCGCTGTGCATCGGTAAATGTGTCCACCGAGCTGCAACTCATCATGGCGATGGTCAGCATCAGACTGGTAAAGCCAAAGCAAAGGCGCATAAAGCATCTCAATTATAGACAATCGCGGAAATTACGAATGCAAGGGATACGGACCACCGTGTCTAACTTTGAAGGAACATGGAGAACACTGAACAGCAAATCGTAGACCTCGCCCGTAAACTGGCAGGGCTACCAACCAAACCAGGCGTGTACTTGCATAAAGACGCTTCAGGTGAGGTGATCTATGTGGGCAAGGCCAAGGTCCTTCGCAATAGAGTGAAGAGCTATTTCCAACAGAACAGACCTGTCGATGCAAAGACGAAGGCTTTGATGGTCAAAATCGCAGACTTTGATGTGATTGTTACCGACAACGAAGTCGAAGCCTTGATACTTGAAAACACGCTCATCAAACAGCACCGTCCCAAATACAACATCTTACTCAAGGACGGTAAGTCGTACCCGTATATCCGCATCACGCGCGAAGAATATCCGCGGATCTTTAAGACGAGAAATGTGGTGCGCGATGGGAGCAAGTATTTCGGTCCGTACACCGATGGGACGTATCTGTACTACTTACTCAAGACCTTGCGTTCTGTCTTCCCACTGCGTTCGTGCGACCTGCCCCTGAGTGAAGTTGGTATCGCTGCCAAGAAGTGGAAAGTATGCCTGGACTATCACATCAAAAAGTGTGAAGGACCCTGCGAGGCTTTTATAACGGCGGCTCGGTACAATGAATACATCAAACAAGCGCAACAGGTGTTAAGCGGGCGGACGAAAGATCTTGAGCATCAGCTTGAACAACGAATGCACGACTTGGCGGAAGAGCTCCGATTTGAAGATGCCGCCGTAATCCAACAGCGTCTGGCGAACCTCAAGGAATACACCTCCAAGCAAAAGGTGGTCACGGAAGACGAAGCCGATAGAGATGTTTTTGCACTCGCACGTATTGGCAACGATGCCTGCACGTTGATCTTTACGATCCGAGATGGGAAACTGGTTGGAAAGCGCCACTACTTTATCGGTAAGAGCGCAGACCAATCGGATGAGGAACTTGTACGAACAACGCTCGAGCGTTGGTATGTAGAGAACGATATGGTGCCGGCAGAGATCCTTGTGCCATGCGAACTCACAGATCAAGATATTCTTGAATCGTTCTTACGCCAGAAACGCGGTCGTGTTGTTGAGCTGCTCGTCCCCAAGATCGGAGACAAAAAGAAGCTGCTTGAAATGGCAGGTACGAATGCCGACTTCCTCTTGCGAGAACTGATCTTGCAGCAGGCGCAGAAAGATGTATCGATGCCGCGTGCAGTTCTTTCGTTGCAACGAGATCTGAACATGGCCAACATGCCACGTCGCATCGAATGCTTCGACAATAGTCACATGCAGGGCACAGACTACGTGTCGTCGATGGTGGTGTTCCTGGATGGCAAACCGAAAAAGAGTGAGTATCGCAAGTACAAGCTTCGTACGGTTGATGGCAACGATGACTTCGAAGCCATGAAGGAAGTGATCACCCGACGGTACGGTCGGGCCGTAGAAGAGAACACTGTGCTTCCGGATCTCGTGATCATCGACGGCGGAAAAGGTCAGCTCTCACACGCAATGGAGATTCTGAATGAACTTGGTATAGCCGACAAAATGGTTGTGATCGGACTAGCGAAGCGACTAGAAGAGGTCTTCATTCCGTTAGAGTCCGAGCCCATTCTCTTACCCAAGGCATCAAGCTCGTTAAGACTCTTGCAGCAAGCCAGAGACGAGGCGCACCGATTCGCAGTCACCTACCACCGACAGCTTCGCGATAAGCGGACGCTTCAAACAGAGCTGACGCAGATCAAAGGTATTGGAGAGAAAACCGCAACAGAATTACTCATCACCTTCGGTTCGGTACAGGGCGTGAAGGATGCAACGCTCGACATGCTTACAGAAGCCGTCGGTAAGGCCGCCGCCTCGCGTATCTACCTACACTATCACGCATAATGCTCCCTGCCTCCCTTCGTACCCTGCGAGAAAAACTCTCCACCCTTCGTTGCACTGCATCGTATACGGTGCCTGGCAGATGGGTAGATCGGACTGAGTCGGAAGTATCGTTTCCGTCTGCAGGCGAATACTTTTTGCATCAGCTTGACGTGATCGAACAACGTTGCTCACAACATCGGGCACCGTGGTCGTATGAGTCGACGATCGTGTACAACGGACTTGTGCGACATATCACGGCGTGGGATCACGGTGCCGACGCTGCAGCCGAAGGCTGGTGTACCAACGGTTCCTTTCTCAAAACGCTTGCTTTGCTTCCTTATCTGGACAACCTTCACGTCACCACACTTTCACTCCTGCCTCTGTATGAGCGAGGAGTGGTAGGGCGGAAAGGTGTGCTTGGTTCGCCGTATGCGATCAAACATCCACTTCACATCGATCATGAACTCGTGGAGTCGTGCATCGACATGGACCTCGATGCTCAGCTGCGATGCCTTGTGGACGCATGTCATGCACTTGGCATCCGCGTGGTCTTAGAGTTTGTTCCTCGCACAGCAAGTATCGATAGCAATCTTGTTGCCGACCATCCGGAATGGTTCTATTGGGTACACTTGGCTGCACTTCGTGATGGCCGCTTTGCCGCTCCCGTGTTGAATGCGCAAGACTTGGCAACAGCGAAGAGACTTGTTGCAGCGCACTCATGCATCGGCTTGCCAGAGCCGGACGTCGCCTATCAAGCATTGTTCACCACAACACCTACTCACATCGAGCACACCGATGATGGTTGGATTGGCACTACTACAATGGGAGAGCGTGTAGGTATTCCTGGTGCCTTTGCGGATTGGCCACCAGACGATCCGCAGCCTGCGTGGTCGGACGTGACGTATCTGAAACTGCACAACCACCCTCATTTTCCGTATATGGCCTATAACACAGTGCGCATGTATGATTCGACGCTCGATTTGCCGATCTATAGGCAGCACGACGTGTGGGATCACATAGCTTCTATCATTCCACAGTTCATTGAGCGATTCGATATTGATGGTGCACTTATCGACATGGGACATGCGCTCCCCGATGAACTGCAACGTCGAGTGATACAAGAGGCACGTTCTCGCAAGCCCAATTTTATGTTGTGGGAAGAGAACTTCTTTATTGAAGAAGCAAGTCGCAAGGCCGGCTACGACGCAGTGGTTGGCTACCTACCGTTAGACGCACATAGCGAAGAGCGCATGGAGGAATTTCTGAAACGTTCTATCGACGAACCGTTTGTGACTCGATACTTCGGTACGCCCGAAACACATAACACTGCACGCATTGCAGCTCGATCGGGCAGCCCGTATCGCTCACTTGCTACGTGGGCCATGATCGCTCACATTCCGTATGCACTTCCATTCATCCACGCGGGAATTGAACTCGGTGAGGTTCGTCCAGTCAATACCGGACTCGGCTTCACTGCATTGGAGCAGGCGAGTTTTACGACAAGCGATCTTGCCTTGTTCTCGTCTGTGGTCCTACCATGGAAAGCGCCGGCACGATTGCACGAAGCATGGAAGAAGGCAAC
>Ga0105049_10000333_pt1 | contig 49832 bp, 46 predicted proteins | sample MAT06_FD_78087 | JGI IMG/M metagenome (GOLD analysis project Ga0105049, IMG submission 78087) | Freshwater microbial communities from Lake Fryxell liftoff mats and glacier meltwater in Antarctica - MAT-06 | ecosystem: Environmental > Aquatic > Freshwater > Ice > Liftoff microbial mat | place...
CGAGCGCACAACCTACTCGCGCAACGTTGTGCGACGAGCGCACAACCTACCCGCGCAACGTTGTGTGGCGAGCGCACAACCTACCCGCGCAACGTTGTGCGGCGAGCGCACAACCTACCCGCGCAACGTTGTGCGACGAGCGCACAACCTACCCGCGCAATGTTGTGCGGCGAGCGCACAACCTACTCGCGCAACGTTGTGCGACGAGCGCACAACCTACCCGCGCAACGTTGTGTGGCGAGCGCGCAACCGACCTATGCGTGGCGGCACGCACTCAACCCAGCGCCAGCGCGATGAGCCCCACCGTCATGCCGGCGGCGGCGAGGAGGCGGCGTTTGCCTTCGGCTTCCTTGAGGAATTTCGCGCCGAAGAAGGCGCCGATCACGATGCTGATTTCCCGCGCGGGGGCGATGTAACTGACCGGCGTGAAACTCATCGCGGTGAGAATCAGCACGTAGCCGACCGCGCCGAGCCCGCCGACGGCGGCAGCGTGCCATTTGTGCTCGCGCCATTCGCGGGCGACTTCGGCGTGGCGCGGCCAGGCAAACGGGGTGAGCAGCGCAAACATCACGAGCGAAGTGCCGCAATCGTAGAGCAGCGGCGGGATGCCGAGATGGGAAACGGCGCGTTGATCCCAGACGGTGTAAGTCGCGATGCACAATCCCGTGGCGAGGCCGAAATACATGGCGTTGCGCAAATGCGCGCGGCTTTGATGCAGCAACGAAGCGCCGCCGGTCAGATAGAAAACCGAAGCGACGATGATGCCGCCGCCGGCGAGCGCGAGAGCCGAGGGTCTTTCCCCGAAGATGATGATGGCCGCGATGGTGGAAAAAAGCGGGCCGGTGCCACGCGCCAACGGATAGATGAGCGAAAAATCTCCGGTGCGGTAGCCGCGCTGGAGAATGAGGGAGTAGATCGTTTTTATCACGCCGCTGCCGAGCATCACCAGCAACGCGCGGCCAGACAGCACGGGGTGTTGCCAGAGCCAGTAGCTGGTCACTGCAGGCGCATAGAACGCCAAGCCCAGGGTGCAGCCCAGCCAGACAAACGGTAGACCACCGCCCGCGCGTTTCGCCGCGAGATTCCACGTCGCATGGGTGAACGCGGCGATGAGCACGATAAGCAGGGCCGTGGCAGACATGCGGTCCAGTGAGGGTGAAGTCCGATAAATACACGAAAGGAAACTTGGGCCGTTGCCGGATTCCTGTTTTGCTGATGGCTTCCATTAACCGTGCGCACGATTTTCCAAGAACTCCGTCTGACGCTGGCGCTCGCCCTGCCCATGATCGTGGGCCAGGTGAGCCAGATGCTGATTGGTCTTTCGGACAACGCCTTCATCGGGCGGGTCGGCACGGTGGAGTTGGCGGCGGCGGCGTTTACGCACAGTTTGTTCGGATTGTTTTATCTCGTGGGCCTCGGGTTGTTGTTGCCGGTGGCCGTGCTCACCGCGCGGGATCACGGCGCGGGCGACGAGGCGGGCTGCGCGACGTGGTTGCTTCACGGCAAAGTACTGGCGCTCGTGGTGGGGCTGGCGGCGTTCGGTTTGCAGGTTGCGTTGTCGACTCAACTGCATCGCTTCGGTCAGCCAATCGAAGTGGTGGCAGTGATGAAGCCGTTTTTTCTGCTGATTGCCGCATCACTCGTACCGGTGTTGTATTTTCAAGTGCAGCGGCAGTATCTCGACGCCCTTGGCCGGCCTTGGGTGGGTACGAGCATCATGCTCGCCGATATTGCGCTGAACGCGTGGCTCAACTGGATTTTTATTTGGGGTCATTGCGGCGCACCTGCGCTCGGGCTGACTGGTTCGGGGCTGGCGACCTTGCTCGCGCGCCTGCTGGCGGTGGGCATGATCGCGTTGTGGTTGAGACGAAAGCCGAGTGGAGCAAGCAACGGGAAGATAAATTGGTCACGCGCGCGTTTCCGCGAGATGCTGGCGATCGGCGGACCCGCGGCGGGCTGCTTGATGTTTGAGTCGGGCGCGTTTGGCGCGGCCGGGTTGATGATGGGCTGGCTGGGTGCGGTTGCGCTGGCGGCGCATCAGATCGCGCTGAGCTGCGCCGCGCTCACCTTTATGGTGCCGCTCGGACTTTCGATGGCGACGAGCATTCGGATCAGCCGGGCACGGGGCGAAGGTCGGAATGAGTTGCTGCGTCCGATCGGATTTGGCGCGCTGGGCTTTGCGAGCGTGCTCATGGTAATATTCGCCACGGTGTTCATGATCGGCGGAGCGGTGCTGGCGCGAGGATTCACGGCGGACGGAGCGGTGATAACGCTCGCGTCGCATTTGCTGGTCGTGGCGGCGGTCTTCCAACTTTTCGATGGTGCCCAGGTGGTCGCATCCGGGGCGTTGCGCGGTCTGACTGATGTGAAAGTGCCGACGGTGATCACGTTCATCGCCTACTGGCTCGTATCTCTGCCGGTGGCGCACCTGCTGGCTTTTCGTTTTGGATTTGGCCCGATCGGCATCTGGATCGGTCTGGCCAGCGGACTTTTTAGCGCGGCGGTGCTGCTCGTCTGGCGATTGCAGCGGTTGACCCGCCTTCGTCGGGCGGGCCTGTGAGCTGGGGTAGGTTGCAAGCTTGCCTCGCAACGGAGCACGGCAAGCCCGTGAGTTTTGTTAATATTTGTATCGAGATTTTGTAGGGCTGCGGCTTGCGGCAGCCTTGGTCGGCGCAAGCACCGGCCCTACAGTTCCGATAGACGAGGGGATCGGTATCAGAGGGAAAGTAGTCTATTAGACTACAAATTCCCCAGGAGGGTTTTCAGCCGGGACGCGTCGAGTCCCTCGAGCTGCACCACTTTCTGGCGGGATTTGTCGCCGCGGAGCAGGGTGACGCAACGGCGGGGCAAGCCGAGTTTTTCTGCGAGAAATTCGAGGAGTTCGTCGTTGGCGCGGCCTTCGAGCGCGGGGGCGTGGATCTTCACCTTGAGCGCTTCACCCAGCCAGCCGACGATTTCATTCTGCGGGGCGTTGGGGATGATCTTCAACGCAAGCGTGCAGGAGGGCATGGGCAGCGATGAATTGAAGGTGAGCGGGCGAGTGAAAGGGGTGAAGGATCCTTCTCATTCCCGCAGTCTTTCTCTTACTCGCGATTGGTGGAGAGGCGAACGAGGAGGATTATGAGAAGGCGAACGAACAGGATTTATCGTTCAGTGACCTGAGCTCGTCAGGCCAACGCTTCAGCGAGGGCGGCGATGATTTCTTCGACGGGCTCGGTGCCAATGCACAGACGGAGCAGATCGGGGTCGAGTTTGCTGGCGGCGAGTTCGGCGAGACCGGCGGGAGTCGTCACGAGATCGTAGTGCGCGAGATACATGAAGGGACAAATCAAGGTGGTCTTCATGCCGAAACTGGGGCCCTTGGGCAGACGCAGATGATCGTAGACGCGGGTGAGCGCGCCGGGTTCGCGGAGCGTGAAGGTGATCATGCCGCCCGTGGCGTCGGGCCGGCGGGCGATCTTGAGAAAATTTTTGCGGCTCGCGGATTGCAGTGCCCAATACACGTCGCGGATGGCCGGATGTTTTTCGAGAAATTCCACGACGTGGGGCGTGCTCGCGTGGATTCTGGCGAGGACGTTTTCGGTGTCGGCGATTTCGTGGGCGAGCCGGGCGGCGTCGCGGGCATAGAGCGGTTCGAGATTGGTGGCGAGGGAGCGGCGCAGCGCGGCGGCGTCGGGGCCGGAGGGATTCACGGCGGCGAGACCGGCGGTGAGATCGCCCTCGCTCGCGGTGTACTTGGTCAGGCTGGTGACGACGATGTCGGCATGCGGCAGGACGTCGAGATTCTGCAGCGAAGCGATCGATGGATCGACGAGGAGCCGGGCGCCGTGCTGCTGGCAGAGCGCGGCGAGCGCGGGCAGATCGGGCGTTTGGATCAGCGGATTGGTCGGGACCTCGGTGATCACGCCGGCGATGCGCGAGCCGTGGGCGGTGAAAATCCGAGTGAGGCCGTCGAGATCACCGACATCGCGGAAATAAACGTAGTCGCTGGGCGACGTGGTGAATTTTTTCAGGATCGCGATGGTGTCGAGGTAGAGCCAGCCGAGTTGGAGCCACAGGGTGCGACCGCGCGGAGTTTGCAGTTCGGCGACCGCCTTGAACGCGGTGTAGATCGCATTCATCCCGCAATTGGCGATGAAGAGATCTTCGGCCGTGGTGCCGGGAAGAGTCCGGTGGAGGTGGCGATGGATTTCCGGCAGCGAATCGCCTGGGAAAGATTCCTCGACGTGGGGGGTGGGTCGTAAGCCAAGCCGCACGAGATGATCTTCGGCTTCACGCGACGAAATAAACCCACCGATGTTTTGCAGGAAAAGTTTCGCGCGCAGGAAGGTTTCCGGCGATTTCGGGTGCGAGACTCCGTGCAGACCGTCACGGCGGAAAAGTGCCACGGCGGCAGTCGAGGCTAGGTGGGCCGTGAGGGCGGCGGCCATGCGGGCGGAGGCGGTGAGCCAGAGGGTGTGATTCGGTTGGGCCGGTAGCAGGCTGGCGAGATAGTGTTCTGCGAGCTGACGCGCGAAAGGATGGACGACGAAACGCGGGTAGCCCGACGTGAGTTGGCGGATGATCTCGGGATTCTTTTCCTCGTAGCCGCGGATGGCATGCATGGTCGGCAGGCTGCACGACACGGCGTGCGGACTGGCCGGAATGCATTGGCCCAAAGGCAGAGGTTGGAAAGCGGAGGAGCTCAAGAGCGGGCGACATTCATGGGGCGGAGGGCGGATGACAAGAGCGGGCTGTGTCATCTGGGGGAGAATTTGGGCATGGGGCCTGCTGGTTGCAGGCAGGTAGAGTTATCCCAGTGATGATTCGCCGTAAGGCCGGGGGCTCTTGTCGGGTAGCCATGGCGAAGGCCGATGCACCGGCCGTGATGACTCACACGCGGCGGCTGCAAGACAGACGCATCTACGGCTGTGATACAACCCGCCTACCAGGCCTGACAGGTAGGTTACGCGCTTGTCGCGTTCTGCTGGCCAGCAGAATGGCGTGGCGAGCACGCCACCGACCTCGAACCGTAGGCACGGAATGAAAAATTGCGCAGGGGCGGCTGAAAACAGATTGCGCAGTGCGGGCGATTGGTCGAACTGGCCCGGATGAAAATGCTTTCCTGGAACGTGAACGGTGTGCGGGCGGCCCTCGGCAAGGGCTTGCTCGACTGGATGACGGCCTCGGCGGCCGACGTGATTTTTTTGCAGGAGGTGAAGGCGTTGCCCGGCGATGTGCAGGGCGTGGTCTGGCCGAAGGGCTACGACCTTTTTTGGAATTCGGCCGAGAAAAAAGGTTACAGCGGGACGGCGCTCTTCACGCGTGACAAGCCGCTGGCCGTGACGAAGGGCATCGGCTTGCCGGCGCATGATGCGGAAGGGCGGGCGATCACGGCGGAGTTGGCGGATTGTTATGTGGTCGGAGTTTATGTGCCGAATGCCCAGCCGGAGCTGGCGCGGATCGACTTTCGGCAAGAGTGGGATCGCGCGCTGCTTGCCTATGTGAAGCAACTGGAGAAGAAAAAACCCGTGGTGTTTTGCGGCGATTTGAATGTGGCCCACGAGGAGATCGATCTCGCCCGACCGAAGGAGAACGTAGGCAACCCGGGGTTTTCCGACCAGGAGCGGGCCGGGTTTCGCGATTTTATTGATGCGGGTTTCATTGATACGTTCCGGCAATTTGAAAAAGGGCCCGGGCATTACAGTTGGTGGACGTATCGGGCGGGGGCACGGGAGCGAAACATCGGTTGGCGGATCGATTATTGCATGGCTTCGGCGGCGCTGAAGACGCGACTCAAGCGCGCGTGGATCGAGCCGAACGTCAAGGGCAGCGATCATTGTCCCGTCGGAGTTGAATTGAAATGAGCCGCGTCGTCGTGGGGGAAAGACGCCGGGGAAAAATCCCGGCAACTGTGCGCTTGGGTCGTTCGGGCGTGCATGGGTATGGTTTGTACGCCCGGGATTTCATCGCGAAGGATACGCGGATCATCGAGTACGGGGGTGAAATTATCACGAAGGCCGAGGCGTTGCGCCGCGAAGATGCGCGGTTGGCCCGGCTCGCGGCCGGTGGGGATGGTTGCGTGTATGTTTTCATTATTAACAAGCGCTACGATATCGATGGTCGGGTGCCGTGGAATCTGGCGCGGCGGATCAATCATTCGTGTGCGCCCAACTGCGAGACGCATGATGTGCGCGGGCGGATTTGGGTTGTGGCGTTGCGGGATATCGCGCCCGGCGAGGAGTTGAATTTTAATTATGGATTCAGTTATGGCGAGGCGCGCGATCATCCGTGTCGCTGCGGAGCCGAAAAGTGTGCGGGGTATATTCTCCACGCCGGCCAGCATTGGCGGTTGAAGCGGGCGCTCGCGGCGGAGAAGGGATAGTTTCCGGCGGTTTTTCACCGAGGCATTTTTAGGGGAGGTAGGGCGAACCTTCCGGGTGAGCCGTTGTTCGCGCGCGGCTCAGCGGGGACGCTTCGCCCTACCACAACCATCATCGATGCGGCAAACGCAGGCTTCTCTTCTGCGTTGGTTTGGACAGGTTCAACGCATGACCAATGCAGCCGAACTGAAAAAACTTATTATGCAGAAGCCGGCGCTGACGCTGGCGGTGGCGGAAAGCCTGACGGCCGGCCAGGTCCAGGCGCGGATTGCGGCGGTATCGGGGGCGTCGGACTATTTTCTCGGTGGCATCACGACCTACACGCTCGAGCAAAAGGTCAAGCAGCTCGGCGTGAACCGGGTGCATGCGAAGAGCGTGGATTGCGTCTCGCAACGCGTGGCGGTCGAGATGGCCTCGGGGGCGCTGAATTTATTCGGTGCGCAACTCGCCGTCGCGACTACCGGCTATGCCGAGCCCGAGCCAAAGAAAAAAGTGAAGACACCGCATGCGTGGTGGGCGATTTGCCATCGGGTGCGAGGCGGCGCGGTGATGGTGATTTCCGGTTTCGTGGAAGTGCCCGGAGCCGATCGCGTGACGGTGCAGGAGCGGGTGGCGGAGGCGGTCTTGCAGGAGCTCGTGCAGTATTTGCGGGAAGTGCGGGGGTGATGGCGCCTTAACTGGAACGGCGCAGTCGAGAGACTAGAGCCAGACCAAACGGGAAAATTACTTCTCCCTATAAAATCACGCGCGCCTGCACTGAGGAGCAACTTTTTATTCCCTTTGGGTCCGATACCCCGAAGCCCACCAGAGGCAGGTAAACTTGCTTCGGCTGGGATTGAGGTGCGAGCGGCTTTATGCCGCGACGGTTTTTGAGTCGGGGCGTAAAACCCCTCCCACCAAAGAATGAGGTGATGCTGATTGCATGAAGCCGTGAGTGGTCTTGTGAAATGCCGGGGATCTTTACTTCTCAGCCATTGACTGAATGGTGACATCTCAGCCTTCCACGTGGTCGAGGTTCACGATACGGATTTCGCGCATTGCGTGGTCACTCCAGAAAGTGACGAGCCAGTCCTCGATTAGGGCCACTTCGTGCCGGCGCCCAGTCGTATCGCGTTGCGGGAAATCTCCAGAACGGAAGGGCGATATTTTTAACCAGTCCAAGATCACGCCGAGTTTTCGTTGCTGGCTGGGGACGATAGAGCCAGGGGTTTGGCGGCGGTCTCGTCTAGCACCAGGGCGTAAGCGATCACGTCAGGACAGCCCGAGTTGTTTCTTTAGATCTTCCCAGTTCACTTTGCGACCGGCATCCATTTCGGCGTGGCGGCGGGCCAGCTCGTTTTGGTACTCGGGATTTCCGACCGCAACAGGTGTTTCAAAAAGGCCAGTTCCTTGATCCGCTTTTCATGGGGAAGTTGCTCGAACTGCGGTTTGAGTTCGGTGAAAACCATGCTGATACACTATCCCTTGAGTAGGCATCTGGCGGGGAAAGGGGCGTGCTGCCCGGCGACCGGCTGGTCAGGGGGAAGCACGAGGTGGAGCGGGCGGAGCTTACCCGCCTTAGGAGGGGCCGCCTGCTGTGGTAGGTGGCGCGCTGGTCGCGCTGCGTTGCGAGGCGAGCTCGCAACCTACGAAGAACGCGACCGGCCTGATTAAGCCCACAGGCCTTCGGGCCTGTGGCTACGCCGATCCATCGGGTTCTGATTTGGGTTTCGGCCCAATAAAAAACCCGCCGTGATTTGCGGCGGGTTTTGGGAAGTTTTTTTCAGGACCTTACTGCGTGAGCTTGGTGACGTAGTTGATGATGAAGCGCGTCTCTGGTGGTGGCTGCACCCAGTCGCTGTAGAGCAACTCAGGAAGTTTGTTGGTGCTGTTGTAGAGGACGCGGTTGGCTTCTTCGTTCGGCGACATGAAACCGGTCTTGATGGCGAGTCCGAGATAGTAGCCTTCGCGCAGGGAGTAGACGAGGACGTTGGCGTTGCCCGGGATTTGTTTGGTCACGGCTTGGGACTCGGAGGCGCGGACGCCGGCGACGGCCTTGGCTTCGGCTCCGAAGTTGACCTTGCGGTTGAGGAGGAGGCGGGCGGTGGCGTCGTCGAGGATCACGTAGACGGTATTGATGGCCTTGACGCCGGCTTGGAGGCCGAGGCTGGCTTCACCGGTGTTGAGGAAGGCGGGGACGGACCAGCGACCGTTGGGCCGGCGGACCATCGCGATGGCATAGCCGTCTTTCACGCCGAAGATGAAGCCGGCCTGCACCTGATTGACGATCACGAGGCCTCGGGCCCGACGGAGAATGTCGGCGGGGATGGCGGTCTTGGTGCTGGACTGGAGGTCCTGCAAAATGGCTTCACAGGTGTCCATGCGCTCAAGGAGCGTGGAGCGTTTGACCTGGGCGGCTTGGGCGGTGTGGGTGCCGGCAAAAGCGGCGACGCACAAAAGGATGGTGAGGAACTTCTTCATGGTTGGATTGACAGCAATCCGGCTCCATTGAGCCGGATTGATTGATGTATAATCATATTCACTGGCCAAATGAAAGCGAAGATTGCCATTGGTTCCACCCCTTTTTGCGGGGAGGCCCCAAAGGGATTTTAGGGTTTGAAGGTTTGTCCGGCATGATTGCGGCTGGCGGTGAGTTGAATTCCCTGAATTTTAGCCACCAAAAGGCACAAGATGAGATCGCCACCGATTCTTTCAAGGCGCCTATAAGCGCACGGGAATCCTTCCCCGACTGGCATGATATCTTTGATGCCTTCTTGTGGCCAAAAAAATTACGTTTGCTGGGTTTCAGTGGATTTGAAAACAGGAGCTATTCCAACCCGCGGCGGGCCACCTCGTCTTCGTCCCAGCCGAGGTAATGGCCGAGTTCATGGAGGTAGGTGAGGCGGACCTCGTCACGGTAGGCGGGCTCATCGCCTTCGGCCTGATCCCAGATGTTTTCCAGAAAAAGCAGGATTTGGGGCGGGAGCGGCGAGGTTTCCCCACGGAATTCGCTGCCATGCTCATTGCCGACGAACAGGCCCAGGACGTCCGCTTCCAGGCCTTCGGCTTGGAGGGCGGCGTTGGGGAGCGGCTCGTAGCAAACTGGGACGGATTCGGCGGCCGCCCGGACGTCGGCGGGCAGGCGTTTTTCGGCGGCGGCGACGACTTGCTGGGCGAGGGTGGTGAGGCGGATGAAGTCCATGGGGCTTTATTAGGCGAGAGCGATGTAGTCCAGAGTCGAGAGACTAGAGCCAGACCATACAGAGAATACAGCTTTCCGTCATTAAATCACACTTGCCAGCTCGGAGGATCGGGCTCTCAGCTCCCGCTGGACTCTCGACTGCATCGTACCGGCTAAGGCGAGATCTTGCGGTGGGTGGGCGTCGGTTTCCACCCCGACGCTCAATCGCCGAGGTGGATCAGCCTACGCCGGGCTTCCACCGTCGCCGAGGCTTTGGCGGACAAGTCGGCCCGACAAGAAACGGCGAGCGGCTTTCAGTTTGCTTCCACACATGCGGAAATACGGGTTCGACGGCATGATTTGGCTTATGCGCGCAGTTCGGAGGAGAGGTCGAGTTTTTCGAAACGTTCACCAAGGAACCAGACGCCGAGGCAAATCTCACCGATGAAAACGAGCAGCACGGGTATCACGGCCAGGGCAATGGCGGCGGGCAGACCGATCATCCATTGGGTGAGAAAAATTGTGCCACCGCCAAGCACGACGGCGGGGATCAGCGCAGCCGCGAGGCACAGAATTTGGCCGAAGAAGAAAATCATGCGTTGGCCCATGACGTCCATGCCCCCGCCCATGCTGCGGGCGGTTTGGGACCAGGCAGGAAACAGCAGCGTGGCGGTATTGGGCACGAGGAGTTGCACGGTGAGCAAGGCGGGCATGATGACCGCGAGGGCGGCGACGAGCGCGATCCGGAATTGTGGGGTGAACCAGAGCGCTTTGTCGCCAGACGGTGGGAGCAGGGCGAGTCCGGCCATCAGCAGAAAAAGCCAGGCAACGGCTGTCATGATGACAGCGGGGGCAAGCAGGCTGCCAAGGACTATGCGCCAACCGGGTAGCGGGTAGGCCTTGAGCATATCGGCATTGCCGATGTCGCCGCGCAGGTCGTTGCGGGCGAGTTGGGGTCCAAAGATCAGCAGATAAGCCAGCAAGATGAGGGCAATTACCCCAGCGGCACCGGCGATCTTGGGCCCGTCATCGGCGGGATGATTCATCAACCAAGTCATGCCGAGATAAATAATCGCGGCGGCGCCGAGAAAAACTTTGCGGTTAAGATAACTGGGTGCGGCGAGAAGATTTTTCCAGAGGAAGGCGAATTCCGGTGGCAAGCGGTCGCCGAGAGGGAACGGACCGCGTTGCGCCTTGGCCTTGCCGCCGAAACGCAGGCCTTTGCCGGCACGCAGGCGCGTGATGCGTTCGCCGAGTTTCTGGGCTTGGGCGATGGAGGCTTCTTCGAAAGGGGTTTCGAGGCGATGGCACCAGATATAATGCAGGGCGACCAGACCGGCGGCGGGAATGAGGGCGAGCAGGTAGTGGCCAAAACTATCGGCGAGGAACGGCCGCACGGCCAAGCGGGCCGGCCAGAGTAAGATTTCGAGAGAAGTCCAGCCATCGCGATCAACGAAAAACGCCCCCGTGGTGAGCGCGGCGAGCAGCAGGCTCACGATGAGGGCGCGGCGGCGACCGGTGCCGAGGCCGGCGGCCGAGAGTCGGGTGATCGTGAGCGCGGCGGCGGTGTTGTGCAGGGAAAGGGTGGCGTTGATCGACCACCACGCGCCGAGGGTACGCAACGCGCCGAGCCAATTGCCCCGGGTGGTACTGGATAACAACGTGAAAAAGAACGCGCCAAAAAGTGACATCAACAAACCGTTGAGCAGCTTGTAGTGGATCAATTGACGGCGTGCGAGGGGCGCAGGGAAAAGAAACGCGACCTCGGCTTCCGAGAAGGCAAGCCCGGGTTTGTCTGACGGGGTGATCCAGGTGACCAAGAGATAGAGCGTGAACATGGCGGCGGCGAAATATTCCACCCGGCCTTCTTTTAAAATTTCGCTCATGACTCCGACTGGGTTGCCTGCTCCAGTTTGGCGAAAAAAGAAAAACCAAAAATAAGCCGCGCCGGCAATGGCCCCGATGAGGTACTTGGGTTGGCGCAGGCGGCGCACTTGGTGGCCTACGGCATTGCGCAGCGACATGAGCCGCAAGTAGAGCAGAGCGCGAAAAACGTGCATGGCGCTCAGGTTTCCGTGCCGCCGGTGGCCCGGATGAAGACTTCCTCGAGGCTGACGTCGGTTTCGCCATGGCTGAATTGCGCGACGACTTCCGGCAGCGTGCCGAGCGCGATGCGCCGGCCTTTTTTCATGATGAGCACGTGGGTGCAAATTTCCTCCAGCAGGCTGAGCAGGTGCGAACTGAGAATGATCGCGGCCCCTTCTTCCCGGGCGAGTCGCTTGATCGTGTCCTTCATGCGGCGGATGCCGAGGGGATCGAGGCCGGTGAGGGGCTCATCGAAATACATGACCTTGGGCGAGTGCAACAGGCCGCAGGCGATCACGAGCTTCTGCTTCATGCCGCGGGAAAGCTCGGCGGGCAACTGGTCCCCTTTGTCGGCGATTTCAAGTTCGGCGAGCAAGGCCTCAGCGCGGATTTCGTGCTGGCGCACGTGGTAGATTTTGGCGGCGAAGGCCAAATGCTGGCGCACGGTCAGGTGTTCGAAGAGCCGGGGTTCATCGGGGAAAAACGCGAGCTGGCGTTTGGCGGCGACGGGGTCCGCAGCGAGATCGATGCCCGCGACGCGCAGGGAGCCTGCGGTGGCCGGGATGATGCCCGTGGCGCAGCGCAGTGTGGTGGTCTTGCCGGCGCCGTTGGGGCCGACGAGGCCCATGACTTCACCGGGTTGGACCGTAAATGTCAGATCCTGCACTGCGGTGAAGTCGCCATAGCGTTTGGTGAGACCGTTAACTTCAATCATGGTCGGGGAAGCTGGGCAAAAGCGTCGGCGAAGTAAAGCGAGGCCTCGTTCTATTGCCGGTGGCCTTGCCACGCTCCATGAGATCTGCGGCCCACGGACGATAGCAGGGTGATTGGGGTTACGGGGGAGGTGAAACTTTTTCCATGTAATAGCTGAAACGAGACCGGTCGGACCTTCGTCTTTTCCCCAGTAAACAAAAATCTCCCTATAAAACTTATGAAAACCACTGCCAAAATATTCCTCCTCACGCTGGGCCTCATCGCCTGCACCTTACCCGCCATCCGCGCGGAAGACACCGGTCCGGCCGCTCCCTCACCTGAACGCCGCGAAGAACGCCGCGAGCGTTTCAAGGAAGGTGGCAAACACATGGCCAAGGAGCTGGGTCTGACCGAAGACCAGCAGGCCAAAATGAAAGGACTGATGAAGGAGCAGAAAGCGGCGGCTGAGGCGATCCAGGCCGACACCTCGTTGAGCGAGGAGCAGAGGAAGGGGAAAATGAAGAGTCTGGCGGAGGAATCCAAAGGCAAGCGGCAGGCCTTGATGACGCCGGAGCAGCGCAAGAAGGCCGAGGAAATGCGGACCAAGTTTCAGGAGCGCCGTGCTCGCCATCACGACCGTCCCGGCGCGGAGAAATAAGCAATTTTTCATCCCGGGTGGATGAAATGAACCATGACACCGCAGCCGAGGGGTCGGCTGCGGTGTTTCTTTTTCGACAAATGTCTTCCGGCCCGGAACGCTCCGGGGATGACACAGCGGAAACATATCGTAGTGGGAGGCGGCGCAGCGGGCTATTTTGCCGCCATCACCTGCGCGGAAGCTGATCCCACCGGCACCGTCACGCTTTACGAAGCCACCGCGCATCTGCTCGCCAAGGTGAAGGTGTCCGGTGGCGGGCGCTGCAATGTCACGCACGCCTGCTTCGAGCCGCGCGAGCTGGTGAAGCGGTATCCGCGCGGTCATCGGGAGTTGCTCGGGGCCTTCAGCCGCTGGCAGCCACGTGACACCGTGGCGTGGTTCGAGGCGCGAGGCGTTGAGCTGAAGACGGAGGAGGATGGGCGGATGTTTCCTGTCAGCGACAGTTCGCAGACGATCATCAATTGCCTGGTGGACGCGGCGAAAAAAGCCGGCGTCGTGGTGCGGACGAGTTGCGGAGTGCAGCGGGTAGGGCGCGTTATCCCTGACGCGCCGTTAGCCTCACCCCCAGCGGACGGCGCGTTAGGGATAACGCGCCCTACCTTCGATCTTACGCTCACGACGGGCGAGACGGTTTTATGCGACCGTCTGCTGCTGGCGACGGGAGGGAACAAAGCCAACGCGGGTTTCGAAATTGCGCGGCAGTTCGGGCACACGGTCGAGTTGCCGGTGCCGTCGTTGTTCACTTTTAATATCGAGGATTCGCGTCTGAAGGAATTGCCGGGCGTGGCGGTGGAGGAAGCGGCGGTCGAGGTGGTGGGGCTGAAATTAAAGGAGCGCGGGCCGCTGCTCGTCACCCATTGGGGCTTGAGTGGACCGGCGGTGTTGAAGCTCTCGGCGTGGGGCGCGCGGGTGCTGCATGACTGCGACTATAAATTCAAACTGCGGGTGAACTGGGCGCCTTCGTACACCGTGGAGTCCGCCCGCGCGGCGCTCGAGCAGGCGCGCGCGAACAATCCGAAAAAACAACTTGGGACGTGGTGCCCGCTGGGCTTGCCGGCGCGCTTGTGGGAGAAACTGCTGGGCGCAGCGGGACTCAAACTGGAAACGCAATGGGCGGTGGCCCCGGGTGCGGCGTTGCGCGCGCTCGCGGCGCAGGTGTGCGAGGGGGAATTTGCCGTGGCGGGGAAGAGCACTTTCAAGGAAGAGTTCGTCACGTGCGGTGGCGTGCGGTTGAGCGAGGTGGATTTCAAGACGATGGAAAGCCGGCGCGTGCCCGGGCTGCATTTTGCGGGAGAGTTTCTCGACATCGATGGCGTCACGGGAGGTTTTAATTTTCAGAACGCCTGGACTACTGGCTGGATCGCGGGTCAGGCGATGGCGGCGAAGTAGGCGTGCATTGCGCGCGAGTTTAGCGGGCGCGGCTTTGCAGGCGGGCTTTAGTCATGTGTTCGCGAAGGCCGCCTTCTTTGAGAAAACCTTGCTCAAGTCGCCGGATCAGTTGATCGCGCAGGTAGTTGGCTTGGTGGATCAGGCAGATGGCGATATTGGCGATCGCCCCGGGTGGCGGGGTGTCGACACAGGTCCTATAAGTCTCATAGGTCGTAGGGGACTTGGTTCCGGGTTTTCGAACGTAGAGTGCTTCCTTCGAATCCTTCGCCCAGAGGGGGAAATCGCGTACGCGCAGGAAGTCTTGGTAATCGACGAGCCGTTCCTCGAGGCTGGCGCGGGCCACGTTGGTGAGTTTGATTTCCATTTCCTTGGAGGTGCCGGAGGCTTTCGAGCCCTCGGCGATATTCTGTTTTTCAGAGCGGGCGGCCTGGACCATTTGATCGACGGTGCGATCATCTCGTTTGAGAAAGCGTTCGCAGAAACGGAAGGTGAGATCGTAGACGATTTCGGATTTCTGGTAAGAGAGCCGCTCGCGGTAGTGGCCGTGAGGCGGGATGAAGCCGGGCGAAACGGTGGGCCTGGGCTTTTTGGGAGATGGGACTTATAAGTCCTATACGTCTTATTTTATTTTGATCTGAAACTACCAGCACAGCCCGTGCATCCTGCTTCTGCTGCGCAGCCAAAGCTGAGTCAACGGTTGTGTCCGGTGCGGTGATTATTGACGCCGGAGCGAGGCCCGGCCTTGCTGGCCGACATTATGGAATGGCTACACGACCCTCAGGCTTGGATTAGCCTGCTTACACTCACCGGCCTCGAGATTGTCCTCGGGATCGATAATATTATTTTCATCTCGATTCTCGCCGGGAAACTGCCGCAGGAGCAACAGGCCAAGGCGCGGCAGACCGGCCTCATGCTCGCCCTCATCACCCGCATCGCGCTGCTGGCGAGTATTGCCTGGATGGCGAAACTCACCACGCCGCTCTTCACGATGCTGGGGCACGGCGTCTCGGGACGGGATCTGATTTTAATTATTGGCGGACTTTTTCTGCTCGTGAAGAGCACCATGGAAATCCACGAGAAACTTGAGGGTCACGATGGCCACGCCAATCCCGGCAAGACCGGGGCAAAGATGGGTCAGGTGCTCGTGCAAATCATGCTGCTCGATATCGTGTTCTCCCTCGATTCGGTCATCACTGCGGTGGGCATGGCGCAGCATCTCGGCGTGATGATCACTGCCGTCGTTCTGGCCATGGGGGTGATGCTGCTGGCGGCGGGCTCGATCAGTGATTTCGTGAACAAGCATCCCACACTCAAAATTCTCGCGCTGTCCTTTCTCATTCTCATCGGTGTCACGTTGGTCGCGGAAGGCACGGGCGCGCACATCTCGAAGGGGTATGTTTACTTCGCCATGGCCTTCTCGTTTGGCGTAGAGATGGTGAATCTCCGACTGCGCAAGAAGGGCGCGCCGGTCGAGCTGCACCAGCCATACCGCTGATGGGGTTGCCGGGTAATGGCATTGGCTCTCGGGTTGGTTCTCGGGGTGACATGCTGCCTGGCGCAGACATCCTGACCTCAAGGAATTATCGTGAGCTCACCTCCGCCGCGATTCGGGATAAAATACAATTAACGCGGAGGGCGCGGAGAGCGCGGAGCCTGACGTGATGGGGAAGTGGCACGGGTCTCCTGACCCGTGAGGATTGTTTTGCCGCGTGCGGGTAGCCTCGTTGGAGGGCGAAGTCCGAAAACGGGGCTGTAAGACACCGTGTTTTCGCCTGCGGCTCAAACACGGCTACTCCCGGGTGGCCGTTGTCGTTTTGGCGAAGTCGGAAGGTCGCGCTCCACCTCCGATACAGTTCATCTGGTTTGTGCCGTGACAGGCTCATCTTGTTTCCACGTTCCACTTCTCTCCAAGGGTTGGGATCAGGATGAGTGAGGATGTGTTGCAACGGGCAAAACTTTGACAGACGCAATTGAAGGGATTAGCTAACGGTTCAATTTTAATTCGTGAATATCCCTCGCGCCAAATCCTTCGTTTTTTCAACTGGCTTGGCGCTGCTCGGCTTGCTGGTGCAGGCGCAAGCGGTGGAGGAGAAAGCAACTCCGGCCATTCCCGTGCCGGCATCGGCCACGAAACCGGTGCTCAATGATGACGGTTTCCTGATCGTGGGTTTCGAGCAGCTCGCGTCGTTTGAGTTTACGCCGCCTACCTATGACACGGTGGGGGCGAACGGACTATCGGCGGTGAAGAAGGGTACCGAGCAAATACCGGAACGAATCAAGCAGCTCGACGCGCAGAAAGTGGTGGTGACCGGCTTCATGTTGCCGATCAAAATGAAGGAAGGTCTCGTGACGGAATTTCTTTTGGTGAAAGATGCGATGATGTGCTGCTACGGTGTGATGCCGAAAATCAACGAGTGGGTCATCGTGAAGATGAAAGGTAAGGGAGTGCCGCCGTTGATGGACCTCCCGATCAGCTTCGAGGGGAAATTGAAAATCGGCGAACTGTACGACAACGGTTACCTGACCGGCATCTACCTGCTCGAAGGCGAGAAGCAGACGAAGGTGAAGGGGTGAGGGGGCGAGGAGATATAAAGATAGCTACTCGATTGGCCTTGGAGTGGTTGTAATGTGCTGACGGTGGGTCGAAAAGGTTGCGACGTGGTTGAGCCGAAGCAGAGTCGCCACACTGCGCGTCCGCCCATGATCACGATTCCTGAACTGCTCGCTCCGGCTGGTAACTGGAAAAATCTGGATGCCGCCCTCGATGCGGGGGCGGATGCCATTTATTTCGGCGTGCGCGGTTTTAATATGCGGGCTGCGGCGAAGAATTTCACCGCGCGCGATCTGCAGCGGATTGTCGAGCGTTGTCAGGCGCGCAAGGTGCGGGCTTACCTCACGCTGAATGTCGTGGTGTTTGAGCGCGAAATTTCCCGACTGGAACGTTTATTAAAAGCCGCCAAGGCTGCGGACGTGGATGGGGTGATCTGCGCCGATTTCGCCGTGCTTTCCTTGGCGCGCCAAATCGGACTGGACGTGCATGCCTCGACCCAGATGTCGGTGGCGAATTCGGCTTCGATTACGTTCCTCTATGGTCTCGGCGTGCGGCGTTTCGTGTTGGCGCGGGAATGCTCGTTGGCTGACATCCGGAAGATCAAGGCGACGCTGCGGAAGACGCTCGGGTCTAAAGCTGACGACGTGATGATCGAAGCGTTTGGCCACGGGGCCATGTGTGTGTCGATGAGCGGGCGCTGTTTTCTGTCAAATTTTGAAGGAGGGAAATCCGCCAATCGCGGCGCGTGCTCGCAGCAGTGTCGGCGCGAATATCGCATCGTGGAGGAACGGGAAGGGCAGGAGTGGATCTTGGGCAAGGATTACATTCTGAGTCCGAAGGATCTTTGTACGCTGCCGTTTCTCGAAAAATTGATCGCCGCCGGAGTTGACTCGCTGAAAATCGAAGGGCGAAACCGTGGGCCGGAATATGTCTCGACTGTTGTGGGGGCCTATCGGCGTGCGCTGGATTTTTATGCCGAGAATCGAGGCAAGCGGGGCTGGGAAAAACGTTTTGCTGATTTGAAAAAGGAGCTCTTGGTCGGAGTGGAGCGCGTGTACCACCGCGGGTTTTCCTCGGGCTTTTATTGCGGAAAGCCGATTGGGCAGTGGAATATCGGTCCGCAAAACGCCTCGTCGATGAAGAAGCGCTTCGTCGGGATCGTGGTGAATTATTATCAGCAGCACTCGGTCGCGGAGATTGCCGTGCAAGACGAGCCGTTTGCTCTGGGCGATGAGATTTTTATCGAGGGCAACACCACGGGGTTTTTGCGTCAAAAGGTGGCGTCGCTGCAGATCCAATCCCAAGTGGTTTCGGTCGCACCGAAAGGGGGCCATGTCGCTTTGCACGTCGCCGAGCCTGTTCGACGGGGTGACAAACTCTACGTCATGCGGCCGAAGTGAACCAGGGCAGGGAACTGCCCCACGACGCAGGGCCGGGTTTGGGGATTCGCTCTGAGGTAGATGCGCGCTGACCGCACCATTCTGCTGGCTAGTAAAACGAGACGAGCGTGCAACCTCAGGTAGGGCGAACCCTCCGGGTGAGCCGTACACCGGGCGCGGCTCAGCGGGACCATCCTTCGCCAAGGCTGCGGCTCGGCAAGCGACGCCTCGCTCTATCTCCAGAACCAGATTTCAAACGTCCCCTTATCAAGGGACGTTGCTATTAGCTCATCGCAGACTCGGGTCTCAGCGGGAAATATCGTGCTGGGTGAGAACTTTGAAGCCTCGGCTGTTGATCGATGAGGCGGCGAGCTCGTTGTCTTCGCAGTGAATGGCGATGGCTGATTTCCCCTCGGGACGAAGAATAAAAGAGTAGGCGTAGTGAATGTTCACTTCGACCGCGAGGACGGCACCCAGGATGTGCTTGAGTTGAGTGGCATCGCCAAACTCCACGGCAAGGATATCGCATTCGGCGTAGGCAAAATTATTCGCGGCCAGCAACTCGCGGGCGCGGTCCGGATCGTCGACGACGATGCGGTCAATGGCGGTGTCCGAGGCATCGATGGTGGTGATTGCCATGATGTGGACATCATGCGCCGTGAGCAGCGCGACGAGATCGAAGAGCCGACCGACGCGGCTTTCGATGAAGACGGAAAATTGTTTCACGGGGTCGGTCGCGACCGGTGTGACCGGAGTGGCAGTATCTGACATGGGATTGGGCGGAAGGTAGAAGTGGGGACGGTATGGGTCAACTGACTTTACGGGTGCGGGGTGATTCGGGAATGATTGGGTAGGTTGCGAGCTGGTCTCGCAACGCAAGCGTGGTGCGGCAAGCGCACCACCTACGACGGCAGGCAGAGACGCCGGCGACTCCTTTTTGAACGAGAACGAGAACGAGAATGATAAATTCAAAAACGAGTCCGTCCTTTGTGCGGGCTTGTGCTGTTCTCGGGCTCGGTTAGGAGTAAAAGTGTGAATCCCTCAGAAGCCCATCTGCGCACCGCGCGACGCGCGAATGACAGTGCACGACTCGTGCTGCGTGGAATATTGCTGAATGCCATTCTCGCGGCGGTGAAGCTGGCGGGGGGGATTTTGGGGCACACTTACGCGCTGATTGCCGATGCGGCGGAGTCGATGCTGGATATTCTCTCGTCCACTTTGGTGTGGGCGGGTTTCCGGGTCGCGGCCCGACCACCCGATGCGAATCATCCGTATGGACACGGCAAGGCGGAGCCGTTGGCTGGATTGCTCGTGGCGGTGTTTATTTTCGCGATGGCGGGCTACGTGGGATTGCATGCGGTGGAGGAAATCCGCACGCCGCATCAAGGACCGGCGTGGTGGACCCTGCTGGTGCTGGCCGGCGTGATTGTGGTGAAGACTTGGTTTTCGCGACGCCTGGGAGTGGCGGGGGAAGAGGTGGGGAGTACGGCACTGGGGATCGAGGCGATGCATCACTGGTCGGATGCGCTTACATCGGGTGCGGCGTTTGTCGGTATCTGTATAGCGTTGTGGGGCGGCAAGGGCTGGGAAACGGCCGATGATTGGGCGGCGTTGTTTGCGTGCGTGATCATCGCGTTCAACGGCTTTGCGATGGCCACCCAAGCGCTGGGCGATGTGATGGACGCGGCGGCTCCGGAAAAATTGGAAAACGAAATCCGGGCCCTCGCCCTGGCCGTGCCCGGAGTGCGGGAGCTCGACAAAGTGCGCGTGCGCAAAAGCGGATTGAGTCACTTGGTGGATATCCAAGTGCGCGTCGAGGGCACGCTCTCCGTGCGTGACGGGCATGCCATTGCCCACGCGGTGAAGGATGCACTGATCGCTTCGGTGTCTCATTCCATCAGTGATGTGACCGTACATATCGAACCCACGAAGCAGGTCTAATATCCGAGCCTCCTCACGCGCTGCAGATCGTCAGCGGATCAATTTCTGCGTACACATGCATAGTTTTTACGCAGTCACACCCTGCATTAACCGTACTCTGTTAAAGTTTCTAATTCTAAAATCCCCTAATATGAGCACTCGTAACCCTGCTACTCCCCTCAGCAAAAACCCCAACCTGGTAAAGTGGGTCACGAAAATGGCCGCGCTCACCAAGCCGGCTGCGATCCATTGGGTCGACGGTACCCAAGAGGAGAACGATGTGCTTTGTGGGCAGATGGTCGAGAGTGGGACGTTCATAAAGCTCAACGAAAAACTTTGGCCGGGCTGCTATTATGCCCGTTCCGATGTGGGTGATGTCGCCCGCGTCGAGGAGCGCACTTACATTTGCTCACTCTCGAAGGACGGGGCCGGGCCGACCAACAACTGGGTCGAACCCTTCGCGATGCGCAAGAAACTCAAGGAGCTTTTCGCGGGTTGTATGGCGGGGCGCACGATGTACGTGCTGCCTTACAGCATGGGTCCGATCGGTTCGCCCATTTCACAGCTCGGCGTCGAGTTGACCGATTCGCCTTACGTCGTGGTCAGCATGCGCATCATGGCTCGCATCGGCATGGCGGTGATCAACGAAATCGACAAAGACCAAAAGCGCGTCGTGCCGTGCATGCATTCCGTCGGGGCTCCGCTGGCCCCCGGCCAGAAGGATGTCATCTGGCCCTGCAACCAGGAGAAATATATCGTTCACTTCCCCGAGACCCGTGAAATCTGGAGCTACGGTTCCGGCTACGGTGGCAACGCGTTGCTTGGCAAAAAATGTTTCGCCCTCCGCATCGCCTCCAACATGGCGCGCGACGAAGGTTGGATGGCCGAGCACATGCTCATTTTGGGGGTTGAGGATCCGCAAGGAGAGAAGACTTATGTTGCCGCCGCTTTTCCGAGTGCCTGCGGCAAGACGAATTTTGCGATGCTCATTCCCCCGCCTAATTTCCTTAAGAACGGTTGGAAAGTGTGGACGGTCGGTGACGATATTGCCTGGATCAAGCCCGATGCCGAGGGCCGTTTGCGCGCGATCAATCCCGAGTATGGCTTCTTCGGCGTCGCGCCCGGCACGTCGAACGCCACGAACCCGAATGCGATGGCCGCTCTTGCGAAGAATACGATCTTCACGAACGTGGGACTCACTCCCGAAGGTGGCGTGTGGTGGGAAGGGATGAACGAGACCCCGCCCGCCGAGTGCACCGATTGGCAGGGGAACAAGTGGACGCCGGCGATGGCGAAAGAAAAAGGCACCAAGGCGGCGCATCCGAATTCGCGTTTTGCGGCACCGGCCTCGCAATGCCCCACGATCGATCCCGCATGGGAGGATCCGCAGGGCGTGCCGATCAGCGCGATCGTCTTCGGTGGCCGGCGGCCCACCACGTTGCCGCTGGTTTTCCAGTCCTTCAATTGGAGTGGTGGCGTCTATGCCGGTGCGACGATGGGTTCCGAGATGACGGCCGCCGCCGCCGGTACGGTGGGTAAGGTGCGCCGCGATCCTTTCGCGATGCTGCCGTTCTGCGGCTATCACATGGGCGATTACTTCCGCCACTGGCTCAAGATGCAGCGCTCGCTGTCCGAGACGCCGAGAATTTTCCACGTGAACTGGTTTCGCAAGGATGCCGACGGCAAGTTCATCTGGCCCGGCTATAGCGATAATATGCGGGTCTTGAAATGGATCGTTGATCGCGCCCGTGGTCGTGGTCCGGCTCGGGAAACGCCGATCGGCTGGATGCCCAAGTACGAGCATCTCGATTGGGCCGGGCTCGATTTCAGTAAGGAGAAGTTTGACGCCCTCCAAGCGGTGGATCGCGACGCCTGGAGAACTGAAGTGCTCGGCCACGAGGAACTCTTCCTGAGTTTGCACGATCACTTGCCGCCCCAGTTGATCTTCGAGCGTCAGTTGCTAATTTCGCGGCTCTGAGGGTTGGGTCGGTCGGTTAATCGGTGAGATAATTTCGGCGCCTGATCATCGGATCAGGCACCTCAGAGATCTTGATCCCGAGGAATAACGGTGAGCTCAACTGCGCCGCAACTCGGGATAAAATACATTTAACGCGGAGGACGCGGAGCGTGACGTGATGGGGAAGTGACACGGGTCTCCTGACCCGTGAGGATTGTTATGCAGCGTGCGTATCGCCTCGTTTGAGGGCGCAGTCCGAAAACGGGGCTGTAAGACACCGCGCTTTCGCCTGCGGCTCAAACGCGGCTACACTCCTGGTAGCCAGCGCGCCCGGAGGTCGCGCTCCACCTTCGATCCAGTTCATTCGGTTTGCGCCGTTACTGGCTCAGCTCGTATCCTCGTCCCCCTCGCTGCACGGGCTGGGATCAGGATGTCTGAGACTATACTGAGCGTCACAGTAGCGGCGGTTGACCTCAACCCCCACTCCAGTGATCAACTTGTCGTCTCGGCAGCCGCGACCGAATTACAATTTGTACGGCAGGGGGAAACGCGAGGTGAGGGCGACAACTTTCGTCTTCGTCGCGGCGATCACGGCGGCTTCGTCGGGCTGGCCGACGGCGCTGAGGACTCCGTCGATGAGGCTCGCGATCTCGTTCATCTCGGCTTCCTTCATGCCACGGGTCGTCATCGCAGGCGAACCGAGACGAATACCGGAAGCTTGAAACGGCGAACGTGTCTCGAAGGGAACCGTGTTTTTATTGCACGTGATGTTGGCTTTATCGAGCGTCTCCTGCGCGACCTTGCCCGTGAGCTCGGGAAATTTGGCGCGGAGATCGACGAGCATGAGATGGTTGTCGGTGCCACCGGAGCCGATCTTGTAACCACGAGCAGTCATCGCAGCGGCGAGGGCCTGCGCGTTCTTGATCACTTGGCCGGAGTATTCCTTGAACTCGGGTTTCAAGCACTCCGCGAAACAGACCGCCTTTGCGGCGATGACGTGCATCAGCGGGCCGCCCTGGCCGCCAGGGAACACGGCGGAGTCGATGGCTTTCGCGTGCGCGGCTTTGCACAGCGTGAGACCGCCGCGCGGACCGCGCAGGGTTTTGTGCGTGGTGGTGGTGACGAAATCAGCGTGCGGGAATGGCGAGGGGTGATGGCCCGAGGCGACGAGACCGGCGATGTGCGCAATGTCGGCGAAGAGCAGCGCGCCGACGCTGCGGGCGATCTCACCCATGCGGGCGAAATCGATGATCCGGGAATAGGCGCTGGCGCCGACGGTGATCATCTTGGGCTTCTCGCGCGTGGCGATGGCGGCGAGCTCGTCGTAATCGATCAGGCCGTTGTCCTCGCGAACACCGTATTGGCAGAAGTTGTAGAGTTTGCCGGAGAAATTGGCTGGGTTGCCGTGGGTGAGATGGCCGCCGTGGCTGAGATTCATGCCGAGGATCTTGTCGCCGGGCGAGAGGATCGAAGTGTAGACCGCGAAGTTGGCCTGCGAGCCGGAGTGCGGCTGGACGTTGGCGTGATCGGCGTTGAAAAGTTTCTTCGCGCGCTCGATGGCGAGCGTCTCGACCTTGTCCACCTGCTCGCAGCCACCGTACCAGCGCTTGCCCGGATAACCCTCGGCGTACTTGTTCGTCAGCACCGAACCTTGGGCCGCCATGACGGCCGGATAGGTGAAATTTTCCGAGGCGATGAGCTCGATGTGGCTTTGCTGCCGGGCGAATTCGCCGGTGATGGCGGCATAGATTTCAGGATCGAGCTGGGCGAGGGGAGTGGCGTTGAGGGACATGGAGGATTTCGATTTTAGTTTCTCGATTTTCGAATGGGCAAACAGAAAGCAGTCTGCGAATCGGCAATCTGCAACCCGAAATCGGCGCGAAGCGTGTCTCAAGCTACAGAGTTGTCAGATGACCGCAGATGGCACTGAGCAACACGAATTAGGGGAATCCTTGGCAGAATTGATCTCAAGTCCCCTTCGACGTTCAGGCCTCCTGATCCCAAAGTACTCAAGTGGCTTCACCTTGTTTAGAGATGAACGCTGTTTGACTGAGGTGGCTAGAAAAACAGCCAAGCCACCAGGGCCAAAATCGGGAGGAGAAAGGGCAGGCTGTATTTGAAGACGTAGCCGAAGAAAGTCGGGACTTTGACTCCGGCACTTTCAGCCATGCTTTTCACCATGAAGTTTGGTCCGTTGCCGATATAAGTCATCGCGCCGAAAAATACGGCGCCCAAACTGACGGCGACCACGAATTGCGGCCACGTTTCCAGGAGAGTGTGGACCGCGCGCCGATCATAGGCGTCGCCGCCGGCGGTGATTTCCGCCGGGGTGCGGGGGACGAAGGTCACCTCGGCGAGCTTGAGGAAGTTGACGTAGGTCGGGGCGTTATCGAGCACCGAGGACAGCGCACCGGAGGCGAAATAATACTGGGCCGGCTTGGTGAGTTTGGCTTCCTGGCCGTGTTCTTCCAAGTAGCCGAGCGCGGGCATCATCGTCAGGAAAATGCCGAGGAACAGCCAGGCGACTTCCTTGATCGGGCCGAAGTTGAAGGAGTTCATTTCATGAACCGGCTTCGGGGTTAATTTCCAGGAAGCGAACGCAGCACCGAGCATGACGGCTTCGCGGATGAAAAACCGCTCGGGCATGAATACGCCGACGATGATCATAAGCAGGAAAACGATATTGATGCCGCCTTCGAAACCCCACGTATCCGATTTCTCCGCGGCTTGTCTCGTCTTCGCATCGACCTTGGAAAAGTTGTGGGAATCGATGGCGTAGAAGACGCCAAGAATGAGCGCGATGACGAGGGCCCAAGGTAAGATGGCCTGTTCCAGCAGCCAGAAGAACGGCACGCCGCGCAGGAAGCCGAGGAACAGGGGCGGATCGCCGATGGGGGTCAGCGCTCCGCCGCAGTTCGAGACAATAAAAATAAAGAACACGATGTGAAACGGGCTGATGCGGTATTTGTTCAGACGGATCCACGGACGGATGAGCAGCATGGAGGCACCGGTCGTGCCGACGAGATTGGCAATGATCGCGCCAATGAGGAGAAACACGACGTTCTCCATGGGCGAACCCTTGCCCTTTACCTTGAGATGAATGCCTCCTGCCACGACGAACAACGAACCGATCAGACTGATGAAGGAAAAATATTCGTGCAGCGTGTGGGTGATCGCCGAGCTTTCGTGGAGTTGAAACCAATAGTAGGCGGCGACAATCAAGCCGAGGCCCGTGGCGACATACGAATAGGAGTGCTCCCACCAGAGTTTCACTTTCGCCGGGGAGAGCGGCATGGTGGCAATCAACAACAGCAGCAGGCCAAACGGGATGATCAAGAGTGGCGGGATATGAACCGCCTCACCCGGCGCACCAGCAGCGTACGCGGGCAATACTGAGCCGATGAGCAATGCGAGAAAGATGAGCCCTCTTTTCATGATCTGAGAGATTCCATTCGGTGGGCGATGACAAGGTGTACAGGCGTTCCCGGCAATTCACGGTAGCAATATCACAAAATCCTCTGGGTGGAGGGTGGATGAATCACCCTCAGAGAGAAAGACCAATCACGCCGTTGCCGACGTTGTCATTACGAGAAACGGAGTGACGAAACAATCCAGCGAACTGGATCGCCCCGCCCGCCTTCGGCAGGCTCGCGATGACAAGGCAAGTGTGATGCATGCGGGTTGGAACGATGGCGAGGGGAAGGACGGTGTTGAGGCTGTCGCAAGCGACAGCCCTACAAAAGCAGGTGGATCATGCAGGGTCGGCCCTTGTGGCCGGACCGAGCGGGGGATGCGGCGCAACGTTTACGCGGCACGGCCACAAGGGCCGGCCCTACAGTTTGAAGGCTAAAAATAATTTGCCTGATTTTTGAGCGGGCATAAAAAAAGCCGCGACGTGAGTCGCGGCTTGAGGGGGGAACGGCGCGTTAGGATTAACGCGTTCGATCTGATTATTGGGCGGTCGGAGCGGCGGCTTCGGCGGCAGGCGCGGCGGCGCCGGCGGCCTGCTTCTGGGCTTCGAGTTCCTGCATCGCGGCTTTGCGGCTGAGGCGGACCTTGCCGGAACGCTCGTCGATGCCAACGCATTTGACCGTGATGGAGTCGCCAACCTTGCAGACGTCTTCGGTACGGCGGACGCGGAAGTCAGCCAGCTCAGAGATGTGGACGAGGCCTTCCTTGCCGGGCATGCACTCTACGAACGCGCCGAATTCCTTCACGCCGGTGACGCGGCCGGTGTAGATCTTGCCGATCTCGATCTGGGAACCGCCGCCGCAGAGGGCGTCGATTTCCTGCACGGCGCGGTTCATCGCGTCGGCGTTGTTCGAGTAGATGAAGACCTTGCCGGAATCGTCGTCGGCGATGTCGATCTGCGCACCGGTCGTCTCGGTGATGCGACGGATCGTCTTGCCGCCTGGCCCGATGAGCAGGCCGATCTTCTCGGGATCGATCTGGATCGTCTGGATGCGGGGAGCGTACTTGGAGAGATCGGTGCGCGGAGCGGGGAGCGAGGCAAGCATCGACTTGAGAATCTCGATGCGGGCGTCGCGGGCTTGGAACACGGCGGTCTTGGCAATCTCGAAGGGGAGACCGTTGATCTTGAGGTCGAGTTGGAAGCCCGTGATGCCCTTGGTCGTGCCGGCGATTTTGAAATCCATGTCGCCGAAATGATCTTCCTCACCGAGAATGTCGGTGATGGTCGTCCACTTCGTGATGGAGCCGTCGGCCGCCATTTCGGTCATGAGACCGCAGGAAATACCGGCGACAGGAGCGATGATCGGTACGCCGGCATCCATGAGAGCCAAGCAGCCGCCGCAGATGGAAGCCATCGAGGTCGAGCCGTTGGAGGCCATGATCTCGGAGACGACGCGGATGGAATACGGGAACACATCCTCCGGTGGGAGAATCGGAACGAGCGAACGTTCGGCGAGCGCACCGTGGCCGATTTCGCGGCGACCGGGGCCGATGAAACGACCGGCTTCACCGACGGAGAACGGCGGGAAGTTGTAGTGGAGGATGAAGCTCTTCGAGGTGGCGCCGCCGGTGAGGCCGTCCATGTCCTGCGCTTCCTTGGTTGGCCCGAGGGTGACGATGGCGATGTTCTGGGTGTCGCCGCGTTGGAACATGGCGGAGCCGTGAACGCGCGGGAGCACGCCGACCTGCGAGTTGAGCGGGCGAAGGGATTTCGCGTCGCGTTTGTCGGAGCGGACGCCGTTGGCGAGAACCGTTGCGCGGTAGGCTTTGTATTGGAGGTCTTCGAACACGACGTTCAGATCGACATCGGTGAACTTGCCTTCGCCGAGTTCGGCGAGGAGAGCGGCTTTCGCCTCTTCCTTGAGGAGCTTCACGTTGGCGGAGCGGACGTTTTTCTCGTAGCCAAAGATGGCGGCGGAAACGCGTTCAGCGGGAACGACGCGCTCGATGATGGCGCGGGCTTCGGGAGTGGCGCCGACGAGTTTGAAGGTGGCCTTCGGTTTGCCGGCGAGAGCGACGAGCTCCTTGATGGAGGTGATGATGGGCTGGATGGCCTGGTGGCCGAATGCGAGGGCCTCGATGAATTTCTCCTCGGAGATTTGGTCGGCGGAACCTTCGATCATCAGCATGTCTTTCGTATTGCCGACGTAGATGAGGTCGAGCGCGGACGAATACATCTGCTCGATGGTGGGGTTGGCGACGAACTGATCGTCGATCAATGCGACGCGGACGCAGCCGATCGGCCCGTTCCATGGAATGTCGGAGATGGCGAGGGCGGCGCTGGCGCCGTTGACCATCGCGATGTCGGAATCGTTGATCAAATCGGCCGACAGGAGCGTGCCGATGATCTGCACTTCATTGAGGAAACCCTCGGGGAAGAGCGGACGGCAGGGACGGTCGCAGAGGCGGGAGATCAAGATTTCGCGCTCGGAAGGACGGCCTTCGCGTTTGAAGTAACCGCCGGGGAAACGGCCGGCCGCAGCATATTTGTCGCGGTAGTCGCAGGTGAGCGGGAAGAAATCCTGACCGGGACGCATGGTTTGCGCGGCGCAGGCGGTGACGAGGACGTTGGTTTCGCCAACGTTGACGTTGACGGCGCCGCCGGCGAGTTGGGCGATGGAGCCCGTGGAGAACGTGAGCCCGAGACCGGGCACGGTAACATTATGTTTCTGATTCATGGTATTTAACTTTTCTGAGATGCGCGCTGGCGGGTGGAGCGGGGATTATCCCCGGAGTCGGGCGAAAATATCGCCGAACAATCCTCCCGGATGCGCGCGGGTAGCATTTACCTTTTTCGTGGCATCCTCTGAATCAGCTCCGAGAAATTTCGGGTTACGGCTCTCTGTTTTTGGAGAGAAGTAAACGGAAATGTCCCGGGTGTCTGGTTCTTCTGAGGGGAGCTAAACGAAAGGCGGCCCGTCGGTGGGCCGCCTTTCGTGAAAACGGGTTACTTGCGCAGGTTTAGTTTCTGCAGCAGGTCGTTGTACTTGGCGAGGTCTTCGCGCTTGAGATAATCAAGCAGCTTGCGACGACGGCTCGCCATTTGGAGAAGGCCGCGGCGGCTGTGGAAATCCTTACGATGCGTGCGCAGGTGCTCGGTCAAGTGATTGATCCGGGCGGTGAGCAGCGCGATCTGGACGTCGCTGGAGCCGGTGTCCTTCTCGTGGGTTTTGTATTGGGCGATGACTTCTGATTTAACGGGTTGTGACATGTTTTAGGTTGTTGATGACGCGGTCGTTTGGAGGCCTTTCGGCTTCGTGCCACTAGCTTTTGGAGGGCCGGTGGTACCGTTAGTGTCCGGTTGCCCGGACTGACCGTGGTGGAGCCTGCGACCAGCAGACTACCACTAACGCAAGCGGCCATTAATCAAACCGGAGGCCGATCCTGCAAGCGTAATTTTTCGTGAAAGAAAATGGGACGGGATGGCGCAAAATTCGGGTAAATCTGCTCGCGCCGGTAGGGGTAGAAAAAGGGCACGCCTCCCGCCAAAAGAGTTGGCTGGGCTGATCCGCCGCCTCGACGAGCTAGCGGGAGAGCGATAAACCACGCCGACGCGCGACCGAAGCCAGACGACGTTTAGCGGCTTTGGTCAGACGAATGGTCGCGGTAGTCATAGGGTAAAATTGTAACAGGGCTGGAGGGTTGTCAATAGGAGCACCGGAGGTTGACGTGTGGCGCTCAACTCTCCCAGTTCTCGACCAATAGGCCGGAAACGCGGCGGAATTCGCGGACGTTGCGGGTGACGACGGTTGCGCCGAGACGCAGCGCTTGCGCGGCGATCAAGGAGTCGAAGGGGCCGATGCCTTGGCCGCGTGCTTCGAGCTGGTGGCGAATGACGGCGTAGCGATGCGCATCTTCGCGGATGAACGGTTCGACGGTTAATAATTGCTCCAAGGCTTGCAGCTTTTTCCGTTGGGTGGAGCTGGCTCCCTTGATCACGCCAAATTCGCGTTCAGCCAGAACAATCACGGAGAGTCGCAGTTCGTCCTTCACGAAGGCGGCCTGCATTTGTTTCACCAAGTTGCCGGCGGCTCCGCGCATGTAAGCGGAGATGGCGTTGGTGTCGGGCAGATAGAGCATGGCGATCAGTCGCGCGGAACGTCCTTGGCCGAGTGCGGCGGGACATCTGCGAGGTCGGGACAGGAGCCGGCGAGGGCGAAAAATTTCCGTTGGCGTTCCGCTGCGTCGGCGACGAGCGGTTCGAGCAAGATGCCCCGGGCGGTCTTGGAAACTTTGACTTCTGCACCCGGCAGGCGAAACGCCTTGGGCAGCCGCACGGCTTGGGAGCCGCCGTGTTGAAAGAGTTTCGCTTTGGTGAGGATCGCCATGTATCTACACGTAGCTACAGCGAGGCGTCAGTCAAGCCGGCGGGACTGGCCGGCTGCGGGCCCGGTGGTAAATCAATTGCTCCGCAACGACAGGCCTTTGATGCCTTCGCAGCCGGGGAGTTTTTTCACTTTGCCGAGAATGCTCATGCGGTGGAGAAAGAGTTCGTTGCGGACGACGGAGTGGGAGACGAGCACGATGAGCTGGGCGCGTTCGACCGCGAGCGGGTGCGAGTAGGTGGCGTTGGCGACGCCGACGAGCTCGGGCCATTTATCGCGGATGCTGTGTTCGAGCGAGTCGTGGCTGATGCGATATTTAACGAGCAGGCTGTCGATGACGGAACCGAGTTCGATCGGTTTGCGTTTGCGGGAGCGGCTTTCGTCCTCGGGGAGCCCGCGCAGATCAGCGATGAGGTTTTCAATCGCGCGGCTGAATTCCTTGGGCTCGGCAGGAGGCATGACGAGAAGTAACAAGGATCAAAGGACAAGTGACAAGAGGTGAATGCCCGGTCCCTGATGCTTGGCCCTTGGAATCGGTCACTTCACGCACCCGTGTTTTGCCGGTCGTAGAGGGATTTGTAGAGGGCGTTGCCGGCGTAGAGAGACGCGTGGTCGCCTTGGGCGACGATCTCGCCTTTGTCGAAGACAAGAATCATCGAGGCATCGCGAATCGTGCTGAAACGATGAGCGATGATCAGCACGGTTTTGCCGACGACGAGTTTCTTCAACGCGTCCTGCACGGCGGCTTCGCTGTCGGAGTCGAGGGCACTGGTGGCCTCGTCGAGGATGAGGATCGGTGCGTTGCGGAGAAAAGCGCGGGCGATGGCGATGCGTTGCTTTTGTCCGCCGGAGAGGCGGCCGCCGCGTTCGCCGACCACGGTGTCGTAGCCCAAGCCGCCTTCGAGCGTGATGATGAATTCATCGGCGTGGGCGTTGCGGGCGGCGGCGAGCACTTCGTCTCGGGTGGCGTCTTCGCGGCCGAGGAGAAGATTGTGGTAGATCGTGTCGTTGAAAAGTACCGGCTCCTGGGAGACGAGGGCGATATTGCGGCGGAGGTCGGCGAGGCGGAGTTTGCGGATATCGAGGCCATCGATGGTCACTGCTCCGGCACTCGTCTCGTAGAAACGTGGCACGAGGTTGGCGAAGGTGCTTTTGCCCGCGCCACTCGGGCCGACGAGGGCGCAGACGGTGCCGGCGGGGATTTGAACGCTGACACGGCGCAGAACCGGCTCATCCGATTTGTAGGCGAAGGTGACGTTGGTGAAAGCGACTTCGCCGCGCAGCCGGTTGATCGAGACCGGTGCGGTCGGATCGGAGATGGTGACGGGTTCGTTGAGGACGACTTCGAGGCGATCAAGTGCGCCGAGGCCGCGTTTGAGCTCGTTGTTAAAGCTGCCGAGTTTCTTGATCGGATCGTAGCTGGCGTAGAGTGCCGTGATCAGGGTGATGAAGACGGCTTCGCTGAGATGAACGCGGTAAGCGTAGAGCAAGGTGAACGCGATGCCGACGCCGGAAATGATTTCGATGAGCGGCGTGAGCGCCTTTTCGTACTTCATGAATTTTAACTGCGCGCGGATGAGTAGCTGTGATGCACGGGTGAAACGGGTGACCTCGCGATTTTCCAGGCTGAAGGCGCGCACCTCCTTGGTGGCGCTGAGATTCTCGCTGAAAACACTGGTGACTCCGCCCAGTTCGGCCTGGATCCGGCCGGCGCGCTTGATGAGTTTTTGGCCGATGTAGCGAATTGGCAGAACCGACAAAGGCACGACTGCGAGAGTCACCAAAACAAGCGCGACGCCTTGCTCATGGTAAGCGGTCCAGGCAATAAAGGAGATGCTGCCGATGAGCGTCGCGGGGCTCCGGACAATCTCGTTGGCAACGGTGGTGAGGGTGACTTGGAGCTGATTGGCGTCGGACATGCCGCGGGAGAGCAGGTCGCCGGTGGAATGGCTCTGAAAAAACGAGAGCGGGAGAATCTGGAGTTTGCGGAAAAATTCCAACCGCAGTGCTTCAAGCACGCGGGTTCCGACCAGTTGGATGAAATAGGTGTTCAGGTAGCCCGCGACTCCGCGAATAAGAAACACTACCGGAATCCAGAGGACCACGACCACGAGTTGCCAGGTGGCGAGAGGGGTGGCTTTCTCGGCGAAGATAACCGGAAAAACTTTCTTCACCATCAAGGGAAGACCCGCGCCCGAGGCCAAGCCGGCCACGATGCCGCAAAAAATGGCGAAGGCCAGAATCGGACGGTGCGGTCGGAAGAAACGAAAATAAGGACGGAAGCGGGAGAGCATCAGCGGGCGGGGTAGATTAAGGGGATGCTTTGGCGGCCGTGGCGGCGGTACAACTTGAAATCGGAGTCGAGGGTGAAGACCCGCGAACGGTCGTGGAGTTCACTCATGCGCACGAGACTGGCGTCGGTGAGGGACATGGGGACGTCTTGGTATTTGAGCAAGAGATGGGAGATGGCTTCGAGATGATCATCCAGATCGAAGGCGAGTTTGACCAAATCCTCTCGCAGGTAACTCAACAGGGTGGCGACACCGCCCGGTTTGTCCTGAAGGAGAAACAAGCACTCGGAGATGACCGCCTCACAGGTGAGAAAGGGCGGTCGTAAACTGTGCAGTTGTTCAGCTGCCCAGTGATGAAAGGGGTCTTTGCGATCAAGCACGGCCATCAGCGGCCCAGAATCAAGGACGACGGGATCGTCCATAGCCCGGCAGGGTTTTGCTGAGGGCGGAAAGATTGCCTGGGCCGTCCAGCACCCCGATCAGGTGCTTCGCCCGCTCGTAGAAGGATCCTTGGGGCGCGGTCGTGGCCTCGGACTGTTTCGCAAAAGCTTCCCGGAGCAGTGCGGACTTGGTCGTGCGCTTGCGCGCTGCCTCGGCTTGGAGCCGGGCATGAAGCGACTTGGGCATTTTGACCGAAACGGTGGGCATGGGAGGTTGGTATGACCGGTTTGGCAGAGTGTCAATACGGAGGTGTCGTTCAATCTTTCGCCGCGCGCACGTCGAGCGCATCGCGCAGACCGTCGCCGAGGAAGTTGAGCGAGAGGAGTGTGAGGGAAAACAGCGAGCCGGGGAAAACGAGCAGCCACCAATACTCCTCCATTTTATCAGCGCCGTCTTTGATGAGCGTGCCCCAGGAACTCATCGGCGGTTGGACACCGAGACCGAGAAAACCGAGGAAAGCTTCGAGGAGCATGACGGACGGAATCGTGAGCGTGGCGTAGACGATCACGGGGCCGAGCAGATTGGGCAGCAGGTGGCGGAAGATGATCCGGCGAGGGGAGTAGCCGAGAGCGCGGGCGGCTTCGATGAATTCCATTTTCTTGAGGGACTGCACTTGTCCGCGAACGATGCGCGCCATCGTCAACCATTCGACGGCGCCGATGGCGACGAAGAGCAAAACGATATTTCGTCCCAGAAAAACCATGAGCAAAATGACGAAGATCGTGAAGGGCAGGGCGTAGAGAATATCGACGAAGCGCATCATCAGGGCGTCGGTTTTGTTTCCCGCGTAACCGGAGATTGCGCCGTAAACGACGCCGATGGAGAGGGCGACCAAGGTGGCGCACAGGCCCACGCCAAGGGAAATCCGGCCGCCATACAGGATGCGCACGAGCAGGTCGCGGCCATGTTGATCCGTGCCGAGCCAATGGGCCGAGCCGGGAGGCGCGAAAGCGTTGCTCAGTTCCTGTTCGTTGTAGGTGTAGTGGGAGAACCACGGGCCGACGACACAAAGCACGGTGAGCAGCAGCAGCACGCCGCCGCCGAAAACAGCGAGGCGATTCCCCCGCAGCCGGTGCCACGCGTCCGACCACAGTGAATGCCCGGCTTCGGTGGCAACGGGGGGAGCGGAAGAGATGGGTGGGGATGCCGCAGTCATATCATTCGAAACGCAATTTGGGGTTCAGCCAGACTTGGACGACGTCGACCACGAGGTTCATGACGACGATGAGCGTGGCGTAGAGGACGACGAGGCCGACCACGAGGGTGTAGTCGCGATTGGTGGCGCTGGTCACGAATTCGCGGCCGAGGCCGGGGATTTGGAAAATGGTTTCGATGATGAAGGAGCCGGTGAGAATGCCCGCGATGGCGGGGCCGAGAAACGAAACCACCGGGGCAAGTCCGCCGTGCAGGGCGTGACGAAAGATGATGCGGACCTCGCTCGCGCCTTTGGCGCGGGCGGTGCGGATGAAATCGAGATTCAATACTTCGAGCAGGCCGCCGCGCGTCAGTCGCATGAGATACGCGGCATAGACAAATCCGAGGGTGAGCGAAGGTAGCACGCGGTCGTCGGCGTATTCCCAGCCGGAGACATTAAACCAGCGGAGGTAGATGCCGAAGACGAGGGCGAGAATCGGCCCCAGCACAAACGTCGGCACGCAGATGCCGATCAGGCCGGTGGCGGTGCAGAGGTAATCAAGCCAGGTATTGCGGCGGGCGGCGGCGAGAATGCCGAGGGGCAAGCCGACCACGAGCGCGACGCCGAGGGCGAGGCCGCCGAGTTCGAGCGAGACGGGGAGTTTGGCGGCGATGATTTCGTTGACCGTGCGGTTGGTGAATTTGAAGGACGGGCCGAAATCTCCCTGCACCAAGTGGCCGAGGTAGCTGAGGTATTGCCGCCAGAGCGGCTGATCGAGGCCGTAGTGGGCATTGAGATTTTTCAGGATTTCCGGCGAGACGGCTTTTTCGGCGGTGAAGGGTCCGCCCGGCACGAAGCGCACCATGAAGAAAGTGAGGGTCACGATGACAAAGAGCACCGGGATGAGTTGCAGCAGGCGGCGGACGACGAAACGAAGCATCGGGCAGGAGTGAGAGTGAAAGTGAAAGTGACGGCAAGCCCGGCTTGGAGGGGTGATTTGTTTCGCAACAATTACGTCGCGGCCTGTTTTTCAATTGAGGGTCCGTCACCCGGCATGCGTGGTGATGATGGTCGGTGGTGCGCTTGTCGCACCACGTTGCGAGACAAGCTCGCAGCCTATGAAGTTACTTCGCGCCTTTCGGCACGGCCACAAGGGCTCTACCTCAGTCGTCTGTCTTGCAGACGCCGCGAATGTGCGCAATCACGGCCGGTGCAAGACCCCGGCCCTGCGTCGAATTCAGTCTGCCTTTGGTCTTAACTCAACGGCAGTGGGCCAGAGGCCAGGTTCCGCCTGGGATCGCGCTTCACTCGACCAGATCGAGATATTTGTAGGGGTGATGATCGAGGAGCGTGGGATAGGAGCCTTTCACTTTGGGGCTCTGCGCGAAAATTTTGGTGTAGTGGTAGATCGGGATCATCGGGCAATCCACCATGAGAATCTCGTCCATTTTTTGATAAATCTCATAACGCTCCGCTTCGGTTTTGGCGATCAACGCCTGCTGAAATAACTGATCGTAGGCGGGGTTGGAATATTGGCCGTCGTTGTTGCCGTTGCCGGTGATCCAGATTTCCAGAAACACATGCGGATCGACGTAGTCGGCGATCCAGCCGGCGCGACCCAGGGTGAAGTTGTGCGTGCGCATCGTATCGCGATAGACTTTCCATTCTTGATTTAAGAGATGGATGTCGAGGCCAAGATTTTGCTGCCACATCTGCTGGATCGCTTCGGCGAGGATGCGGTTGTTGCTGGAGGAATTGTAGAGCAATTCCGTCGACGGAAAGCCTGCGCCGCCCGGAAAGCCGGCTTCGGCGAGCAGGCGGCGAGCATCATCATAACTGCCGGTGAGACGGGCGCGGGGAAAATAGCCAGCGGTGCCGGGGTAACTGAGCGAATACGCGGGCTGTTGGTCGCCGCGCAGTACTTGTCGGACGAGGCTTTCGCGGTCGATGGCGAGAGCCATGGCGCGGCGCACGCGGACGTCGTTGAACGGCGGGCGGGTGACGTTGAAGACGTAATAGCTGACGCCGAGATAGGGTTCGATGTGTAGTAGCTTCGGGAAATCGCGACGGTAAGTGTCGATCTTGCCGACGGGTAGATTGAGGGTTTGATGAATTTGTCCGGTGCGGAACATGCGTTCCTCGGTGCCATCGTCTTCGATGGGGAAGAACTCGATGCCGTCGAGTTTCACGGTGGCGGCGTCCCAGTAGAACGGATTGCGCTCCACGGATATTTTTTCGTTGGGCGACCAGGATTTGAGTCGGAATGGGCCGTTGCTGACCATTTTGCCCGGTCGGGTCCAGGGTGATCGGCGCTCGAGGAGCGGGCCGTGCTTGGCAATTTCCTTAATGGGCACCGGCATCCACGCATAGTGGCTTGCGATGATTTTCAGTAAGAAGGGAGTGGGGGATTTGAGGGTGACGATGAGGGTGCGTTCGTCGGGTGCTTGGAAGCCGACGGCGGAGAAATCCAGCAGCGTTCCCTTATTGTATTCCTCGGCGCCCACGACGTACCACAGCAGATAGGAATATTCCGAAGCGAGGGCCGGGCTGAGCATCCGTTGGTAGGACTGGACAAAATCAGCGGCGGTGAGCGGCGCGCCATGGGACCACTTCAAGTTGGGGCGAAGGTGAAAGGTGTAGACCAGGCCGTCGGCGGAAATTTCCCAGCGTTCGGCTTGGCCCGGGATGGGATGGAGATCATGCGGATCCTCGGCCACGAGACTTTCGAAGAGCGCGACGATGATCTGATGTTCAACGAGTCCGTTTACCACCTGCGGATCGATATCTTGGGGCTCGGCACCGTTGCCGAGGCGGAATATTTTCGGAGGGAGTGCGGCAGATGATGTACTGGTCGATGGCGCGGAATCGTGCCGCCTGCAGGCGGTGAGGAGCAGTGCGGCGAGGGCAACAGTGATCAGTGGGGTGAACAGGGCGCGGTGGTTCATGGGCGAAGAGCTGAAATGGTTTGCGAGCGAGTGTCTGCTCGTGCCTTGGGACGGGAAAATCTGAATGGTGTGCGGGCAACCTGAAAGCGCCTTGGGGACAAGTCGCTCCACCTTCAAGGTAATGGCTAAGCGAGCAGGCGCTTCAGGTATTCGCCGTAGGAGGATTTGCCGAGCTGCTTGATGTTCGCTTCGAGGCCGGCGCGGTCGATCCAGTTTTTCTTGTAGGCGATTTCCTCGAGGCAGGCGATTTTCAGGCCGGTGCGGTTTTCGAGGACGTTGACGAATTGGGCGGCTTCGATGAGTGAGTCGTGCGTGCCGGTGTCGAGCCACGCGGTGCCGCGCCCGAAGAGTTCGACGTGCAGTTTATTGCGCTCGAGGTAGAGCCGGTTGAGATCGGTGATTTCGAGTTCGCCACGCGGGGAAGGCTTGAGTGAGCGGGCGAGGGCGACGACGTCCTTGTCGTAGAAATAAAGCCCGGGGACGGCGTAGTTGGATTTGGGCTGCGCGGGTTTCTCCTCGAGGGAAATTACGCGGCCGTCTTTCGCGAATTCGACCACGCCGTAGGCGGTGGGATTGGCGACGTGATAGCCGAAAATCGTGGAGCCGTCGGTGCGGGCGCTGGCTTCGACGAGGGAGTTCACGAATTCGGCGCCGTAGAAAAGATTGTCGCCGAGGACGAGAGCGGACGTTTCCTGGCCAGTGAGAAATCCGGTGTCGCCGGCAATGTGAAATGCTTGGGCCAAGCCGTCAGGGCTGGGTTGCTCGGCGTAGCTGAATTTCATGCCGAGAGTGGTGCCATCCCCGAGAAGTTTGCGGAAGAGCGGGAGATCCTGCGGTGTGGAGATGAGGAGCACCTCGCGGATGTCGGCGAGCATCAGGACCGACAGCGGATAATAAATCATCGGCTTGTCGTAAACCGGCATGAGCTGCTTGCTCACCGCGATGGTCAGGGGATAGAGCCGGGTGCCGGAGCCGCCAGCGAGGATCACGCCCTTCCGAACGGGCATGCCAGTTGAAGTGGGAAGTTGAAGTGAGGACATCAGCGATCGAGTGATTTGATAAGGCCGTGGATCATGCGGGAAAGTTCGCGGAGTTCGGTGACAAGCTCTGCGCGTTTCTGTTGAGTGATGTAGCCGAGCGCGACGGCACGCAAGACTTGCGAGCGTGTTTCTCCAGCCGATCCTTTGGTGAAACCGAGGAACTGCTTGAATTCGGCTTTGCCGGTGCGCTCGGCACCTTCGGCGATATTGTCGGCGATGCTGTTTCCGGGGCGGGTAATCTGGTCTTTGAACCCCCCGTCGCGACAATCGATCAGGACACGATAAATTTTTATGCTCAATGCATGTGATCGACGCCAGACATCCAACCTTTCAAAGGTGTCGCTGTGTGGCTCCCTGGCTGATAACTTCAACTTAAACTTCAGGCTTCAACTGGCGCGGTGCCGAGGCGTTCGAGTTGGTAGGAGCCGTCGAGGATGCCTTTCCACCATGCTTCGTGGTCGAGATACCATTGCACGGTTTTGCGGAAACCGGAGCTGTGATCCTGCTTGGGCGTCCAGCCGAGTTCGCGTTTGATCTTCGTGGCGTCGATGGCGTAGCGCAGATCGTGGCCGGGGCGGTCGGTGACGTAGGCGATCTGAGAGTCGTACTTTTTGCCGTCGACGCGCGGGCGGAGTTCGTCGAGGAGCGAGCAAAGGAGGCGGACGAGATCGATGTTTTTGCGTTCGTTGTTGCCGCCGATGTTGTAGGTTTCGCCGACTTTGCCGTGGGCGATGACGGTGTGCAGGGCTTCGGCGTGATCGACGACGTAGAGCCAGTCGCGGATATTTTCACCTTGGCCGTAGACAGGAATGGGATCGCCGCGCAGGGCTTTGAGAATGACGACGGGAATGAGTTTTTCGGGGAACTGGTAAGGGCCGTAATTATTGGAGCAGTTGGTGACGAGAACGGGCAGCTTGAAGGTGTCGGCCCAGGAGCGGGCGAGGTGATCGGAGGCGGCTTTGCTGGCGGAGTAGGGCGAGTGCGGATCGTACGGGGTGTGCTCGGTGAAGAGACCGGTTTCGCCGAGTGAGCCGTAGACTTCGTCGGTGGAAACGTGGAGCAGGCGGAAGTTGTCTTTGGCCGGGCCGGTGAGTTTGTCGAAATGGCCGCGGGCAGCTTGCAGGAGAGTGAAGGTGCCGACGACGTTGGTCTGGATGAAAGCGCCGGGGCCGTCGATGGAGCGGTCCACGTGGCTCTCGGCGGCGAGATGCAGCACCCAGTCGGGTTTGAAGTCGGCGAACAGTTTGGCCATGGCGGAAGCGTCGCAGATATCGGCGTGGACGAAGCGATAGCGGGGATTCTGCGCGAGGTCGTCGAGTGAGTGCCGGTTGCCCGCGTAGGTGAGGGCGTCGACGTTCAGCACCGTGTGCCCGGTGGTGGTGATGAGCAGGCGGACGAGATTGCTGCCGATGAAGCCGGCGCCGCCGGTGAGCAGGATTTTCATGGGGGTAGGAAGTGACGAAGAGACCAAGTGACTAAAAGACGATAAAACTAAAAGGCTAAGTGGCGAAGGGACTACATGACTGGGATCAGGCTTTGAGCCAGCGGCGGAGGTCGCGTTCGACGGCTTCGTGGACTTCGGTCATCTTGATCCCGACGGAAGCGAGTTTGGCGGAATTCATGGTGCAGTTGGAGCGTGGGGTCTTGGCGGCGAGGGTCATGAATTGGGATTCATCCTTGAAGAACTGAAAGTCTTTGTTCGAGACGCCGGTTTTTTTAATCAAATCCACGACGCCGCGCGTGGTGACGTGGCCGGGGTTGGTGATGTTGTATTTGCCGAAGGGCACGCGTTTTTCCCAGCAGGCGAAAGTGGCTTCGACGAATTCTTCGAGCTGCGAGATGGAGTTTTCCGCTTCGAGGAGAGTATTATAGCGCAAAAGCTTCGTCAGGTAATTGCGCGGATGCTCGATGTTGTTGAAAGGAATGCGCAGGCGCCAGATGTAGAGGTTGGAAAAACTGGCGAGCACTTCTTCGCCGAGCGCTTTGGTGCCGGAGTAGAAGCTGCAGTTGTTGGTGCGGAAACTGAAGTTCGGGATATCGTCTTCGGTGAAGCCAGTGCCGTCGGGGCGCGAGCCGGTGTAGATGCAGCCGGAGGAAACGTGGCCCCAGGGAACGCCGGCGTCGGTGCAGGCTTGGGCGATGCTGCCGGGGAGCACGGCGTTGCCCATCACGCAATCGGCTTTGTGCAGCTCGCAGGCATCGACGTTGGGCTTGCCGGTGTAGCCAGCGGCATTGATGAGGAATGCGGGTTTTTCGCGGCGGAGCAGATCGGTTAAAGCGGCCTGATTGGTGTAGTCGAAATCGGCCCGGCGCAGATTGCGAAACGGGAGAGCTTTGCGCTGCAGTAAAGCCTGATAAGCCGAGCCCACGTAACCGGAACCACCAAGAAGATAAATCATAGAGGCGCTACTAGGTGTGTTAAGTTGAAACGGGTCAAAGCCGTTTATCGGACCTAAGTTAATTTCTGCGGTAATCTCCGCGGCTGAAATACTTCTCAAGCCAAAGGTAGGCGCAGATGAAGAAATAGCGGCTGCCCATCTCGCTGATTTTTAGCTTGGCCACCCCGTGTTTGCGGTTTTGCCAGGAGATGGGGATGACGGTCCAAGAGTAGCCTCGAACGATAGCTTTCAAGGGAATTTCCACGGTGAGGTTGAAATGCGGGGAAAGAAACGGCCGGCATCCATCGATGACCGTTCGGCGGTAGGCCTTGAAGGCGTTGGTCGTATCGTTCAGGGGGATATTGAAACCAAGGCGCACGAGAAAATTCGCGAGGCGGTTGATTAGCAGCTTGAGCTTGGGGTAGTCGATCACCTCACCCCCTTTGACGAAGCGACTGCCAAAGACGCATTCCCAGCCTTCATTCAGTACCTGCCAGTAACGCACTGCGTGCGCGGGTGCATCCGAAGCGTCGGCCATCATAATGGTGCATGCGTCACCTTTCATGTGGTTGAGGCCGAAAATCACTGCGCGGCCAAAGCCGTGGAGCCCGAGATTCCGCACGGGTGCGAGCGTCGGGATTTTTTCTTTTAATTCCTGTAACACCGCCCACGTCCGGTCGCGGCTACCGTCGTCGACGACGATTATTTCGTGCGGTACTCCGGCCTGCACCATCGCGGTATAAATATCCTGCACCGTATGCGGCAGGGATTCTTCCTCGTTGTGCGCGGGGATGATGATGCTGTAGAGAGTCAGCGGTGCGGCGGGTTGTCCCGGCAAAGGCTGGGCGGGGGCGGTGCTCATGATCCGAGCGAGGGCTTGCGGGCCACGAGGAGAAATTGCCGGCCGCTGAATTTCCAGAGCCAAGGCAAGGCGATATACAACTGGACAAAAAACATCGGGTATTCCGGGGCCTTGACCATCGTGAAAGGCAAAAAGCGTGGCTCGATGACGTCGATTTCGTAGCCCTCCACCTCCATCGCCTCACCGAGCGAGGTTTCGGTGAGGTAGACGTGGTGATCGTAGAAATCCCAGTACTCGCCGTGGAGATATTTGATATTGGGACCGAGGGCAATGAGCTGGCCGCCGGGTTTCAGCGAGCGCAGGGCCTGGCGCAGGGTGCGGCTCAGGCATTCCTTGTCGGGCAGGTGTTCGAAAAAATTGCTCGTGAAAACGATGTCGAGGCTATTGTCGGCGATCGGCCACGGGGCCGAACAGTCCTGATGAAGAAACTCGATGTTCTTCGCGAGATGCGCGGGCGCATCGGGGTTGAGATCCATCGCGAATTTGCGACCGGCCGCAATGTTGTTGATGAACTCGCCGTAGCCACAGCCCAGATCGAGAACGCTCGCATCCGGTTTGACCCACCGGTTAAAAAAATCCCGGGTTAAAACCTGCCAGACTCGGTTGCGATACGCGGCCGTGCGAATGAAGCGCCGGTGATAAATCTTGGAAAGTTCTTGTTGGGTGCTGGCCATGGGAATTGGCGAAAAGGTCAGAGTGGGGCGGAGAGGTCAAGCCAGCCGGGATTTTGCTCCGCGTGCTGGGCGATTTCTTCGAGGATGGCGGTTGTGGTGGTGGCCGGCCGCCAATCCCAGATTTGCGTGGCCTTGGCGTGTGCGAGCACGATCCACGGAATGTCGAAGGGGCGAGGGGTGCCGTCTTGTACGACGGCGTGCGGGCCGAAACGCCCGTGGCACCAGTCGGAAAGTTGTTTGAGCGACATCGCGGAGGCGGCTCCGCCCGAGAGATTCGCGAGCCGATCAGTGGCGGAAATCTTGGGGGCGGCGAATTGTTTTTCCAGTAGCGGCAGGAGGTCGCGCGGATGCAGACAATCACGGACCTGGTAGCCGAGGCCGCCGAAGCCCAGATATTTCAGCGGACGTTTTTGGCGCCACGCATTGATCCAGTAGGCGAAGATTCCCTGATCGGCGCGACCAAACTGGCCTGCGCCGGCGAGCACGCCGCAGCGATTGATGAACACCGGGAACCCAAAGGTCTCGCCGTATTCGAGCGCGAGTGCCTCGGATGCGAGCTTGGTCGCCCCATAGAGTGAAATCGGTGCGGTGGTGGCGAACGATTCATCCAGCCCGCTCACACTCAAGCCTGCTGGTAATTGCTTGGAGGCGTCGGGCGTAAACGCGCAGTTCAACACGGCCACCGGCAGCGTGGCGAGCGGTTCGATCGCGTACACCCGGCTCGTCGAGAGAAGAATGAATCCCGCTTGGTGCGACTTGCAGTATTCGAGCAGATTGACCGTGCCGCCTAAATTGTGCTCCACGAGCTGGCGTGAGCTCGTTTTCCCATCGACGCCGGCGAGCACGCTGGGGTTGGCGGCGGCATCGATCACGAAATCAACGGCGGGCAGGGTTTCCAGGTCGCTGGCGGCGCGCAGGTCGGCGTGAAATAATTTCACGCCCAAGGCCTTCAGTTCCGCGCGATTGCTTTCGCTGCCGGGCCGGATGAAATTATCGAAACCAAAGATTTGGTGCCCGTGACCAGACGCGAGAAAAGACTTGGCAAGAGTGCTGCCAACAAAGCCGCAGATACCGGATATCAGGATACGCATGACAGCGGAGCCAAACAGAGCTTGCGAGGCAGGTGAAGCGGGAAATCACGGGCAGGGTGGTTCCAGCCCTCAAGGCCTGCTTCGTGCAGAAGACATGAGGCCTCCTGGCGTTTCCCGACCTCGCGCTTTACCGGGTCGAAATCAGCCTATCCGTGACCGCCGACTCCGTGAGGTGAACGTGAACGAAAACGACCGACACCAACACGTAACAATTCCGGGCTCGCAGATCTTTTTTCGGCTGAGGATACCTGCGGGGAAATTTTCGTCTTCACGCCCATCCGATGAACCTTCCGAAAAAAAATCCCCGCCTCCTGCGCTTTTTCCACCCCCGGTCTGCCGCCATGGCCTTGACCAGTTTGCTGTTGTTGGCCGCCACGCCCGCCCGTTCCGCCCTCCCTCCGCCCACTTGGGAAATCAACCTTCAGCAACTGGACGCATCCGCTCAAATCTATCCAAGCGCGCCCTTGGTGTATTCGACCTTCCAAACCTTCGTCCCCACTAAAACCGGCTGGCTTGACGGCGTCTGGCTGAATTTGGGGACCACGCCGAACGTTCCCACCTACCTTGGGATCAGGATTCACGATGGCGGGCCCAGCGGTGCGGTGGTTTACCGCCGCGACTTAACTTTCCTGACCGGCTGGCAATACTACATGCTTTCCAGTCAAGTGGGCGTGCCCAGCGCCGGGCTGATGGCTAATAAAACCTACACGCTCGAGGTCATCACCCGGGCGCTTGTGGGCATCTCCCGAGCGACCAATCCCTATCCTAATGGTGTCCTTAGTCAGGCCGTCCTCGTCAGCGGCAGCCTTGTGGCCTCGCCGACGAGTTACGCCAACAAGGACCTCGCGTTCAAACTGATCATGCGTTTTGAGCCCAACCCGGGCACGACCCTCACGAACTATTTCAACCAGACCAGCACGACACCCATCGGCTCCGACATGGGTAATGGTTGGAAACTGACCGGCCGCTGGGAAGGCGGGATTCGCAACCAGACCCTGAATACTTCGAGCGGTTCGACCATGGGTTTCAGCGCGCAATAAGCCGACAGCATTTTAAAAATTTTAATCCGATGAAAACCTCCGCCCCTTTCTCTAAACGAGCCGGCCTGATTCTTGCGTTGATACTGATTCGCGGCTTTGCCCCTGCCGCTTACGCCTACAACCTCAGTATTGGCTGCCATGATTATCACCACGCCGTATGTCCCAGGCACGGGTGCACCGTATTGTTTCCCCAATCGCAGCACGTTGAGAACAATTTCCCTTACAATTCCTATAATGGTCCATTCCGGGGAGCGCCCTGCCGTTACGACGTCTACGGTCCCGAAAGCAACCATGGCTGCTGGCTGCCTTCCACCCCTATTCCGCCTCCAGATTGCAACCCCACCAACAAGCCTGCGGATGGTCCGCAGCGGGTGCTGAAGATCGGCACGGCCAAATTGGAGAAAATCACGAAGATCTTTGCCGATTCCCTGACCAACATGTCAGAGAAATCGAAGACTGCGGGCACACCCGCGAGAATCTTTGACTCTGCTCCGTGGAAGCCCGATCCCGGAATTAATGTCTACATGCAGGTAAAGCCGTTTTGCTGCAGCACCAACGACTGGCGCAACATCGACACGATTAACGGCGAGGTGAAGTTCGGGAAGAGTTTCTTCAGCGGCACTTGGCTGATTCCGGTGCCCATCCCGGGCGTAAACGGCCGCCTGACTTTGTCGGCGGAAGTGGAGCCTCGCATCCTCGTGGATAACGCCGTGGCCAACCTCTGTGTGAACCCGGAGATCATCGCGGTCAGCATCAAGGTCGCTGGCAAACTCGAGGCCAAACTCGGCATGGAGGTCCTGCTCGGCTTGATTGGCGGAGCAGGTCTCGCCAACGTGGGCATGGCGCCCACCGTCGGCTTGGTGTTCGACCTGACCAATCCCATCGAGCAAATATATCCGCGTCCCAACATGCGGATCAACTGGCAGCCCAAGATCAACGTGGGCATAGAAATCAGCTTCCTTTACGGTGCCATCACCCACCAATACGTGCGGGCGCTAGATGGCGAGAGCTTCGGCTTCCTCTGATGCGTCCGTTGCCTTCACCGGCCGGGCCTGCGCTTCCGTTCCGCTTCCCTCTGTCGCAAAAGAATCGTAGCTCCCTGCTGAGGACGGTCAGCGGCGTGCTTTGCTGCCTGACGCTGGCGCTTGGCTTCGCCCGGGCGCAGGAGGTCGGCTTCACTTCGCAATGGTTTCAAGTCAGCCTGCCCGAGGAGGTGGCACCGGGCTGGACGTTGCGCGAGGGAGGAGCCGCCCGTACCGGCAAGGTGGAGGGGATTTATTTCCTGTCGGCAGACCAATTCAAGATTTCGGCCAGCACCGATTTTCGCCGGAAGGCCCCGGGCTCGCTGTGGGCCTTTTGGGAGGAGTTTGTCGCTCGCTGCGAGGCCCGGGATTTCGCTGGTTTGCAGGCGCTGCATAACGCCCGGGGTTGGCAAAACGTGCTATCGGTGGTCACTACGCCGGAAATCCGCGCGCAATGGGAACAGGTTCACGCCGCCGTCCACTGGGTCTCTCCTTACCTCGCGATTCACGCCGGGGAAAATACCTGGATCGTCTATCTCCGCTTGGACGGACCGCCCTACGCCTTCGCTCCCTACAAATTGGGGTGGAATGCGGCGGCACAGAAATGGGAAATCGACGCCCCGGATATTTTGCCGGTCTACAAGAAACTCGCGCTGGTCCTGATGAATTCCGGCGTGGAGGCGTTGGCGCCGGTGCCGCTGGAGGGCACATCCTCCGTGGTCAGTCTCGACGCCCCGCTGGCTCCGGTGGCCCGGGCGGCGGCCAATCCTGTCACGCCCGCCGTTAGCCCTGCTTCGATCACGATCTCCACCAGCGCGCTGGTCGTTGAGGAGCCCGCCGCGCCGATCCGCTTGCCCGGCCCGTTTATACCGCAGCGGTTTGCCGTGCCTTTCACTAATCGCGGGCAGGAAACGGTGGCGTTGATCAGGGCCGAAGCCAATTGCAACTGTGTCGTTCCACAACTCCCGCAGAAGGCTTTCGGGCCCGGTGAAAAAGGGGAACTCCGCGCCGTGTTCAACCCCGGCTCCAAGCAGGGTCTGATCTCCCAGACGATCGTGGTGACCACCACCGAGGGCACGGCGGAAAAATCCGTGACCGTTTCCTTCCCCGTGACTTTCGAAGTGCCGCCGTGGGTCCAAGTGAGTCCAAACATCGTCTGGTGGAAAAAAGACGAGGAGCGGGCGTCGAAGCAGGCCAAGGTGGTTTTCCTCGTGCCGGATTTTGAGCTGAAATCCCTCCGCCCCATCGGTGAAGCCGCGCCCGCAATGGAGGTTTCCGTCTCGGCTATTCCCGGAGAAACCGGTGCCTATGCGGTGTCATTCCAGCCTCCCGCCACCGGGCGTTTCACGGCCGTTTATGAATTGGTGACCAACCGGCCCGACGCGACCGGGGTGCAGATCAATGTCTTGGTCCAATAAAATTAGGATTTCCCTGTGGGCCGCCGGGATCTTGGGCGCAACCGCCGCAGTGGTCTTGTGGAACCGGCCGACGGCCGCAGGCAGTTCTTCGTCCCCGATTCCGCAGGCCAGCCAGTGGAAACAGCAGCTCGCCGAAATACCCCGCGACACCCCTGCTCTTGCTCCCGTTACGGTCGGCGATTCGCATTCCGACGATGGGGTCGCGGCCGTGCTCGCCCGCTACGAGTCCGATAGCGGCGCCGTGGTCGGACACGAAGCCGCTGCCCTCCTCAGCCTGTTGCAGCCGGGCCAGGAACCGCTACGGGACCGTTGGCTGATCGCTATCGCGCACAATTGGTGCCTCCGTGATCCCCGTGCTTTCCTCGCTTGGGTAAAAACCGCAGCTCTCTCACCCCGCGAGGGTCTGGCGCTGGTTGAATCCATTTATCACGACACCAAGGTGGCACCGGACACGACCCTCGACCTGATCTTCCTCCTGCCGGAAAGTAGAAAGGGAAGCGAGTTGGTCACCCGCATTCTCAGCCAATACGCGCAGCTTCATCCTGAAGCCACGTTTGAGATGGCGCAGACAAATCTGAGCCCGGTTGAATATCAAAACTTCCTCTTCCGGACCTTGCGCGAACTGCAACCCGCGAACCTCAATTTCGCTCAGGCCAAGCTGGCTGAATTCAAGAACCAGCCGAAAATCTATCCCGAGGCCGTCCGCCAATACACCCATGGTCTGATGAACATGGGTTATCCCGGCCTTCAGGATTGGCTGATCCAGGGGATGAGTCAGGACCCGACCGCCTTTGCACCTTCGTACAAAGACTGGCTACAGGTGGAGAGCCAAACCAATCCAGCCACAGCCTTCGAGGAGATCAGCCGCCTGCCGTCCACCCCGCTGAGACAGGAGTTGCTCGACCTGACCCTCTACTCTCTGGTCCGCGGTATGCCCGAGAAAACCGCCGCATGGCTGTCGCGCCATCCGGCCGCGGAATTTGACCGCCACACTTCCACCGTGATTGAGGCCTGGGTGGAAACGGATGCGACCGCCGCGATGAATTGGGCCATGTCCCTCCGGAGCGGTCGCGGCAAGGACCGTGCGCTGCAAGCGGTCAGCGACTATCTGGCCGAGACCACATCGATGGAGAAAGCGGTGCAATGGGCCGGGATGATCCAGGATCCCGACATCCGGGCCCAGACACTCCGACGGCTGCTGGCCAAGTGATCGCCTGAGTCCTGATTGATGGCCCTCGCGATGCCCACTTCTCCCCTCACGGTCGTGATTGCCGGCGCCGGCGGCTTCGTCGGCACGCAAGTCTGCTGCCCACACGGAACGATCATATTCAAATTCAAAACGCACCTTAAGTGACATGTGGTCGGTTACCTTGCGTTGGACGCCGGTATTAAATTTCAAACGGCAACTCCCCTCGTTGGTGGAGCTGGCAAACCCGCTCTCTAAATCAACGTTTTCCAGAGGCGAATGACCTAAAAATACGCGAGAATTATCAACGATTTGTTAAAGAATTTTTAAGGCGCGACCTTCAAATAATCCCGGCTCATTTATGCGAATATCAGATGGGGTGCGATCGTTCGAATTAGCCGAAAGACGTCCTTAACTGGCCAACCGGCTAATTTCAATTTTTCCACAAAACTATATTTTATTGCTCGTCCGATGATGCAAACAGCCCCCATGCCAACCCCCATGACAGCTCCCGCTTTATTCCTCGGAATGCAGCCGGGCTTCGGGGAGGTAGCGGCCATCGAACTCTATGTGTTGATTTCTCCGGTCGGCCATCATCCCGTCGGTTCGACGGTTTCAAGACAGACCCTCGAAAGACATGGTTACCATATTCTGATCGACCACCGTCAACACAACCGCGCTTCGCTGCAGGATGCCATCGAGTCCTCGCCGAAGACTACGACTTGATGGCGTCGTGAAACCGGTTGACGAGAGTGCCGGGAAATAATTTCGATACGGACCAGGCGGAAACGAAGGGGCGATGGTGGGCGAAAGAACGGAGGGCGATAAACATGGCGAGGCTCGCGGTTGCTCAACGAAGTCCGTCCGTATTCCCATGGACAGAAAGTTGAAATCGCGCCAGATTGCCGATTTTCCCCATGAAAATCCCCGTGGTTTCACTCTTAGGATTATTCACCGTCACCGCGTCCCTCGTCCTGCGCGGTGCGCCCGACCCCAACTGGCTCGGTCATGATCGGGATCGTCCGCCGCCCACGGTGGTCATTCCGGGCACACCGAGTACGCAAGAGCAGCCAGGCATGCCGCCCTCCGATGCGACAGTGCTCTTCGATGGCAAAGAGGTTTCTCCTTGGGTCGCGATGGATGGCAGCCCCACCAAATGGATCGTGAAAGACGGTGCGCTGGAATGCGTACCGGGCAGCAACTACATCCGTAGCCTCCAATCTTTTGGCGACTGCCAGCTCCACGTCGAATGGGCGGCACCTAATCCGCCGCACGACGACAGTCAGGGCCGCGGTAACAGCGGGGTGTTTTTCGGCTTTGGCCGCTATGAAGTACAGGTGCTCGATTCCTACCAAAACAAAACCTACGCGGACGGCTCCGCTGGTTCGATTTATGGTCAATATCCCGCGCTCGTGAATGTCGCCCTCCCTCCGGGCGAGTGGCAGACCTACGACATCATCTGGACCGCCCCGCGCTTTGAAGCAAACGGCGCGCTCCTCTCCAAGGCACGCGTCACCGTAATCCATAATGGCGTGCTCATTCAAAATAACGTCGAGTTAACCGGCCCCACCGGTTGGGTCGGCCGCGCTCCGTATCAAGCACACCCGGAGCGGACACCCATTGCGTTTCAAGATCACGGCAATCCCGTCCGTTATCGCAATGTGTGGGTGCGTGAACTGGGCAACCACCGTCGCAAAGAAATCAAAGCTCCAGACACGCTGCTCGATTCCTACGTCGGCGAGTACCGGCAGGGATCACAAGGGAATCCCGTTAAAATCAGCCGACTCCCCGATGGCCTGCTCGCCCTGACCCTCGTGGGAGAGGAGCTGGTGCTGCATGCAGAATCACCCACGAAATTCTATGCGCTGACCACCGACGTTCTGTGCGAATTCAACTTTAGCGGATCAACCAAAAAAATTGCCGTCAGTGTTGGCGACGATGAATCTCGCTCCATGCATCTGGAGCGCACGAGCCCCTAAGCGCCGACCACTCCCCTCAAGCCGACCAACCCGGCGAACCACGGCGTCCGAGAGTAGTATTCGCTACCGGACGCATTTTTTGCGCCTCGATCTCCAGCCCCTCCCCGACGATTATCAGCAAAGCAGCAAAAATCATGAAGCCACTTACCACTTATAATCACAAAGTTAGGCGGCATCTAAAACCCAACTGACAAAAGCTCGCCCTCACGATTTCCGCCCGAAATAAATCTCACAAATATTGCTGCCCCAATAGCGGGGGCGCGCTCAAGGATGAAGCTGAATGTCCAACCTGAAGCAAAAACGTGAGTATCGGAAACCAGCCGTAGTCTGTAGTCATACCTCGGTCAGAGCCCATGAAGCTCAGCCCCCAACGCGGGACC
>Ga0105049_10000336_pt1 | contig 49668 bp, 46 predicted proteins | sample MAT06_FD_78087 | JGI IMG/M metagenome (GOLD analysis project Ga0105049, IMG submission 78087) | Freshwater microbial communities from Lake Fryxell liftoff mats and glacier meltwater in Antarctica - MAT-06 | ecosystem: Environmental > Aquatic > Freshwater > Ice > Liftoff microbial mat | place...
ATAGGCGATCTGCCAAAGCAAAAAGTTACTTATTCGCTTTTCTCCACTTGTCCTGATCAATAGTTCAGGGTCCGGAAAGTGACGCGTACAAAGATGGTTACTTATGGTGCCGCTGTCAATTTGATCGACCGGAATACCGGCTTTAACAATTTCTTTTACTGCGTTCACCATTTCCCAGCGCGCACTATAGCTTAACGCCAGAATGAGATTCACCCGTGTATGATGGCTGGTGCGAGCCATTCCCTCTTCTAACTGCCGGAGACAAGCGCCAGGCAAATTATCAAGGTCACCAATCGCGTGAAGCCGTACCTCGTTTTTATCCAGGTCATCAATTTCATTCACAATGGTTTGCACCAACAAATTCATCAATGCATCTACTTCTTCCTTTGGACGGTTCCAGTTTTCAGTACTGAAGGCATAGAGTGTGAGGTATCGCACACCTGCTCGGGTGGCAGCCTTCAAACTGGCCCTGACTGCATCTACACCACTGAAATGGCCAAATATTCGTTCGCGACCATGACTTTTTGCCCAGCGGCCATTGCCATCCATAATGATGGCAACGTGCTCCGGTACTCGGGTTGGGTCGATCTGATCGAAGAGTTCCATTGTTGGTGTTAAAGGCATAAAGCGCGGCAAAAGTACAACACCTTGGGAAAGATCATTTCCAGCAACTGTTTGCCTTTTTATCAATTCGAATACTTAGAGTGGCCAGGGCAAACACATAAAGGTCTTTTCTGCCCGGATCCCCACGTTGAAGACCGGTATTGGTTCCATTGGCAAGCTCGGGTGAAAGGCTTTGGTCAGAAAGTCTCGCTGTGAGTCGGCTGCGCTCATTGAGGAGCACGTTGGGATCGGCATACACTCCAGATACGTCGTCGAAGTGATCGGTCCACGTGCGCCGGATGCCCCACTCCATAGAAAAAGCAAACCGTGATATTAAATTCATTTTCACCCCAAAACCGGCGGGTATTGCGAATCCGGTCGTTTTGTAGGGATCTTCAGAGCCAGTAAGCCCCTGACCTTCAGTGCCTGCGGGTTGAAGCGGGCGCCATTGATCATTCAGATTACCCTGAGGATTCATGCTGTAATAGGAAAGACCTGTGAAGAGATAGGGTGAGATCCAGTCGTCAGAACCTATCTGGTAATCAAAGAAATTGAGTTCGATCTGGCCGCTGCCTTCAAAAAATTGGTTGAGAAAATTCAGGTTGCGGTTTTGTTGCCAAGGATCTTTACTATCCGCATCCCAAACTTCTACTTGTCCATATAATGCGCTGATTTTAAGTGTCCAACGGCGGTCAAAATTGTTTCTGAAACTCAATCCTCCAGCGAAGCGGAGGCGTCCGCCAAAATGGGTGTACGGATTTATTTCCCCCAGATAATAAGAAGTGCCGCCGATCAGGCCGATTTCTTTGCTCCGGTCGTATTTACTTCCTTGAGCTAAAGAGTTCAGGCTAAAAAGAATAGCGGCTATCAGGCAGATTGAACGCATGGTGCTTTGATCGGAGAAATCACGGGTTTATTGCCCCCTCGGCCTTTCTTCAGCAAAAGTAACCTGCCAGCCGACTTAAGAGCAGTCTAAAAATTCACAATGGGAATGTGAAAATCTACCTGAATTAATTGCGCTTATCTAGACCCCATCCCATTTTCGAGCGGATCGTCTGAAAGAAATTGATGCCCCGAAAAGCGATTAAATGAAATTCAAAAGGGGCTCGCCTTAGCTTAACTACCGCATCGGGCCCTATTTGATAACTCCAACTGTCAATGGTAAGGACAAATTGAGGGGATCGACCCTCCGCTGTTAGGGTTATGGTGTGGGTGTCAGAGATTACTACAGGTCGCATGGTGAGGTTGTGCGCGGCCACGGGAGTAAGGATAAAATTCCGGGCATCAGGGCTCACAATAGGTCCGCCACAGCTCAAGGAATAGGCTGTTGAGCCGGTGGGAGTGGCTACGATAAGGCCGTCAGCCCAATAGGTATTCATAAACTCTCCGCTCACCGTGGTGTGGATGCGCACCATGCTGTTGCGTTCGCGATTCAAAATACTTACTTCATTTAATGCAAACGGACGGTCGCCCAATTCAACCTGATCGCATTCTACTTCGATCATAGAGCGCTTATCGATGTCGAAATTTCCGCTGAAAACCGCTTCAATGGCGTGGGGAATATCTTGCAGACTCACGGTAGAAAGAAAGCCGAGCCGCCCAGTATTTATTCCCAACACAGGGATTTCCAATTGGCCAACAATGCGGGCACAATCCAGTAAAGTGCCATCGCCGCCAATGCTGAAAATGAAATCTGACCCGCGAAGATCATCGCCTTTTGAAAAGACCTCAAGGCCAGCTGGAATCGAAACGGTTTCTTTCAGAAAGTCATAGAACTTATCATGAATGCGCAGAAAGGCTTCACGCTCAAGCAAGTCGCCTATCAATGTTGAAATAGGACCCGCATAAATCGGATCGAACTTTTTACCGTAGATACAGATTTTCATTCGCTTCCGAGATTCGGGTGATGCACAGCGAAGTTAAGCACACCCTGCCAGTGGGAAGGTATCAGATATTCAGGAATCGCATCAGCTCTTCGTATCGTTTGTGGAGCGCTTCAGTATACTCAGGTTCCTGATAACTTCCTTTAATCGTGTAGCTGAAGCGGTTGAAAGTTTGCAAAATCGCATTGAGGTCGGGCTGATTCACCTTCAGATTGACATCTACCATGCCTGGCTCGCTTTGATGAACGGAGGCAGACAAAATCTTCGCACCATTCTCCTCTACAATGCGGGAGATTTGCTGAAGGCTGTAATCTAAAGCGGGCATTTCAAGCACGATGATGCCACCCGGTTCACTTGCTCCTTGCATCCGAGACATATTCTCTACCAGATCTTCCAAAGTGATGGCCCCCACGTATAATCCATCTTCAGAAACTACCGGAACCACGCTCAGGTGATTCTCGCTGGCTTTTTTCAAAACATCAAGGATGTGGTCGTGGGGTTTTACGCTGACGGCCAATAGTCTTGCCTCAGTAGATGACTCTTCTTTTTCAAGAATGTGATCAACCGACATCAGCGCTGTTTCTGAAATCATACCTACATACCGGCCTTTTTCAACCACCGGCAGATCAGCCACACGGAACTGATCCATGAGATTCAGGGCATCAACGGGATCGTCCTGTGGATCGAGTACCGGAACCTGTTTGTTGAGAATATTGGAGGCTGTTATCACTGGTTGAAAATGTTAGGTGGAATACACTACATAAACGTCTTACCCTACGTCTAAACGGAAGATTGATCAATTTGGTTCACTTGCGAACTTCACGCCTCAAAAATTGCAGGATAAAGAACGCTGGAATCAATTTTATCTCCCGAGTTTTGCACATTCAATCTGGGTTTACCAAAATGACCATGAAAAAGCTGAGTGTCAATATCAATAAAATCGCCACGCTTCGTAATGCGAGAGGTGGTCTAGTGCCTGATGTAATCCGCACTGCGGTTGATATTCAGCGTTTCGGTGCAGATGGCATCACAGTCCATCCCCGCCCGGATGAACGACATATCCGTCGTTCAGATGTGTTTGCCCTGAAAGATGCTGTGACCACTGAATTCAATATTGAAGGCTATCCCAGCGAGCACTTTATTCGTATGGTTTGCGAGGTGAAGCCAGCTCAGGTCACCCTTGTGCCTGATCCTCCTGATGCTATTACCTCCAGCGCGGGCTGGGATTGCCAGACTCATTTGGAATTTCTAAAAGGCATAATTATTCAGTTGAAGAGCGCGGGAATTCGTACGAGTATTTTTCTAGAACCCTCTGTCGCAGATGTTCAGGCTGCAGTACTCACCGGAACGGATCGGATCGAACTCTATACTGAATCCTATGCCGTAGGGTTTGCCAGCCATCCTGCCGAAGCTGTCCGCCCCTTTCAGTTAGCCGCGCAAGAGGCTGCTCGCTGCGGTCTTGGCGTCAATGCAGGACACGACCTATCCCTTCAGAACTTGGCATTTTTCTCTCAATCTATACCTGAATTGCTAGAAGTATCAATTGGCCACGCCCTGATCAGCGACGCGTTGTATATCGGTTTGGAGAATGCCGTGCGGATGTACAAACGTGAATTGCTAAGCGCATGAAATTGTTCTTTAGCCGTTCAGGGGAAGAAGGTCAGCCCATTCTTATCCTGCATGGATTATTTGGTTCCGGCGACAACTGGCATACGCATGCCCGAGAACTTGCCCGCACCAATCGAGTGTATGTGGTGGATCAGCGCAATCATGGTCGCTCTCCCCATTCTCCTGAAATGAGCTATTCGTCCATGGTGGCTGATCTCCTAGATGTGATCGCCTCTGAAGGATTGAGAGATGTCATACTCGTGGGGCATTCAATGGGCGGGAAGACGGTGATGCGATTTGCTCAGGAACACCCTTTTCTGGTTGAACGAATGGTGGTGGTCGATATGGGTGTGCGCCAATATGCACCACATCACGACCGAATCTTTCAGGGACTATTCGCGGTGGATGTGGATCATGTACCTTCTAGAAAGGAAGCAGAAAGCAGACTCGCGCCATTTGTGGACGACCCTGCAACGGTGCAATTTCTGATGAAGAATGTGTATTGGGTAGAGGAAGGAAAACTCGCGTGGAGGTTCAATCTGCCAGTGCTGTTTGAGCGTATTGCAGATATTCTGGAGGAAGTTCCTTTGGCACCTAAAATTGAAGTTCCAGCTTTATTCCTGAAAGGGGAAAAGTCTGGATACATTACCCTGGATGAAGAGACTCGCATTAGGACAATTCTGCCGAGTGCTCAATTTGTGACTATGAAAGGATCAGGGCATTGGCCTCATGCGGAAGTCCCCGAACTTTTTTTGAGTGCGCTCCGTCACTTTATTGCCTGAAGCGTGGTTGTCCGTGCGGTGAGCACGCGAAACGAGTAAGCACGGGTATTCGCAAGAGCTTTGGATCGCACCAGAAATTTGGCAGAATATTCTGAGTTAAAACCATCTCCGATGCTTGAAAAGGTACTATGGAAATGGGCAGATTCGGGTTAGTTTTGTGCCGCTCTTAACAATCAATTCATCTCAATCATGACAAGCGATACAAAGATTCTACTTCCTACCGATTTTTCTAAACTAGGCGACGTAGCAATGGACCATGCACTGCTTATGGGAAAGACCATCGGTGCCGATGTGTGTGCCCTGCATATTATTGAACACAAACGTCAGATTGTGGAGGCTCGCGAGAAAATGAAGGATCTGAAGGAGCGTGTGAGAAGAGAAAAGGGTCAAGACATTTTTCCGATGGTGCGCATTGGAAATATTTATGAAGATATTGACAAGGTGGCTGCGGAAATAGACGCAAGCCTGATTATCATGGGTACGCACGGTCTGCGTGGATTGCAATTTCTGACAGGTGGCAGAGCGTTGAAGATTGTCACCGAAAGTTCTGTGCCTTTTATTATTGTTCAGGAACGGACCATCCGCGCTCATGGCTACCATCGCCTTGTAGCTCCGCTTGATCTTCACAAGGAGACTAAGCAAAAGCTAAGTCTGGTTGCCGACTTTGCCAAGTACTTTAATTCAAAGGTGTATCTCGTTTCACCAGGAGAAACAGATGAATTTCTTCGCAATCAGCTAATACGGAATATTAATTTCGCTAAAGATTATCTCGAAGGAAAAGGTATCGAGTACGAAGTGGAAATCACCGAAAGCAAAACAGATGGGTTTGTAAAGGCAATGCTTAAGTATGCGGCATCTGTCGAAGCTGATCTGGTGTGCATCATGAATTTTCAGAGCAGTGGCTTAATGAGTTTCTTCAGTCAAGGCTACGAGCAGCAGGTTATTACCAACGAGGCCCAGATTCCCGTGCTTTGTCTGAATCCAGTGGACACCTATGTGGCTGATCGGTCGAGCTTAACGAACTGATCACGCTAAATTCTGACTCCAAGTACAAGTATATCGTCCACCTGTTCTTGTGCCCCTTTCCAGCGGTCCAAAGTTTCTCCTAAACGCCATTTCTGGTCAGCCATGGATTCGTGATGAATTTGTAAGAGCGTGAGACGGAACTGCTTGCGCATGAATTTCTTATTCTTTGGTCCCCCGAATTGATCGGCATACCCATCACTAAATAGGTACAAGCAATCTCCCGGTTGAAGCTGAAATGTATGGCAAGTGAAAGGTTTGTCCTTCGGATGATAAGAGCCTATGCTGAATGGATCGCTTTCTATTTCGATCAGTTCATTATCGCGAATGATATATACTGGATTGTGAGCACCGCTGAACTCAAGCTGCAAGGTATGAGGGTCAATCGAACACACTGCGATGTCCATGCCATCACGCAGAGAATCATCACTTCCTTTCTGTTTAAGAACCTCAGAAGAAAGACGATTGACGTTGTTCAGTATCTGGTCAGGCCGCGTAAATACTTTGGTTACTTGATTCAAGGCGTTGTGACCAACTAAGCTCATAAAAGCGCCCGGCACGCCATGGCCTGTGCAATCCGCTGCTGCGAAAATCTTCTTGTTACCGAGCTGCTTGAACCAATAGAAATCGCCGCTAACAGTAGCCTTAGGACGGAATAGCACAAAGGAATCGGGGAATATGTTTCGTATTTGTGATTCATCTGGAAGAATACTTTCTTGTAATCGCTGTGCATAATCGATGCTCGACTGAAGATCTCGGTAGAGCTCGGTCATTCTCTCCTTCTGAAATTCTACCTCCTCTTTTTGAGTCCGGATCTCCTTCGTCTGTTCGCGCACTTTTTGTTCCATCTCATCGCGATAGGAAGCAAGATCTATGCGCATTCGAAGGAGGGCTTTTCCGAGCTCGTCATGCTCTGATAGCGGATTGAAATCCACGGCGAAGTTCCCAGCTCCGAGTTGCATCGAAAACTCCTTCGTTTTTTCGAAATTCGAAACGAGAATGTTCACGGCCTGAGCCATGTCGCCAATTTCATCATTGCCTGCTTTTACAGGATGCGCGGTGTAAATGCCCTGTGAGAGATTGGTGAGCTTGCGACGAAGAGAATTGACCGGCCGCACAATGGATCTCGAAGTGAAGATCGCGATAAGGATACCAGCAATCAGAATTCCAATGGCAATATTGACCATCATAATTCGGAGTGTGGAGAAGGAGCGGTTCATGGCTTCGATCTCTGTCTTCATCAACGACTGCTGGTAATTGATGAGGGCCTGCAAGTCCGTCCGTATGGATTCATAGACCTCGGGAATGTGTGTTCCCGGAATGAACAGATCTTCCGCAGTCATAGTCTGTATTGGATCTGCATAGCTATCGAACGAAGGCAATAGTATTTGCAATTCGGCATAAAGGCTCAATAGCCGCTGAATGGATTCACGCATCTTGGCCATTTGGTCTCTGCGTGTATGATCCCAAAGACCTGCGTAGTCTTCCACAGTTTCGAGCTGTGCTGGAATTACATTCCGCGTCAGAAGCATGAGTTCCAGACGGTCGCGATCGTCATCGCGCTTTTGCACAAAGGCCCATTGCCGCGCTAAATCTTGTCCGCGCATCAGGTGATTGTCCAAAGCCTGAAGGGCGCTTAGAGAAGGCGCAAATTCCTCATTAATTCTTCTGTTGATTTCCCTGCTTTTCGCAATGGTCCGGTTGGTGAGTACAAACACAACCAGCACTACTAGGATGAACAATCCGAATCCCAATCCTATTCTTCGCGATATGCTTAAACGCATGGCCTTAGGTTGGTGATTGTTTATTTTTTGATTTGACCTTCCCGAATGAGTTTTTCAAGACGAGCCTTGTACTCATCATGAACGTCTTCATTTCCGAGAGCACGATTAATAAACATCATGGCCTTGAAGTAGTCCATGCGTTCTGGACAATTATTGAAGGTGGATTCAGCGAAAGGCAATGAGCTGCGGAAAAGTTGAATGCATTCATCCTGAATTGCAATCAATTCCATAATATCTGTGCTACTTCCGATTTTTCGGATTTTATGAACGCCATGATTATACAAGAGAATGGCCATATTGTAGTTGGCTTCGCAATCACTGGCGTCCATAGCAAGTACCTTTTCGTAGTACTCGCGCGACCGAGTGGAATGATATTCTTGCGTAATATCTTTCTCCCAAAGAAAATAGTGGGCCTGAGCCAATTTTCGAAACAATTCCTTGTGGTAGGTGGGCAAACTCGCTGCAGGGTCTGCAATGCGCATGATGCGCTGGAATTCGGCATACACGATCTCGGGCTGTCCTTCCGTTGACCGTTGAATTTCGCGCGTCATTACTAATGCGTCATTGAGGTAAGTAGTTGCGAGGTACTTGAGCGCTGAGCGAGTCATCTCGCTGTATTCGCCCGATCCATCCAGAATGAGTGCTTTCTCGAGATGGGCCACTGCGGTGGTGCGATGCGGGCTGGTGCGAACAGATGATTCTTGTTCTTTGAAAATTTCTTTATGGATGTATCCGCTGACGTACCAGGTGAAAGCTTGATTTTGTTCGTCTTCCGCCTGAAGCGCCCGGTCAATCGTCTCAAGGGCTAAAACGTAGTCCTTTTCCTGACACTGACGCGCGGCGTTGTTGGTCAGCGTTAGCTGTGCCTCGATAGAAGTCGAGAGCATTGCCAGTAGTGCTAAGATGTAGATCGCTTTTGCTTTCATTTCAATCTACTTTCCATTGTAAAATCTTCACGCCGGGGGCAATCTTCCGATCGTCCATCGCTGAAGTATTCATTTCGTAACGGATGTTGCCTTCAACCGATTTAAAATTAATCTGAGAGCCAGCCGCAAGCGCACCTTCCCAGTTAGTGACAATCAATGTGGGCTTTCCTTTGAGTTCTTTAATTGCTTTAGATAATTCTATTTTTCGGGACTTATCAATGAAGAGTATATGGACATAAACCGATGTGGGTACCTCGTTGAGTTCAATGACTTCTATGGTTTGGTTACCTATCGGTTTGGTGGCGTATTTCGAAGAGAGATAGTCAAAGATGGAAGGCTGTCCCACCACGCCAATCATGAATTTGCCCTTTCGCGTCTCAACTGGCCAATTGCTGTTTGCAGCAAACTGATACAAAAAGTTGGCCTGAATCATTGCCCGTGGATCACTCTCATCAATACGCTGGGCCTCAAGTCCAAGCGGCGCACACAGCATGAGAAGGAGCGTCCATGCAGCACAATGCCGAAGTATATTTTGTGAAAAATGAGCCAACTCTTGTTATACCAAAAATAGCTGTGCGGGGTTACCATGAATGCGGGTTTCATTGCGGGTTGTTCACTTCCGGATGTTAGCCTATTGGGATGAGGGCCGAGAGCAGCCTATTCTTAAACGCAAAAAAAAAGCCCGCCATGTGGCGGGCCTAAAAGGCTATTGCGACGATTACTTTGCTGTCGGTTTGGGGGCACTCAATGAAGGAAGGTCCCTATCAAACATGTACAGCGCGCCGCTTTCAGTGCCAAGTAGTTTCAACTTGTCCAATATCGTGCGGGCCAGAGTCTCTTCTTCAATTTGCTCAGCCACGTACCACTGCATAAAATTGTGGGTGGTATAGTCTTTTTCCTTTAGGCAGATATCCACCACTGTGTGAATTTCTGAAGTTACTTTTTGCTCATGTTCATGAAGCAAATTGAAGACATTCTGCAAGTTCTTGTATTCTTTAGGTGGCTGAACGAGCGCCGGAATTACCGCCTGTCCGCCACGGTCGTTCACGAAGCTGATCAACTTCAGCATGTGCATTCTTTCTTCGTCACTGTGTGCGTACAGAAATCCTGCAGTGCCCGGAAATCCTGCAGCGTCTGCCCATGAAGCCATAGCCAAATAGGCCTGACTACTTTCGGCCTCAATCTTAATCTGATCGTTGAGTGCTTTCTCGATTTTTTTATTCAACATGAGTCATTTATTACGTGTTCAAAGTTAAACGATCTATTGTGTTTCGAAATAATTTTTCAACTAGATCGCCCTTGGGGATTCATGCGAGAATCATTTGTAAAACCCATGTTTGAGGGTACAATGTTCAATGACCAGAACGAAATTCTCTATTCCAGTATCTGCGGGCATCCGCTTCCGGATCTATGACGGCCCTGCCCTCCAGAAAGTCGCATAGGTTATCTGCGAGGTAAGGAATGGTCATAACTCCACGTGAGCCAAATCCATTGAAGCAAAACACAGTGGGGTGCTCAGGATGAACCCCGATGAGTGGTTTGCGATCAGGAACGGTGGGACGAAATCCGGCTGCTTGATCCACCAACGTAGGTTCAGAAAGAGGAAATGCATTGCGCATTTTACGCAGAAGGAAATCTTGGTTTTCCTCACTTGGCTCAATGCTCGGATTTCCCAACTCAAACGTTGCTCCCAGTCGGAATCGATGTTCACCTAAGGGCAACAGAAATTGACCGAAGTTGAATATGTGCGATTCCGAGATTTGATCTTCTTGCACAGTGAGCACCTCTCCTTTGTTTGGAATGATGGGAAGCCATCGGAATAGCGAACTTTCTTGATTTCGCCACCCAGTGCAGGAAATGACTAAATCAGTTTCGAATTGTTTGTATCGAATCTTACCCGCATCAAGCGAGAGAGCGTCTTCATTGAATGATTCAAGATTAAGAACTCCCTGACTCAGCCAAAGCTCTTTGGTGTCTTTGACAAGTTGCTGCACATTCACCCACCCTGCTTGTTTAACAACACCATATCCGAAGCCATGTGCGAAGCATTTTTCATTGAGTCCGACGGCGGAGTTGGAGAGATAGAATCGGAGTTCCTCAAATTCAAAACGCTCATCCCAAGTATTTGCCTCTGCCTGACTTCCAAAAATGCGAATCAGATCGGTTGGGTGAAAAAACGCATTACCGGTAAGAGATTCAATTCTAGGATACACCTGATTCATGTGCCTGATCAGTAAATCAGCGTGCCACACTTTTCCGAGATTTCGAAATGAAATGGGGTTCCACATTCCTCCAGCAACCAGAGAGGATGATTGGATGTGGCCATCGTCGATCACGCGAATATCCCATCCTCTTCGCAGCAATTCCCAGCCGAGTAGGGAACCCGCTAATCCTTGACCGATCAGTAGCGCAGATCGTTTCAATGAATCACTCCAAGCTCTTTTCCTACCTTAGTAAAGGCCGAAATAGCCCGATCAATATGAGCAGGCTCATGAGCCGCTGAAAGCTGAACCCGTATGCGGGCCTTTTCTTTCGGCACAACAGGGAAGAAAAATCCAATGACATAGATTCCTTCGTCGAGTAATTTGTCGGCAAACACTTGCGATAGGCGCGCGTCGTATAGCATTACTGGAACAATCGCAGAATCGCCATCCTTGATGTCGAATCCGGCAGCACATATTCCTGTTTTAAATCGCTTGATGTTTTGTTCAAGCCTGTCGCGCAGTTCAGTGGTGGAACTGAGGAGATCGAATACGGCGATGGAAGCACCGACTATGGATGGAGCAAGGGAATTGGAAAATAGATAGGGGCGTGAACGCTGACGAAGTAGTTCGATGATCTCCTTTCTGCCACTCGTAAATCCACCCATTGCACCACCAAGCGCTTTTCCGAGTGTGCCGGTGATGATATCTACACGTCCCAATACATTTTTTAACTCGATTGTTCCGCGACCCGTTTTTCCAATGAATCCAGTGGCATGGCATTCATCCACCATTACCATAGCCTGATACTTATCCGCGAGATCGCAGATTTTATCCAGATGAGCAACGTATCCATCCATTGAAAATACGCCGTCGGTAACAATCAACTTGAAACGAGCTCCGGAAGCGGCCTTCAGTTGCTCTTCCAGATCGTCCATGTTGCTGTTCTTGTATCGAAACCGCTGTGCTTTGCACAATCGTACCCCATCGATAATGGAGGCATGATTCAATTCGTCACTTATAATCGCATCCTGTTCACCGAGAAGAGGCTCAAACACGCCGCCGTTCGCATCAAATGCTGCTGCGTAAAGAATGGTGTCTTCTGTGTGCAGAAAATCTGCAATTTTCTTTTCGAGCTCTTTATGAATGTCTTGAGTTCCGCAGATGAAACGCACGGATGACAAGCCAAAGCCATGGCTGTCGACGGCCTTCTTGGCTGCTTCCACCACCATGGGATGGCTCGAAAGTCCGAGGTAATTATTTGCGCAAAAGTTCAAGACTTTTTTTCCTTCGCTGGTGGTGATTTCAGCACCTTGGGCACTGGTAATTATACGTTCCCGTTTAAAGAGACCTGCTTCTTCGATGCTCTTCAATTCGTTGATTAGATGATCCTGAAAATTGCCGTACATAGGAGTCTATTGTATTGAGTGGTGGTTGAGTTCTTAGGTGTGAAATATTTGATCGCACGCAACCTTGGCGGCCTTTTGTTCTGCGGATTTCTTCGAATTGCCTTCACCGATACCTTGTTCGCGATCATCAATGAGCAGCACCACTTTGTAGAAACTGGAACCGCCCCTGTTGCTGTGTGTGATCACTCTGAAGTCGAGTGTTTTTCGATGCTTCTGACACCATTCATGAAGCTTGCTTTTGTAGTCCACATCATCGTGCACTTTGTTGTCAATGCCATGCTGCTTCAACAATCGAATGACAATATCGCGTGTGACTGCAAATCCTTTGTCTAGGTAAATTGCCCCCACAATGGCCTCTAGCGCATTTCCCACAATGGAATCGTGCATTTCCTGCTTGCCGAGATTGAGTTTCAGCAGTGATTCAAGTTCGAGAGAATATCCAATCGAATTCAAATTTTCACGCCTCACCACTTTGCTTTTCATTTTGGTGAGTTCGCCTTCCGGAAGTGCCGGGTACTTATTGTAGAGATAGTGTGCAACAATTGAATCTAGAACCGCATCTCCGAGAAATTCGAGTCGCTCGTTGCTGTTCTTTAAACCCGGCTGGATTTTCTCGGCAATACTGCTATGTCTTAAGGCTTGCTCGTAGAAGGAAAGATCACCTGCGGAAATGCCAAATGATTTCCGAATAAAAGAATGAAGTTCTTTGCCAACGTGCTTCTTGCGGAGAAGAAAAAACGTCCACCTCATTCTGGTTTCTTAAAAATCGCTGAGGTATTGTGTCCGCCAAAGCCAAAAGTGTTGCTCATGGCAGATTGAACAATTCGCGACTGCGCTTTATTGAAAGTGAAATTCAGCGCAGCGTCCAACTCCGGATCAGCATGCTCGAAGTTGATGGTAGGAGGGATAATATCATTTTTTACAGCCAGCACTGTTGCAATCGATTCAATGGCACCGGCAGCACCGAGAAGGTGGCCAGTCATTGATTTTGTGCTGGAAATATTCAATTTGTACGCGTGTGCTCCGAATACGGCCTGAATGGCCCGTGATTCCTGCACGTCTCCCAAAGGAGTAGAAGTGCCGTGAACATTGACGTAATCGATGTCCTCAGTGGTCATTCCTGCGTCTTCAAGCGCATACTTCATCACGTTTCTTGCACCGATACCTTCAGGATGAGGAGCAGTAATGTGATAGGCATCCGCGGACATTCCTCCGCCCATGACCTCGGCGTAAATCTTCGCTCCGCGTGCTTTTGCGTGCTCATATTCTTCCAGAATCAGACAGCCTGCTCCTTCACCCAGAACAAATCCATCCCGCGTGGCATCAAAAGGACGCGACGCCGTCGAATAATTTTCGTTGTTTTCAGAAAGCGCTTTACACGCATTGAAACCACCGACCCCTGCCTCAGTGATAGCGGCCTCAGAACCGCCAGAGACGATCACCTTGGCCTTGCCTAAACGGATGTACGTAAAGGCGTCGATAAGTGCATTGGTGGATGAAGCGCAGGCCGAAACAGTGGTATAGTTCGGTCCACGAAAACCATAAATGATCGAAATGTGACCCGAAGCAATGTCGGCAATCATTTTAGGAATAAAAAACGGATTGAACCGAGGAGTTCCATCCCCGCGGGCAAACGCGATGCATTCCTCCTGAAAGGTTTGAAGCCCACCAATACCCGAACCCCAAATTACTCCTACCCTGTCTTTGTCTACAGTGTCGAGATCAAGGCCAGAATCTGCTAGCGCCTCTTTAACGACCACAAGCGCGTAATGAGTGTACGGATCCATCTTGCGAGCTTCCTTGCGTTCAAAGTGATCTTCCACATTGAAGCCTTTCAACTCACAGGCAAATCTGGTCTTGAACTTGGATGCATCGAAACGGGTAATCATGCCTGCTCCGCTAACGCCATTGATCAAACCCTGCCAGTATTCACTGACATTGTTGCCTATGGGCGTCAGCGCCCCAAGTCCGGTAATAACTACCCTTTTGAGCTCCATGCAAGATTGAGTAAGGGGAATGAATCAGAACTACTTCGAGTTGGCCTCGATATAATCGACGGCCTGACCTACAGTGGAAATTTTTTCCGCTTGATCATCTGGAATAGCAATATTGAACTCTTTTTCGAATTCCATGATGAGTTCAACTGTATCCAATGAGTCAGCACCAAGGTCATTGGTGAAGCTTGCTTCGCGCGTAACCTCAGATTCCTCCACTCCAAGCTTATCAACAATAATTGCGGTTACCTTCTTTGCGATTTCAGACATTTTGAATGTTTTTAAGGGTTAAATGCGGGCCAAAAGTAAAGGAATTCCGCCACCTCCAAAGCAAAAATTTAAGAAGTTGGATTCGGAAGTAATTTTCTACGGCTGTGAGACTCTCAATCATAACGAACCAGAATGTCCGAAATGGACTTGCGGGATATGTCTGGAACCATTGCTTCTTCAGCCGGAAACCCTAAGGGAATAAGCAAGAATGCTCGCTCGTTAGACGGGCGCTCAAGGAGTTTTTCCAGAAAATTCATCGGACTCGGGGTATGCGTCAGGCAAACAAGTCCCGCAAGATGAAGGGCAGCAATTAGAAACCCACAACTTACTCCCACCGATTCCTGAACGTAGTAATTCAGTCGTTTTTGCCCGCCTTCCATTTCATACGCTCTTCGGAAAACAACTATTAAGGCAGGTGCTACCTCCAAAAAATCCTTATGCTCATCGGTGCCAAGTGGCGCTAGATCGCGCAACCATTCCGGACTCATGCGGTGCTCGTAATTCGCCCGCTCCTCTATCTCCGCAGCTTCGCGAATGCGCTTTTTTAGCTCGGGATTAGTAACGAGGCAATAGGTCCAGGGTTGCTTGTTGGCTCCACTGGGAGCAGTTCCGGCTATCGCAACAATACGCTCAAGCAATGCAGTCTCCACAGGCTTCGAAGAGAATTGGCGAATGGAGCGCCTCTGAGACAAGCGTCGAAATAGATGTTCAGTCGCCGACATAGCTTCCGTTTCGAGGAGTGCTTGGTGCCTGAAGGGAATGAAGGGAAATTCTTTGGACATGCCCAAAGCTAGTCTGTTCAAGCATGATGGGGCAGAAGAAAATAATGCAGCTTGGTAGCGCGCACATTCAGAACTTTGCAGTCAATGGATCGGTACTCAAGACAACATACTCTCGCGGATTTTGGTCAAACGGGCCAGAGTGCTTTGCACACTGCTTCAGTTCTTGTGATCGGCTGCGGTGGATTGGGTGTGCCTGCCGCAATTTATTTGGCTTCCTGCGGCGTTGGAAAAATCGGTCTTGCAGACGGTGACGTAGTCGCACAATCAAATCTGCACCGTCAAGTAGCATATCATCCTTCGGATATCGGTCAATTGAAAACAGAGGTGTTGTGCCGCTATTTGAAAAGTTCCAATCCGGAAACGCACGTTGAAACTCTTCCATTCTTTCTCGATGAAATAACTGCCCTTGAATGGATCCCTCAATTCGATATCATTCTCGATGGCTCGGATCAGATTGAGGTGAAGAAAATGATTGACCGTGCGTGCAAGATGTGCAACAAACCTTGGATCTATGGCTCGGCTGATGGCTGGGAAGGTCAATTGGCTGTGTTAAACTCATTATCCGGCGATCCGGCCGATCGCTTTTATTACTCAGATCTGTTTGACTCCCATTCGGATCAAAACCTGATAGGCAACTGCTCAAGCAATGGAGTGCTTGGAATAGTACCCGGAATTATTGGCCTAGCCCAGGCTTTGGAGGCAATAAAGTTAATCTCAGGTAAGGGTCAAGGGTCGAGCGGTCACCTACAAATTTTCGATGGGTACTCTTCCGAATGGAAAAAGATAAAGTTACATCACCGGCATGAGAAGAAGGAGTTCCCAGACTCCGTGTTTCAGTTAGATAGTGATTGGTCAGTAGGTGAATTGAAGCAAATCATCGAAAGCTCTCTTCCGATTCTTTGGGTTGATGTAAGAGAAGATCATGAACGCGACAGCCTGATTTCTGGCGCGATTCATATTCCGATGGATCAATGGCTTGATCGATGGAGCGAACTCCCTTCGCACCTTCCAGTGGTTGTATTCTGTGCGTCAGGATATCGAAGCAGAGCTGCGGTGTCATTTGCGCGACAGCGTGCTGATCGTCCTTTAATGCGCAGTGCAGCGCTGGCAGACGAGACGATGTGGCCCTTCATTCCACCATCTTTACAAACTCAAAATCAGGGCGTGTGAGGAATGAACTCCGTCAAGTAATTCGTTTATTTCGTGAAGTACTGGCGACTGAGCCTTCTGATGCGCAGGGTGCATCGGATATGAGTTTGGCGGCATACTGCCTGAAGGAGCACATGTCCTTTCGACTTCCGGGTGGAGCTTCAACCGATCCATGGATTGGATTTCGGTGCTGGTTTCGTGCTACAAAACGCCTCAAATCTTCTCAGGTCTGTTTGCAACATAGTCTACAAAAAACCGGCATAGCTCTGCTCAATAGTTCGTTTGCCAATGAAAAATTGGTCGTCGATTACATTGAAAGAAGCTCCGGCCAATCGGTCGAGGTCTACATCGCCAAAGACTTTTGTGGATCACACCCAACTGGCAGGAAAGGCTCGTGGAGGACGCTATTTGCTTTTGCCCTCATTCAATCTATTCGCTGCATTGGCTCGGGGAAGCGAGCGAATCATGCGCAGACTATTCTTGAAGTAGTGGAACACGCCTGGCTCCTTCGTTATTTCAAGGAGCATAACATCCATCACGTCTATGATTTTATTCCCTATGAAAAGGATGGAAACACGCTCACATTACTTTTGCGCAAGGCGGATATACGGGTTACCAAAGTGCCTTCCTCAGGCCCATTGGCCACTCATAACCGGATTCTGATCGGAGACGAAATCATATTCTCCGGGGCTTATCATTATGAGGAGAAGGCTTTTTTTGGAGAGACTATTCGCTCACAGCTTATCTCATTTTGGCCACCCGAACGCGCATTTACCTACATCCATCATTATGTATTAAGACCTCAGCCTCCTGAGGGAACTATTGGCTACTATTCACACGGTGAATGGATCAGACGGGCACAGGGACACGCTGAGCATGGGCTTGATGTGCTTCAGACAGAAGATCAGATTCTTCGCGATCTCGCTCGTTACCTCAAATCAAACCCCGACCGTAAGTTGATCGTTTTCCCGCACCCGCGCGAAAGGCATAGCAACTGGATAGATCAAACCTACGCGCATTATCAATCGTATTTGGGTGAAATACCCTTCCACTTCGCGCCGTCAGATGTTCTAACTCCCCACGCATTCCATTTGGTGGACATAGCCGTTGTTTCATACTCCTCCATCATCTTCGAACGATTGTTTTGCGGGTATAAGATCATCCTAGGGAATCATACTATTCCCGGATTTCCAATCGCTGGCAGCCCATTGTCAAGTATCTGCTTCAAGTCATTTGATAAAATGGAACAGATGTTAGATCAGTCTTTCCCGATTTCGGCGGATCAGTTTTACGAGATAAACGGTCTTGTCGGCTACCGCTATTTTGACCATCCAGAGTTGAAAGGAATTTCTCATTCGTCCGAGTAACGCTGCCCGAATTACTTTTGGGGCATGAAGGTGAAGTTTGCGTTAGTGGGTTGCGGGAGCATTGGCAAACGTCATGCTGCTGTGTTAGATAGCAATCCGGATGCAGAACTAGTTGCACTGTGTGATGAGGATGGCGCAAAGGCAGAGGAGTTATCTGCTCTGTACAACCAAGTGCCAGTTTATACAGATTATGAGAAAATGCTTCAGAGCATTTCGGCCGATGTGATCAACGTTGTAACGCCTCACGCGCTGCACGTCCAAATGACTATTGATGCGCTCTCCAGCGGCTTTCATGTTCTTGTGGAAAAGCCCATGGCACTTAAGTCTGTTCATTGTCAGGCAATGATTCAGGCCTCAGAAAGGGCAGGAAAAAAGCTTTGGGTGGTCAAACAAAATCGATTCAACATTCCGGTGAAATTGGCCCAGCAAGCGATTCGCGATGGCCATTTAGGTAAGCTCTTTATGGTGAAGTGCGATATCCTCTGGAATCGTTATCAAGGATATTATGACGACTCTCCTTGGCGTGGAAATATTCTTCTAGAAGGCGGTGCATTGTTCACACAAGCCAGTCATTTTATTGACTTATTGATTTGGTGGTGTGGTGATATCGTGAGTGCAAAGGCGCATGCAGAAACGCAGAATCATCGCATTGAAACGGAGGACAGCGGCGCTGCAGTGTTGTCGTTCTCTTCCGGAACAATTGGATCACTGGTTTGGACAACTTGTGTCCACAACAAGAATTTGGAAGGCAGTATCACATTGATAGGGGAGAAGGGGACCATCAAAATAGGAGGAGAGTACCTCAATAAATTGGAGTGCTGGGATGTGCCTTCCATGCCGCTTCCAGAGAATATTGAGTTTTCGGATAAGCCCAATAGCTATGGCAAATACCAAGGCACAAGTAGCAATCATCATCAGGTAATTGCAGGGATCATTGCTGATCTGCGCAACCAGACCGCTCTTTCTGTGGAGGGATATGAAGGAATACGAAGTGTTCGCGCTATTGAAACTATTTATAAAAGCATTCGCGGATGAATGAGCCTAGAATTTTTCAGTCCTCGATCAGAGAGGTGAAAACGGGAAGTGATGTACTCATCATAGAGCCCTGCAATCTCTATGAATGTCAATTGGGCGATGGGGTATTTGTAGGTCCTTTCACAGAAATACAAAAAGGTGTTACGATCGGTGACCGCACGCGGGTGCAGAGTCATAGCTTCATTTGCGAGTTGGTGCATATCGGTTCGGATTGCTTCATCGGGCACGGTGTGATGTTCGTCAATGACTTGTTCTCAGAGGGCGGGCCTGCCGCAGGGAAGCGCGAACTCTGGAAGGAGACACACATTGGCAACCATGTTTCTATAGGATCCAATGCGACCATTTTACCAATACGTATTTGCGATAGCGTCGTTATTGGGGCGGGATCCGTAGTCACGCGAGATATTGATGAACCGGGTGTGTATTACGGAAATCCAGCACGAAAAAAAAGAGAATGAACGTTCCATTTGTAGATCTCTATGCGCAGTATCTGACCATAAAGGATCAGATCGATAAGGCCATATCATCGGTAATTCAGGATTCAGCCTATATCGGTGGCTCTCGTGTAGATCAGTTTGAAAAAGCATTCGGGGCATGGGCCGAACGGGAGCATTGCGTCTCATGCGCCAATGGCACAGATAGTCTTGAAATGATCCTTCGCGCTGCAGGCATTGGTTCGGGGGATGAAGTTATTGTACCTGCCATTTCTTGGATAAGCACGTCGGAAGTGGTTTCATCGGTAGGCGCCAAGCCTGTCTTCGTGGATGTGGATGATTATTTCCTTATCGATTTGTCGCTTGTTGCCAGCGCAATTACCGCACATACGAAAGCGATTATTCCAGTGCATCTCTATGGCAACCCGGTAAATATGCCAGCCCTTATGGCAATAGCTGATCGACATAATTTGCTGGTGATTGAAGACTGCGCTCAATCCCATGGTGCAACAGTGAACGGACAGAAGACGGGCACTTTTGGTCAAGCTGCATCATTCAGTTTTTATCCCGGAAAAAACCTTGGAGCGTATGGTGATGCAGGTGCCGTGGTCACAAATGATGCGCAACTCGCTTCTCGCATTCGTATGATTGCCAACCATGGTCAGCAGGGCAAACACAACCATCTGATCGAAGGGAGAAATTCACGAATGGACGGAATGCAGGCTGCTGTGCTTTCTGTGAAATTACCGTTTCTAGAAAGCTGGACCGTACAACGCGCAGCGCTTGCCCGACGCTATAATCAATTACTCGCGGGTTTACCCCTGAGATGTCCGGTCATCCATCAGGATCGAACCCACGTGTTTCATCTCTATGTGATTCGCTGCGAAGGCCGCGATGACTTAATGGACTTTCTGCTAGATAGCGGAATTGGATGCGCGATCCATTACCCGCATCCATTGCCACTTCTACCGTGTTATGCCAATATGGGGGCAAAGGCCGGAGATTTCCCGCAAGCAGAAAAGAGCAGTGAAATCCTTTCTCTTCCCATGTTTCCTGAAATGACCGAAGAGCAACAGGATTACGTAGTGAGCAGAATCAGAGCTTTTTACACCAATTCGCAGTCCTGACCCAATTGCGCAGCATGACGAAAATTAAATTCTTGAAGGATAGAAAATGAAGATACTCGTGCTGGCCGATGGACTATTTCCGTTCGTAGTGGGTGGAATGCAGCGGCACTCCGCGTATGTCGTGAAGTTTCTGCTTTTGCGCGGACATGAAGTAACCGTAGGCCATTTCGTCACGGGTTCAACGCCAATTCCTACACGCGTTGATGTGTTGCGCGAACTTAGACTCGACGATAGTTACCCCCTGGAAAATGTATGCGTGCGCTTTCCATCCATGGGAATCCTTCCAGGGCATTACCTGAAGGAGTCTTTTGCCGTTTCAAAAATTCTTTTTGAGATTCTTTCCGTTCGGTTGGACCAGATTGAGTTCATCTACAGCAAGGGATTCTTAGGTTGGTATTTTATCGATAAGAAGAAAAAGGGGATGGCACTTCCTCCGATTGGAGTGAAATTTCATGGATATGAAATGTTTCAGGCCAACGCAGGATTGCGTGAATGGCTCAACAAACTTCTCCTTCGTGCACCAGTCCGATGGATCAACAGAAACGCTGATTTCGTATTTTCTTACGGGGGAAAAATTACTGGAATCATTCGTGAGCTTGGTGTTTCGGAAAAAAAGATCATAGAAGTTCCTTCCGGGATTGAAGCGTCATGGTGTCTGGAGAAGACCCTACCACATCAAGGAAATGTGCGGTTTCTTTTCATCGGAAGGTTTGAGCGGAGAAAGGGAGTTAAGGAATTGAACAAGACTATTCAACAACTGTCGGAGACCAAAAACTGGTCCTTCGAGTTCATTGGACCGATACCTCAAAGTGCGCGCATTCTATCCGAAAGAATCACGTATCACGGCCAAATCACCGATAGAATGGAGATGCAGGCGCGAATGGACCGGTGCGATGTGTTGGTGGTTCCTTCGTTTTCCGAAGGAATGCCAAATGTGATAATGGAGGCTATGGCGCGTGGACTGGCCATTCTGGCCACTGACGTTGGAGCTATTTCAGAGCAGGTTTCGGTGCAGAACGGCTGGCTTCTGGAACACGTTTCAATGGAACTTTTAGTACCTCAAATGGAGAAGATTATCGATCTGGATAGGGAGGAGATCGACCAAATGAGAAGGGCGTCTTTGCAGCGGGTCAGGCAACGGTTTACATGGGAGTCCGTCGTACAACAATTGGAATCTGAAATTGCCCAAAGGCGACGCATCATTGCTTAAATTCGCCGCTGGGTTGTACGACATGGAGAGCAGGCGGGTTTATTTTCCAGGACTGAACGGGTTGCGTTTTATCGCGGCCCTGGCGGTGATATTCACTCATGTGGAGCTGATGAAAAAGTTTCTGGGTCACGCCAGTCACTGGATCATTCTTGATGAGCGCATTCGAGTAGTTCCTTACCAGGAAATTGCCAATCGAAACCTAAGTTGGCTGAGTCCAGTGATTGCAAATACTGGCCCCTTAGGTGTAGTTTTCTTTTTTGTCTTAAGCGGATTTTTGATCACCTATCTCTTACTTCGTGAAAAAGATGCAGTGGGCCACATCAGTATTCGAAAGTTTTATCTCCGTCGCATTCTGCGCATCTGGCCTCTGTACTATTTAGTACTAATTATCGGTTTTTTTATACTCCCACATTTCGACTGGTTCAATGTGCCAGTTCAAAGGCGATTACTTGAACCGGTATTTTGGCAAAGCTTCCTCTTGTGTTTGTTTATGCTGCCGAATATGGCCTTTGCAATGTTCCCAGCTGCCCCCCCTAACATCGGACAAATATGGTCTATTGGTGTGGAAGAACAGTTCTATCTCATTTGGCCATGGCTCATTCGGAGGGCGAAAAGCGTTGTACGTTCAATCATCATTTTTATGGTTGTGTTCATCGCGTTGAAAATGCTAATATTGGCATTGGATCATTACACTGATTACCGAGCATTTCAAATTGCCCGAAAATTCTTTGCTATGTCTCGGTTGGAATCCATGGCGCTCGGAGCGCTCGGGGCGTGGGTGCTTTTTGAGAAAAAGGAGTACTGGCTAAAAATAGCATACCATCCGCTTATTCAGGTGCTGAGTTATATTCTCATTCCCTTTCTTATTTTTTTCACACCCATTATTTTTCAGAATGTGATTCATCTGGTGTACTCAGTAATTTTTCTGGTAATCATTCTCAATATCTCCACTAATCCTAAAACACTCATTAATCTTGATTTTCGGGGTTTTGACTTTCTGGGTCGTATTTCATTTGGGCTTTACATGTACCACATAATGGTCATCGTATTTGTGCTGCATGCCCTCAAGAATACAATTGGCCTAAATCGGGATTTGAGTGCGTCAGAAAACTTATTGGTATATTCGGCTTCTATCACACTTACCATTCTGATATCCACCCTGAGCTATTACTTGTTTGAGCGCAAGTTCATTCGAGTCAAAAGTGGCCTCTCAGTGATCGTAAGCGGCGATGAGGCACGTAAGGAATAATGTTTCGCACGCTAGTCACTATCCTCATTTTCATCAGCATTTTTGTCTGGTCGTACATCTTTATGCGCGAGCCATTCGAACTCTACGTGAGCTATGTCGTCTATGCGCTTTTGTTCCCCTTCTTCTTTATGCGCTACGGTATTCCAAAACGACCAGTGTACCTTTTTATTCCCATCCTTATTTCGGGAATTACATATGCTGCAGTGGGGCTCAACGAGTACATGCAGTTTATTAAAGTATTCATAGGATTTTTCTCTTCGACCTTGTTTTTTCATTATGTAATACAACTATATAATTTTGATCTTAAACTGCTGTTCCGATATTATATGGTGGCCTGCGTTATCATTGCACTACTCGGAATTTCGCAGTTGTTGTTCTTCAAAGTAGGCTTCAGACCAGGCTATCATTATGGGTGGATATTCAATAAATGGAGCGTAACACCTGGCGGTTTGGGAATTCGCGTAAATGCTATTTTCTCTGAACCTGCCTACTTCGCTGCCGTTATGGCACCGGCGTTTTTCGTGAGTATCTATAATCTTTCCACGCGATTTCCACTTTTTATAACAAAGAGACAGAGCATTATTATTGGTGTGGCCTATCTGCTCACGTTTTCCAGCGTAGGTATCTTAGGAATGTTTCTCGTCATTGTCCTGCTCCTTCTCAATTTTGGATTCGCTCGCTACGCTGTAATTTTTATCCCCATTTTCATTTTCCTTTTTCAATATGCATACGAAAATGTAGAGGAGTTTAGAGACCGCTATGATGGGACCATCGAAATTTTCTCCACTAATAACTACAAGAGTTATGATATCCATGGTTCAAGTTTCGTCCTATACAACAACTACACAGTAGCCCTAGAGAACTTTAAAAGAAATCCTCTATTTGGAACAGGCCTTGGCTCTCACCCTGTTGCGTTCGACAAGTATTCGCTGACTCTTCTGGAGGGGGCGGTGGACATCGACTTTAATAAGATGGACGCGAACTCTATGGCGCTGCGATTAATGTCAGAAACCGGTCTTTATGGACTGATAGTCATGTTTTTATTGCTTGTGCGTTGCTGGATATTTAAACCGAGAGCCAAAAGCCGGGAACACTGGGTAATGTCAAATGCCCTTGGGTGTATTATCCTGCTCTATCTGCTTCGCCAAGGACACTATTTCCTGAATGGATTCCCTTTCTTTTTGTGGATGTTCTTCTACTTGTACAAAGACAATAAAGATCAAATTTCTGAGGCAGATGGACTTGTTATAGCCGAGTCTGAAACTGCTGAATCTTCCCCCGCCACCGCATAAGGTCCCAACTGCCAATGGCATAACGCTGCGCACCCTCCGGCCAATGAACTTCAATGTTTCTCCGTAAAATCATCCCAGCCTTGCCCTGATCGGCATTCTTTCCCGGCAATGTGGTAAAATGAAAACGATAATTTGACATGATTTGCTGTTGAATATCGGCACTGACTGACATCAATGAATTGTTGGGAGAACAGAAATACGGCGATCGAATTCCTAAATGCTCTTCGATTATCTGCTGGCTTAAGCGCACTTCGTCCAAACTTTCTTCCGTAGTCATCGTGTGCCACAAACGATGCGTTTTGGTATGACTTCCAATGTGATGCCCCATCATCTGAAGTTCGTTCAGTTCTGACCAACTCATCGGCGTAAAATCTTCTGGTTGAGTATCTACAAAAGAGTCGATATCCGGTCGTATGTGGGCGCGGTAATAGTCGATAGGATCAATAGCATCAATGAAGTCCGGAACGACAAAGTAGATGGCCGAAAGACCATGCTGACTAAGAATTTTGGCCGTAGTGAAATTGTTTTTTAAACCATCATCAAACGTAAACAGGATGTATGGCCCCTTATTGAATGAGGAAATTCTTCCTGCAAAATAAGCTTCCAAGTGATCTGGATGAAATGCGGTGTACTCCTTCTTCATCCAATGAAGCATACGCTCGAAATCGCCTATCCGATTGTGCGGAGTCGAATGAAGATTGAGCACAACTAGCTCACAAGGTGATTGGCTTCTCTGTGTTAACTTGGATTCGAGCAGACCAAGTATGGATTTGAGACGAAAGGCTAGGGATAGGCTCATTATTTACCAGGTATCAATGGCTCCTCTGAACATATTCCAATTACTCCAATCATCCGTTGCTTCTGCCAGAGGTCCCTTTGCAATGAAGTGGATCTTCTTGTCGATTGTTCGGAATCCATTTGCGATCAATACCTCTTTCCATAATGGTTGAAGTGGATTTACCGCAATGGACAGAAACGTGCCCCCGGCTGATTTTCGGAGATCACGAATCAGCATGCCAAATGCGTCTATCATCCACCCACGATCCTGATGATTGAATTGAACACTTCCAATCACAAGCTCTCGGATTAGTTTCTTCCGAACCTGAATCTTTAGTTCGAATTGGGCCCGCATTCCGTCCCTGGTATAGCTAAAGCGGTGATACAACCCTGTCTGAAACTGGCGACGATAGGCGGTGAATTCAGAACCCATGTCTACTCCAATGTATTGAGCGTCGGGTTCAACATATTGTTCTGATTGGGTTTGTGAAATTCGTGTGACGCGAGCTTCGCCGCCTCCAAATAGTGAAAGCAGCGGTGTAAGCGGACGAACATGCCACTGAAGGTCAAACGGATTCTTCCATTTGTTGCGGACGAATGAATTGAACGAAGCCTCCACCGGAAAGCCAATGAGGATGTCAAAGTCAAACTGTTGAGCTGGCTCATGAATGAAATCAAGCATCCGCGCAAATAATTTCTGCCCACGAAATTCAGGATGAACCAACGAATTTCCACTTTGCAAAGCGTGCATCGTGTGGTTGCCTGATTTCAAAGGCCATGAAAAAAAACTTTGAAATCCTGCTACTTTACCAAACTCCTCAGCCACGATACGAACACACGAGTTTACCTGAAAGGGATGCTCGTAAAACCGACCGAAAAGAAGGCCAAACTCAACCTTGTCTACCCCGTATTCTCCCACAAACAAGTCAATCACTTGATCGCGCATCCAGTCTTCATATCGTTTAATCTCCATATTTGTCGGCTTTTACGAAGCGAAAATGAAGAAAATACTGGTACTATACCGAGAACTTGCCGGCTATTTTGTAGCAAGTCTCAATCACTTGTGTTCCGTTCACGGCGTTCAGGCTGATGTGGTGGCCTATCCAGTCAACAAGGATGCGCCGTTTAGTTTCTCTTTTGCGGAAGGCATTACGGTCACTCCTAAAGACCAAGCCGATCTTCAAAACCTGAAGGAAAAGTTGAACCAAGGACACTATGATCTTATTTTTTGCGGCGGATGGAGTGATCCAGACTACATGAATTTGGTCAAGCAATCGCCAAAAGTTACCTCCCTGCTTGGTTTTGATAAGCAATGGCTGGGAACCATGCGTGATGTGGCTGCTATTATATACCTTCGACTCACGGCTACCTGCCACTTCGACTTTGCCTTTGTGCCCGGCCATGAGCAAAAACAATTTGCCCGTCGGATGGGATTCAGGTCGGACCAAATTGTGGAAGGGGCTTATGCCTGCGATGAGGAGGTTTTTGAAAGCGTTTTCGCAGCGAAGCAAACGAACGCGAGAACTCCTCGTCCCCGACAAATCTGGTTCGCGGGTCGCTACGTGCACGAGAAATCAGTGCTTGAAATGTTTCAGTATACCGCCGAATTACTAAACGGTGCCCTGGCCGATTGGGAGCTGCATTGCATTGGAACCGGCCCACTATGGAATCAGCGACTTATTCATCCTTGCATCATTCACCATGGATTTGTCCAACCATCTGAGATGCAGGCACTAATTCAAATGGGAGAAGTGTTCATAATGCCAAGCCGATATGAGCCATGGGCCATATCCGTGCATGAATTTGCTACATCAGGCTTTGCGTTGCTTCTTTCTGATCGCATCGGTTCGCGCTTTTCGTTTCTGAAAGCGGGAAAAAATGGACTTGTGTTTCCTTATCGGGATTGGAAGGTATTCCAAAGCCAACTCACCACTTTGTGCAGGCTCAATTCGCAAGAACTTGCAAGAATGGGGACAGTGAGTCACGAGCTAGCCATACAGGTCAATCGAGAGTCGTGGTCACAATCTCTTATTGCCATGATGAAGCGCCGGTGAGGGCGAAGGCTGTAAGCGCCTTAAATTAGCCCAGGATGGCTCGAATACTAATCACCGGAGGTGCCGGCTTCGTGGGCAGTGCGCTCGCAACTGAACTTTGTAGAAATCCGGAGGACAGGATTGTCATTGTGGATAATTTCGAAACGGGCGAACAGTCGAAGGTTCCGGGAAGTCCACACGCAAACGTGACGTTTATCAAAGCCGACGTAAATGACTTTAAAGACATAAGCTCGGTGTTCTTTTCTTGGAAGTTTGACGTGGTTTTTCATTACGCAGCTTTAGTGGGAGTGAAGCGGACCTTGGAAAACCCCGTCAAGGTGCTCAGGGATATCGATGGCATACGCAATGTGCTTGATCTTGCCAAAAACACCGGTGTATCCCGCGTGTATTACAGCTCAAGTAGCGAAGTGTACGGCGAACCAGTCCATATTCCCCAGCATGAACACACCACGCCTTTAAATTCAAGACTTCCTTACGCAGTAGTAAAAAATGTGGGTGAAGCATTCCTCCGCTCTTATGCGCAGGAGTTCGGATTGGAGTACACCATCTTTCGTTTCTTCAATACGTATGGGCCGCTCCAAAGTGCGGATTTTGTGGTATCAAAATTTATTCACGCTGCCCTTGATGGACGAGATCTTCATATATACGGCGACGGATCACAAACGCGTACCTTTTGTTTTATCGCGGATAATGTGAAGGCAACTGCTGCGGCATTTCGCACGAATGCCTTTGTCAATGATGTGATCAACATCGGCTCTGACGATGAGATAACAGTGTTGAAACTAGCTCAGAAGGTGATCAGATTGACCGAATCGCCTTCCAAAATCATACACCTCCCGCCACTGGAGGAAGGCGATATGACAAGAAGAAAGCCTGAGATTTCAAAGATGAGGGAGTTACTTGGGGGTAATCTGACTCCATTAGACCTAGGCTTGAAAGAAGTAATCGAAGCGTTCAGAGTATGTGCGGAATAAACGGTGTCATCGGGGAGAGGGACCAGGCCCAATCACGCGAATGGATTTCCGCGATGAATCAGTCTATGGCGCACCGCGGCCCCGATGCGCAAGGAGAATGGATTGGAACCGAATTATCATTCGGTCATCGCCGCCTCTCTATCATCGATACTTCGGAGGCAGGGAATCAACCATTTTTTAGTGCCGACAAACAGATCATAATGGTGTTCAATGGAGAGATTTACAATTATGTAGAACTCAAGCACGAACTGGAAGCAGACTATGCGTTTCAGACGGGCTCAGACACAGAAGTCATCATTGCAGCCTATCTCAAATGGGGTATTGATGCGGTCCATCACTTTATTGGAATGTGGGGATTTGCTCTCTGGGATAACGTAAAGGGAATAGGATATCTTGTTCGGGACAGGATGGGTGTTAAACCTGTCTACATCGGAGAATCATCCGGCAACCTCTTTTTTGCTTCTGAAATACGTTCATTGCTTGCAACCGGGCAATTTGAACGTCGGTTAAATCGCGATGCGCTGGTGGATTATCTCCGCTATCAAACCGTCCATGCACCTTCTACCATTATTGACGGTATTCGAATGTTGCCTGCCGGACACTATCTCCGTTTTTCTCAAGGGAAATTCGAAGAAGTGGAATACTGGAATGCAGCCAAGGCAGCGTCAGATGGAATGCATGATTCGAAAGAAACTGCGCATCAGAAAATAGCAGGACTTTTGCATTCTTCTGTCGAGATGAGAATGCGAGCTGACGTGCCTTTTGGCGCATTTCTTTCAGGCGGTATCGACTCCAGCGTAATCGTGGGATTGATGGCCAATGTCTCCACTCATCCGGTCAATACATTTTCGATCACTTTTGCCGAGAAGCAGTGGGACGAAGGAAAGTATTCTGATCTTGTTGCACGTCGCTTCAATACGGAGCATCATCCCATAGAATTGCGTGCGACTGATTTTCTTCGCGAGGTTCCTGATGCCTTACTCGCCATGGATCATCCCAGTGGGGATGGACCCAATACCTACGTAGTATCCAAGGTGACACGGGCAAAAGGAGTGAAGATGGCTCTTTCGGGTTTAGGGGGTGATGAGGTATTTGCGGGATATCAGATATTCAAGCAGATGAAGCAAATGGAAAGTAACCGTTGGCTCGGCAAAACGCCTCGCTTTTTGCGCAATCTTTCTGCAAGCGCCCTGAATGCATTGAAACCGTCCGTCGCTTCTGAAAAAATCGCAGCAATACTGAACGAAGATTCGGTCGATTTTGAGCACGCCTATCCATTCGCGCGAAGAGTGTTGATGGATGATAAAATTGCTGGTCTCCTCGCTTATACACCAATTGTCTTGAATGCGGTCAGTCAGATTGCATCTCGCGCCGCAAATACAAATCTTCCTCTTCTTTCGAAAGTCTCCGTAGCCGAGATGAATACCTATATGCAAAACGTGCTTCTCCGCGATGCGGATCAGATGAGTATGGCCCACGCTCTAGAAGTACGTGTGCCGTTTCTCGATCATCGCCTTGTGGAGTATGTGCTTTCTGTTCCGGATCAATTAAAGTTTCCACATACTCCAAAGCAACTGCTTACCGAGTCAGTCGGTGACCTTATTCCGAGAGAAATTATTGACCGACCTAAAATGGGATTCACTTTTCCCTGGCCGCTTTGGATGAAAAATGAATTGCGCTCATTGTGTGAAGAAAATCTTAGCTACTTGGGATCACTGGATCACTTTAAGCCGGGTGCGGTCGAAGCCTTGTGGAAGGAGTTTATTGAGGGAAGTACTTCCGTTACCTGGTCGCGGATTTGGCCATTGGTGGTATTGGGTTTCTGGATGAAAACGCACCATATCACTTGATAGACAATGGAGCATCCCCGACGCAGAATTCTTGTTTTCGCCGATTGGTTTCTTCCGGGATACAGGGCAGGAGGACCAATTCGCTCACTCGCGAATCTCGTCAATGCATTAGACGATGACTTTTTGATCATCACTCGGAGCACAGATCACCATAGCACAGAGCAATATCCCGGCATTCGCCCTGGAGAATGGATAGCTTTCTCTCCCAATGTCAAGGTTATGTATGTGCAGGATGAAATGATGACGAGGTCCTTTGTAAAGGAGATCCTGCGCAACACAACCTTTGATTGCATCTATTTGAATTCCTTGTTTTCACCGCGCTTCACCCTGATTCCTTTGTGGGTTTGGAAGAGCTCGGTCCGCAAGGGAAAGGTAATTCTGGCCCCGCGCGGTATGCTCAAGTCGGGAGCACTTTCGATCAAATCGAAGAAGAAAAATTGGTTCATCAGATTTTCCAAATGGACCAATCTTTTTAAAGGGGTGATCTGGCACGCCACCAACTCACAGGAAGCACAAGAGATTCAAGATAATTTTGGAGGGAAATGCGAAGTGCGTATTGCGCCCAATTTGCCTGCAGGTCAAGGTGCAGGGCAGCACATACGGGCTAAAACACCAGGCGATCTTCGTTTGATTAGCATCGCACGAATCAGTCCTGAAAAGGGCATTCTAGAGGCCATAAAGTTTATTACAGAATCTGCAGTTAAAGGGTCGTGGCAAGTGACCTTCTACGGAGCGCATCAGAATCCTGAATACCTCCGCAATTGCCAGGAAATGGCGAATTTAGTGCCCAACGCACAGATTGATTTTCCAGGAGAAATCAATCCTACGGATATTACAGCGGCATTTGATCGGCATCACTTTTTTCTTTCAGCTACATGGGGCGAGAATTTTGGTCATGCCATTGCTGAGGCTCTGTTGCACGGCTTGCCGGTGATCATCAGCGACAAAACTCCTTGGAGAAATCTCCAGGAGTCGGCAGCGGGTTGGGACCTCCCGCTAGAACCGAAGGCCTTTGACTCCGTTTTTGAAAAATGTATGCAAATGGATCAACACGAATATGAGCACATTTGCCATTCGACCGCTGCTTTCGGCGCTGCGGTGCTTGCCGATCCGACTAACCTCGAGGCTTGCAAGAAATTATTCTCCTGAAATTCACTCTTTCTTAAACAATTCATAGGCGATGACCACCTAATTTCATCCCGAATTCGAATTATGAAAATTGCCATTCTTTCCCGGGATCAAAAGCTCTATAGTACCAAGCGGTTAGTGGAGGCTGGCGAGCAAAGGGGCCATACCATGAGGGTGCTTGATCATCTCAAGTGCAACCTCGTGTTGGAGAAAAAAAATCCCAAGGTAATTTACCATGGAGAAGAAGTAGTCGACATTGATGCAATTATTCCTCGCATCGGAGCATCTGTTACATTTTATGGTACCGCTGTAGTCCGACAGTTTGAAATGATGAATGTGTTTAGTACAGCGGAATCACAGGCTTTAGTCCGGTCCCGCGATAAACTGCGCAGCTATCAGATTCTTTCACGGTCAGGATTGGGAATGCCCAAAACCGTTTTTACGAATTACTCGCGCGATGTGGAGCGCATCTTAAAGGAGGCAGGCGGCGCCCCTGTGATCATCAAATTGCTTGAGGGAACTCAAGGTTTGGGAGTAGTGCTTGCTGAGAACGAAAAGGCGGCTACTTCAGTCATAGAAGCATTCAACGGACTGAAGGCGCGTGTAATTGTTCAGGAATTTATCCGTGAAGCAAAGGGCGCAGACATTCGTGCGTTTGTGGTCGACGGCCATGTAGTCGGCGCAATGAAACGTCAGGCAAAAGAAGGGGAGTTTAGATCTAATCTTCACCGTGGTGGCTCAGCAGAAGTGATCGAACTCACGCGAGAAGAAGAAATCGCTGCAGTGAAAGCGGCAAGCGCACTAAAGCTTGGGGTGGCAGGTGTGGATATGTTGCAAAGTGATCGAGGTCCGCTCATTATCGAAGTGAATTCCTCACCCGGTTTGGAAGGCATTGAAAAGGCGACAGGTCGGGATATTGCAGGGCAGATCATCCGGTATATCGAAAAATCAGTCTAGAAAATTTTCCTTCTTCAGTGATGTCGACTGCTCGCGAAGATGCGCGATACATCGACAAGAAATTTCTTGCCGATGGTTTTCCGTCCGATAAGTACCTGATATTTCATCCCCGATCGATTTGAAAGTGACACATTCGAACGGATTCTTTTGCGCCCAAGTGTGAGCACCACACTCACGCAATATCTTTCCTCACTGCTTCCAAAGGAATTGCGTATCCAGCGAAGCTTATACTCTGTGAAATAGACTGTGCGGTTGCTGTGTCCATCCAAATCAAAGGTGGCCGCCAATATTTTTCTTCCTTCGCGCTCCTGCTCCTCAAAACTCAAGCAATGAATCGCAGTGCGAAATGCACCCGTGTCCACCTTGGCTTCAATGCCATACGCGCCTAAATCAGGTAAATTGATTCGTTCGCGCCGCCCTATTGTTCGGAGTGCACGAATCATTGGCCTGAGAGAAGTTGTTTGACTTGCTCTGAAATCACTTTACCATCGGCTTTTCCCGCAAGTGCTTTGGATGCAAGGCCCATCACTTTTCCAAGATCAGATAATGAGGTGGCTCCCGCCTCAGCAATCAGTCCGCGAATGACATTTTTGAGTTCTTCGCCCTCCAGTTGCTCGGGTAAGTATGACTTAATCACATCGGCCTGCTTTTGTTCTTCTTCTACAAGTTCTGGTCGCCCCTGCTCTTTATAGATCGCAATGGATTCCTGGCGCTGCTTGAAGAGCTTATTGAGAATGCCCATAGCACGTGCGTCGTTCACAGTGCCATCGCCTCCCTCTTTGGTCGCTTCCAAAAGCAATTTGCTCTTAATGTCTCGGAGGGCCATCAGACGGTCTTTCTGGCCGCTTTTCATTGCTTCTTTGATGTCATTGTTGATGCGCTCAGTCAAAGTCATAATAATGGATTTTCCTGCAATTTTACAACAGGCTGTTCAACTACACTTCAAATGAAGGGTTAATTAGAGGTCTAAATCTTTTCATTCCCCCCGAATTTAGATTATTTTCGCCCCGAACGAATATTCGGTCGCTATGAAAAAACAAATTTCCCGGAGGGATAAAGTCCTTCAGACTGCGTTGAAAATGATTTCGGATGGAGGCTTTCATGCATCACCGATGTCTGAATTGGCCGCTCAATCAGGAGTTGCCGTAGGTACGATTTATCACCACTTCGAAAGCAAGGAAGCGCTTATTCATGCGCTCTATTTGGAGTGTCGGGATCGTATGACAGCCGAGATGATGAATCTGCTGGATACGAAAGCCTCAGTGGCCAAGCGATTCGAGGCTATCTGGCATAATCTGCACACCTACTTTATGAAGAATCCACTGGAGTTTTCATTGCTGCGCCAATACGAAAGTTCTCCCTTTATTCAAGCCGGAACCGACGAGGAAGGCGCCCTGTTTGGCAAGCCTGTATTGGATTTCCTGCGCGATGGAATCAAAGCAGGCAAGTTGAAAAAGCAAAAGCTAAGCGTGCTGGCTGCATTGCTGTTCAATTTCCCAGCAGCCGTCGCTTCTGTCGAAATGAAAGAAGGAAAGAAGCAAGGAAAAAAAGAACTTCAGGAGCTTTCCGAAATGTGCTGGGCTTCCCTGAAAAAGTAGTCAGAAATCCAATTTTACCGTAAATAAAAAGGGCCTTCAATTGAAGGCCCTTTTCTATTCTCGTTGAGAGGATTTACATCATTCCGCCCATCCCACCTCCCGGCATTGCCGGCATTGCATTCTCCTCTTTGATATCAGAGATCACACACTCAGTAGTGAGCAACATGCCTGCAATCGAGGCTGCATTCTCAAGGGCCACACGAACCACTTTAGTAGGATCAATTACACCGGCTTCAATGAGGTTCTCATACACATTAGTGCGGGCATTGTAACCAAAGTCGTCTTTGCCTTCACGCACTTTTTGCACTATCACAGCACCTTCGCCGCCTGCATTGGCCACAATCTGACGAAGCGGCTCCTCAATAGAACGCTTCACAATCTGAACTCCAGTGTTCTCGTCGTCATTGGCTCCTTTAAGTGTGTCAAGCACCTGTCCGGCACGAATTAATGCAACTCCACCTCCTGGTACAATTCCCTCTTCCACTGCGGCGCGGGTAGCGTGAAGGGCATCGTCCACACGGTCTTTCTTCTCCTTCATTTCCATCTCAGTGGCCGCTCCGATATACAGAACCGCGACCCCACCAGCGAGCTTCGCAAGACGCTCCTGCAATTTCTCACGGTCGTAGTCAGAAGTCGTTTTGTCTATCTGCACCTTGATTTCGGCAATGCGTGATTGAATCGCATCCTTGCTGCCGGCTCCATTTACAAGGGTAGTATTGTCTTTGTCGACAGTAATCTTCTCTGCACGCCCCAGATCGGTGAGTGCCGCATTTTCCAATTTGAAACCAGTTTCCTCGCTGATTACGGTTCCACCTGTGAGTACTGCAATATCCTGCAACATTGCCTTGCGACGGTCACCAAAGCCTGGAGCTTTTACAGCAGCCACGCGCAGCGAACCGCGGATTTTGTTAACGACCAGAGTAGCAAGTGCTTCGCCATCTACATCTTCTGAAATAATCAGAAGCGGCTTGCCTGTTTGAGCGCTCTTTTCAAGTACTGGCAGCAATTCCTTCATGCTGCTGATTTTTTTATCGTAGATCAGGATATACGCATCCTCCAACTCTGCTTCCATATTCTCCGCGTTTGTTACGAAGTAAGGCGACAGGTATCCGCGATCGAATTGCATTCCTTCAACCGTTTTAACTTCGGTTTCAGTACCCTTGGCTTCTTCTACAGTGATGACACCCTCTGTGCCCACTTTTTCCATCGCATGCGCAATCAAAGCTCCGATTGTTTCGTCGTTGTTGGAAGAAATAGTTCCCACCTGCTTGATCTTCTCTGTATCGGAACCAACTACCTGTGAGTTCTTCTTCAACTCAGCAACTATCGCTGCAACCGCTTTGTCGATGCCGCGCTTCAGATCCATTGGGTTGGCGCCGCTCGCTACGTTTTTCAGACCCGCTGTAACAATGGCCTGTGCAAGCACAGTGGCTGTAGTTGTGCCATCACCAGCCAAATCGGCTGTTTTGCTAGCTACTTCTTTCAGCATCTGAGCCCCCATGTTCTCAATAGGATCTTTCAGCTCAATTTCTTTTGCCACAGTTACACCGTCCTTGGTAATCGCCGGAGCTCCGAATTTTTTATCGATAACCACATTGCGGCCTTTCGGTCCTAAAGTCACTTTCACCGCATTAGCCAAAGCGTCTACGCCGGCTTTCAGTTTTTCGCGGGCACTGGTATTAAAGGTGATTTCTTTTGCCATCTTTCTATGATTTTATTAAATGATAAAACGTGTGAGTGAATGAGTGATCAAATGATCGCAAAGATGTCTGATTCACGCATGATCAGGTATTCCTTCCCCTCAATGGTGATTTCTGTTCCGGCGTATTTGCCATAGAGAACATCGTCGCCAGCCTTTACGGTCATGGGTTCGTCTTTCTTCCCTATTCCTACTGCCACTACTTTGCCCTTCTGAGGTTTTTCCTTCGCTGTATCGGGAATGATTATTCCGCTCGCGGTAGTCGTTTCTGCCGCTGTAGGCTCTACCAGCACACGATCGGCGATAGGTTTCACATTTATTGACATGTTCTATTGGATTTATTGGTTAATCTTGAGTTTGCAGGCTCGCGTGCTGTCATTGATTGTGCCAACGCATCGGATTGACTGATTTGACAGGGAGATGTAAAAAAAATGTCAGTATGATTGACACACTGACACTTTTTTGGCTTAGAAAATTAGTTCTTATTATTCCGGTAGAGCTTCATCACTAGGTGCTCCTTCAGGGGAAGTTTGCTCGAGTTGGCGATCATCTCCGCCTTCATCAGCTCCCTGAGTGTAGTAAGCCGCTGAAAAGAGGCAGAGCACCATCATTGCGATACTTAGATACCATGTTGCCTTTTCCAAAAAGTCTGTGGTACGTTGCACTCCACCTACCTGTGATGTTCCAGAAAATCCTACGGCCAGTCCGCCACCCTTGGGGTTTTGTACAAGCACGATCAAGCCAAGCAGGATGGCGATGATGACAATCAGTATGACAATAAATGTGGCCATAACTATCCTTTTTTAAATGTGTTCAGATTTTTTAATTGGGCGGCAAAGTAAACGCTTTTTTCCGGATGAAGCTCTATAAGTCTCCGATATACTTTCCGGGCCTTATCCAACTTGCCTTGTTGGGCATACAGCCGAGCCATCGTTTCGGTTACCAAATTGAAGTCTTCTTCCAGGCTTTCCCGAGCGATGTTGCTGGTATCGTATTCGTTTGATTTTCCAGGAGTTATCTTCGGGTCAAGACGCATGAATCGCTCAATGAGATCGGTCTGATGGGCCTGTTTGCCGGGCACTTCCATTGCAATTCGGGGCATTTCTGACCTGCTGCTAATCTTTTCCTCAGATGGCTTGAGCTCAGCCGAGGGCTCCTGCCTAATGATGTCCACTTTCGGAGTCTCCCCGTAGTGGATTTCGCTGGATCTTCGCTGGAGCCAAAGTGTATACGGGTCTTCAGTTGTGCTCTCAACACCAAATTCAGTGTTTTTGAGATCAGAGTCCAATCGCTTTTCTTCCCGCCACTCCTTGTCATCTGTGGCGTCTGGCTGCCCCAGTTCACGTTTGATACTGCTGGATATAGCCTCAGCTAGGATGGCTTTCTCCAAAGCATCCATCGAACGTACATCAACGGTGAAGGAGGCTTCTCGGCGGCCTTCTTCTGAAGCTTCGGCGGCTAAAGGCTCCTCTTCCACAGGCAAGGCATCCGAAATCAACTCTGGCACAAATGGATCAGCTAAATGAAAACTGGAGTGCAACTCTACCTTCTCTCCCTCATCTGGGGCTCTAGGGGATTGAGAAACAACTGATTCTTCATCAACGAGAATGGCCTCTACCAAATCATCAAAGGAATGAGTAGCCTCTGGTACTGTTCCCTCTAGCTTTAGAAGGGTAGAATCTCCTTCATTTTCCCTCGGAGTCGAAGGCTCGCTAAAAAGGTCAAAGAATGCTTCTGATTCAGGCTCCTGAACCGGCGGGGTCTGTTCGGCAGTTTTTGAGGGAGTTGTCGGAGTGAGAATCTCGATCGGTGCCAATTCCTGAGGCGTTTCCGTGGAATCAACTTCAGCCGCATTTTCGGCAGGACTAGGATTGATTTCCTTTCGGATAAAATCATACAGGAGTCGCCTGTTGCCACTGTAAATCGCAGCATGACGCAACTGATCGGTGAAGCGATGATCATCTTTAATCTGATACGCCTTAGCCAAAAGCGCGTGGGCTGTCGAAAACCACGGGTACGCGTCGCGAAGCCGCTCCAGTTCATCCAACGGGATGTCCGAAAGAAACGCCGGGTCCTCAATGGCCTGATATATTCTCGCCCTATTCATCTACCAATTTGCGACACTCGAGTTGTAAATCTCCTGAACCAATTGGTCATTTATGTTTTTCCAAAGTTCGTCTTCAATCGTATACAAGTCATCCGAAGCATTGAAGTCAGCGAATTTCGTGAATGATTTATCAAAACTCAAAGAGGGCTCTAAGGAATTCGTGTATTTCACTTTCAACGTAATCGTCAGTCGGCTTAGAGCGGCTGTCTCATTGCCCTGAATAGCAATCGGACTTACTCTGTAATCCGTAATTAAGCCCTCGTAGCGGAGCTGCCCTTCTCTTTCTGCCAGCGTCAAAGGACTCTGTGAAAGCATGAGATCCTTTAATCCTTCTGTCAGTCTTTGCGCATATACCGGACTAGCCAGCGCAGTTTGGGCTCTAAACAGTTCAACCGAAAAAGTCTGGGCTCCACTGAATTGCCCTCCCGTAAACGAATACCGGACTTGACAGCCGATTAGGCCAATCAGAAGGATGATTGAAAGGAGGAACGGGCGCAAATTAGTTTTCGGATTGACTTTTTTAAGGACGATGCATCGGACAAGGGTGTTTTTCCAACGGAAACACCCTCTGATGAACGCATTTACATCAAATAGAGTATTCGGAATTATAAGTTGTATTCTTTGATTTTACGGTAAAGCGTGCGTTCTGAAATTCCGAGTTCTTCAGCCGCATATTTCCTCTTGTTCTTGTGCTTTGTCAGAGCCTTCCTGATAAGGTCTTTCTCTGAATCCATGAGCGATAGCGATTCTTCCACCACTTCGTGAGGCGACGTATGCGCCTGACCAGGTGCCCGCCCAACGGAGGGCTGAGGCAGATGAATTACTCCATTGTAATTGCTCATGGGAGCAGGATGGGCTTCCTCCTCATCCTCTGCAAAGACTCGCTCAAATATGGCTTCATTCTCTCGATTAGGTTCGAAGCGCCCATTCGATTGAATCATGCTCAAAACTAATTTCTTGAGATCGTTCAAATCACTTTTCATTTCGAAAAGCACTTTGTACAGTATTTCCCTTTCAGAAAAATCACTGCTCGCCCCTTTCTGAGAGACGATCATGGGCTTTGAAGAGTAATTGTCTTGCGGAAGATATCGCGCAATCGTTTCTGCGGTGATCACCCGACTCTCTTCAAGAACGCTGATTTGTTCCGTAATATTTTTGAGTTGGCGAACGTTGCCCGGCCAGTTGTAAGCCACCAGCAATTGCTCCGCTTCGGGAGTAAGTTGCACTACAGGTACTTTGTATTTTTCTGAAAAATCCGTGGTGAATTTGCGAAAAAGAAGAATCACGTCATCTCTTCGCTCACGCAGCGGAGGCATGTAAATCGGCACCTGATTCAACCGGTAATAAAGGTCTTCCCTGAATTTCCCACTTCGAATTGCTTCACCAAATTCGACGTTTGTGGCGGCTACCACGCGAACATTGGTCTTCTGTACTTTCGACGAACCAACTCGTATGTATTCTCCTGTTTCCAAAACCCTCAACAAACGCACTTGGGTACTGTGAGGTAATTCGGCAACCTCATCCAAAAAGATTGTGCCGCCATCGGCTTCTTCGAAATATCCCTTCCGTGATTCATGTGCTCCGGTAAACGATCCCTTTTCATGTCCAAACAACTCCGAGTCGATCGTTCCCTCCGGAATGGCGCCGCAGTTTACAGCGATGTAAGGACCATGCTTTCGGGCTCCAAGCTGATGAATGATTTTGGGAATGTTCTCCTTTCCCACACCACTTTCTCCGCTAATCAAAACGGATATATTGGTGGGCGCTACCTGAACGGCAATATCGAGTGCCCGGTGAAGTAGCGGCGAGCTGCCGATAATCCCAAAGCGTTGTTTGACAGTCTGTAAATCCATGAGCAGCCTCAAAGGTAGGGCATTCTGAGGTTTTCAGACAATCTGTCAGCCCCTCGCAATGCCCGCCTATGAGAATTAAACGATTGATCCAGTAAGAGTTACAGTGGTTGAATCAGTGGCCTGAACAGTCACATATTCTCCAGGGTTGACCCCTTCAACCTTCGGAAACACGATTACCGCGTTTTGGCTGGTTCGCCCGTAAAAGTGATCCTCCGACTTTTTGGACGTACCCTCAATTAGCACCCGATGTGCTCGACCCACATACGAGCGCGTGCGCATTCCGCTATTCTTGAGCTGTGTATCAATTACCTCGGTGAGTCGCTGAGACTTGAGTTCTTCCGGCACATCGTCCTCAAACTTGCGCTCGGCCAATGTGCGTGGACGTTCACTGTATTTAAACATATAAGCCATGTCATAGCCCACTTCATCTATAAGAGAAAGAGTGGCATGATGCTCTTCTTCTGTTTCACCACAAAACCCAGTGATAATATCTGTCGACACCGCACAATCGGGCATGATCTTGCGGATTGCCGCAATTCGCGTGAGATACCACTCACGGGTGTATCCCCGATTCATTCGCTTCAGCATATCACTGTGGCCACTCTGAACAGGGAGGTGCACGTACTTGCAAATGTTCTCATGAGCTGCCATCACATGAAGGACCTCATCGGTCATGTCTTTGGGATGACTGGTAGAAAAACGCACACGAAGCTCAAGATTTACTTGAGCAACCTGTTCAAGCAATTGCGCAAAATTCACCGTGGCCTTTCCTGCCTCTATGATTTCTCCTTTAGTGGTAATGTTCCATTTAAAGCTATCTACATTCTGACCCAGAAGTATCACTTCGCGATATCCTTGTTCGAATAGTTCTCGCGCCTCGTTCACGATGCTCTCGGGGTCACGGCTGCGCTCCCTGCCGCGTGTGAATGGCACTACGCAGAACGAACACATGTTGTCGCATCCACGCATGATAGAAATGAACGCGGAAATGCCATTGCTGTTCAAACGCACGGGTGTAATTTCAGCGTAAGTCTCCTCTCTGCTGAGCAGCACATTCACCGCCTTTTGGCCACCTTCTACTTGTTCAAGTAAGTTGGGTAGGTCGCGATAAGCATCAGGACCGACCACGAGGTCCACCAATTTTTCTTCCTCAAGGAGTTTTTCCCGCAGTCGCTCGGCCATGCAGCCTAACACGCCGATGGTCATCCCAGGTTTTCTTTTCTTAATTGAACGGAGATAGTTTAATCGCCCGCGGATGCGCACCTCGGCATTATCTCGAATAGCGCAAGTGTTGAGCAACACAAGATCTGCTTCTTCCGGATCACGCGTGGTGATATAGCCTTCTTTGGACAGAATAGAAGCCACAATTTCACTGTCAGAGAAATTCATCTGGCAGCCATAGCTTTCCAGTAGGAGACGCTTTACGGGCTTTCCTAAAGGCAGCGCGGAGGAGTGATCCAGCAAGAGGTATTCACCCTGACGTGATTCGTCGATTGTCTTTTCTTCCACAGTGTTTGGCTGTTTTGAAAAACGATTAGTATGAGTGCAAAAGTAGACCTTCTGATCGCGAGTTAAACCGAAGTCTTCAACCGCCTAGAGTACGAACTTTTCAAAACCTTATACCTTTGACCCTTTCTATTCATTGATTGAGCGATTGTAAATATGTCGAAAAACCTGGTCATAGTAGAGTCTCCGGCTAAAGCCAAAACCATCGAAGGATACCTCGGTAAGGATTTCACAGTGAAATCGAGTTATGGTCACGTACGGGACTTGCCCAAGAGCGACCTCGCCATTAACGTAGAGAAGGAATTTGAGCCAGTGTATGAAATCACCGTCGACAAGCAAGATGTCGTGCGTGATCTCAAGAAATTGGCAGATAAGGCAGAAGTGGTTTGGCTTGCAACGGATGAAGACCGCGAAGGAGAGGCTATTTCATGGCACCTCATGCAGGCGCTGGAATTAGATGAAAGCAAAACGCGGCGCATCGTATTTTCCGAAATCACCAAAAAGGCGATTCTCGCGGCCATCGAAAAACCACGTAAACTCGATATTGATCTTGTCAATGCTCAGCAAGCCCGCCGTGTGCTGGATCGTCTGGTGGGTTTTGAGTTAAGTCCTGTACTTTGGAAAAAAGTGAAGCCGTCGCTCAGCGCAGGACGTGTGCAAAGTGTGGTTGTCAGAATCGTTGTGGACAGGGAACGTGAAGTTGGGCAGTTTACCTCTTCGTCCTATTTCAATCTACGCGGATTATTTGATCTCGGAAATGGAACACTCAAAGCGGATTTGTCCCGGAAAATCACAGAGGAGAAAGAAGCACAGCAGTTTTTGGACGTCTGTAATGGGGCGTCCTATTCCATTGCGGGTATAGAAACGAAACCCGGCAAGCGCACCCCAGCCGCTCCATTTACCACATCTACATTACAGCAGGAGGCAGGTCGTAAATTGGGATTCAGTGTATCTCAAACCATGGTACTCGCCCAACGCTTGTATGAAAGTGGAAAGATCACTTACATGAGAACGGACTCGGTGAACCTTTCGGATTTCGCGCTCGATGCAGCCCGAAATGAGATTGTCAGTTCATACGGAGAGAAATATTCAAAGACCCGGAAATTTACCACGAAGAGTAAGGGCGCTCAGGAAGCGCACGAAGCCATTCGCCCTACGGAAATGGGAGTACGTGCCGTGGAGGGAGAAGCAAGAGAGCAACGGTTGTACGAGCTGATTTGGAAGCGCACCCTGGCCAGTCAGATGGCAGATGCAGAACTTGAGAAAACAACTGCCACGGTGGCTATCAGCACCACTCCTGAAGTACTTCAAGCTAAAGGTGAAGTGATTCGCTTCGATGGATTCCTCAAAGTTTATATGGAAGGAAGTGATGACGAAGAGACCGAAGATGGCAGCAGCGGAATGCTGCCCCCGCTCGAGGTCGGCCAGGCACTTGGTTTTATGGAAATGACGGCCACTCAGCGTTTTTCTCAAAAACCTCCGAGATACTCGGAAGCAAGTTTGGTAAAGCGACTCGAAGAACTCGGAATCGGACGTCCTTCTACTTACGCGCCAACCATCAGCACGGTTCAGAATCGTGAGTATGTGGTGAAAAAGGATATGGACGGGGTGGAACGCGTATTTGTGCTTCTGACCTTGAAAGATCGTCAGGTAAGTCGGGAGGAGAAAAAAGAAATGACAGGTGCTGAAAAGGCCAAACTTTTCCCCACAGATATAGGAATGGTAGTCAATGATTTTCTCGTTGCCAATTTCCCCAATATCCTCGACTTTGGCTTTACAGCAAAAGTGGAGGAGGAGTTTGACATCATCGCCGAGGGCAAGCTTGAGTGGCGGGAAATGATGAAAAATTTCTACAAGCCTTTTCATAAAAACGTTACTGAAACGATAGAGACTGCGGATCGTGCAACCGGCGAACGTGAGTTGGGTATTGATCCCGCATCAGGCAAGCCGATCATCGCGCGCATCGGTCGCTTCGGCCCGATGATCCAAATTGGTACTCAGGATGATATTGAAAAGAAATTTGCGTCGCTTCGCAATGGGCAGAGTATCGGCACAATCACACTGGATGATGCGCTTGAATTGTTCAAACTTCCCCGCAATCTCGGCGAGTGGAACGGACAAATGGTTTCTGCAGGAATTGGTCGCTTTGGGCCATTCGTTCGCCAGGGCTCAGTTTATGCCTCACTTCGCGTAAAAGAAGGAGATGATGCGCACACGGTCACATTGGAGCGCGCCACCAAACTGCTGGAGGATAAGATCAATGGTGTGAATGCCAACCTCATCAAAGCATTCGAAGAGGACGCAACCGTGCAATTGATCAACGGTCGATTTGGTGTGTATATAAAAGCGGGCAAAGAGAATTACCGCATTCCGAAAGGTCGAGATCCTCTGACACTCACTTTTGAAGAAGTGAAAGTGCTGATGGCCGAGCAAGACGCCAATCCAAAAGTGAAGCGAGGAGGAAAGTTTGCCGGGAAGAAGGCCGCAGACGCTGCTCCGAAAAGGAAAGCACCAACGAAGAAAAAGGCCCCTGCCAAGAAGGCTGCAGCGAAGAAGGCTGCCGCCAAAAAGGCTCCTGCGAAGAAAAAAGACTGAGCTGTTTTCCCTACACTGCGTTGTTGAAATCCCTATTCGGGAAGAACAAAGTCAGCCCTTTCGCGGACTAGTTTCGTCCTCATGGATTTGTCTGTATTTCTAAAACCATCCGCTCATCATGGATTGAGCGCAGAAGAGTTTCACCCTGCATCTTTATTCAGAGAGGTTCACTTCTACCATGCCGATGAGGAATGGCCCGAACATGTTCGTCTCGCGCTGATCGGCGTGAAGGAAGACCGCAACTCTGGGGTTAATGTGGGCTGTGCAGAAGGCCCTGACCGTATCAGGGAGTATCTCTATAATTTATTTAAGCTCGATAGCCCCCTTAATCTGATTGATCTTGGCAACATCGAAGCAGGAGAACGATTTGAAGACACCTGCTATGCGCTGAATCAGATATGTCAGTTTCTGCTCAAGCGAAATGTGATCCCGGTTATTCTCGGGGGAAGTCAGGATCTTACATACGCCAATTTCCTTGCATACGAAACGATGGAGCAAACTGTCAATTTGGTGACGGTCGACCAACGCCTTGATTTTGGAACGTCAGGAGAAGAAATCACGGCAACTGGCTATTTGAACAAAATCGTGTTGCACAAGCCCAACTACTTGTTCAACTATAGCAATATCGGCCATCAGCGATACCTCACCGATCCCGATTTACTCGAGCTAATGGCCAAAATGTACTTTGATGTATTTCGCCTTGGCGAGGTGCAGAGCGAAATGGCAATCAGTGAACCGGTGCTTCGCAATGCCGATTTGGTCAGTTTTGATGTGTCCTGTATTCGAATGTCTGAAAGTCCGGGGTGCGCGCAAGCAGGCCCCAACGGATTTTATGGTGAAGAAGCGGCTCAAATGTGTCGGTATGCGGGTATGAGTGATAAGCTCACCTCTTTTGGCTTGTATGAGTATAACCCAAAGTTTGACCGCAGCGGGCAGAGCGCGCATCTCATCGCTCAGATGATTTGGTGCTTCTTTGAAGGCTTTTTGTCCCGCAAGTCAGATTATCCGATCGGAGATTACAGCGATTATCAGCGGTATATTATTCACCTGCAGGAGGAGGCTCATGAATTGGTGTTCTATAAAAGTCCACGAACCGACCGCTGGTGGATGGATGTGCCCTACCCTGCGGGTACGATAGAACGATTTGAACGCCATCACCTAGTTCCTTGTACTTATGCGGAGTATTTGCAGGCAACACGGGAGGAAATGCCAGACCGGTGGTGGAGAACATACCAAAAGCTTGTCTGACAGTGGATTAGATTGTTTTTATTGACAATTTCTACGTCCTGGAGCTATGCCAGCCAGTCCAAATTAGTCTATTAACAATCCATTTTCCGTGGTTTGTAGGGGCTTCTGGTCTAATTTTTTTTTGGAGTGTTGAAAAAGTTTCTACTTTAGCGACTTTCGGATAAGCGCCTTTAACCCAACCAAGAGCCTTAAATCAAGGAACCAGACTTATGAAGAAGAATTTACTCCTACTGGCATTTGTGAGCCTATCTCTATTTGCGTCAGCCCAGCAGGACCCGCAGTTTACCAACTGGATGTTTGATCGTATTTCGTTCAACCCAGCCGCTGCAGGTATGAAAAGAATGCATTGCATTCAAGGATTTCACCGCGATCAGTGGGACGGCTTCGACCGTGACCCAAAGACGTACATGTTCAATTACAACGGTTACATTACCCCCAAGGATAAATTGGTTGGTTTAGGAGCTACTTTTTACACCGAAGTTCTTGGTCAGGAGACCAACAACATTTTCCGTGCTTCTGGCGCGTACCACCATCAGATCAATGAAAATACGCTGTCAGTAGGTGTGCAAATGGGAATGATCTCCAAAAAATTAGGCACTGACTGGATCGCTATCGATGACAACGATGCGGCCATTCCATACCGCGGAGCTTCTCAGGCTAGTTTTGATATGTCCCTAGGTCTCATGTTTTACTCCGGAGAAAAGTATTACGTCGGTGCATCTGCCACTCACCTTAATGCTGCCGAGTTGGATGAGCTGAATATTAAGATAGCGCGTCACTATTATTTCATGGGTGGTTACAACTATGACATCAATGGTGATCTTACTCTTCGCACCAACGCGTTATTGAAGTCGGACCTCGCTGCTCCGGTAGCGTTCGACCTCAACGCCAATGTACTTTGGACCAATTCATTTTGGGGTGGTTTGTCATTCCGTCCTGGCGATGCAATCGCTCCAATGCTCGGATTCCAGAAGGATCTTGGTTGTAAGACAGCAAATAGAAAAACGACGTGTCAGTCTTTTATGATTGGCTACAGTTACGATATTACGTTATCAGACATTCGCGATTACTCGGCTGGTTCGCATGAAATTTTCGCTACGTATTGCTTTAACTTCTCCAAGGCGCCACTGAAGGCTCGCCATGGTAATCCGAGGTTCTTGTAAAATAAAACGTAACCTGAGAAGTTCAGTATGCGTATTGAGGAGAACAACCTGCCCTTGTTAAGCGCAAATAAAAGCTTTAGTACTACTTCTACCCACACCCTGTGAAGTTGAAGCGGAGTTACTAAAAGAAGGAAATCATGAAAAAATCATTGCTTTACCTCGTCATTTCGGCCGCCCTAGCTAGTTGCTATTCGGGGCCGAGGGGAGAACTCGTCGGGGTCTATCCTAGGGAGGAGTGGATTCAGGTCAACCCGTATGGGATGAACTACATCCATTTCGGATCCTACACGATGGGCCCGAGTGATCAGGACGTGCCTTACGCACTGAATAATCGCTCCAAGACAGTAACGCTCCCCGCGTTTTACATTGACCAACACGAAATCTCGAACAACGAGTACCGCCAGTTCGTGTATTGGACACGTGATTCGCTCATGCGTGATCTTTTAGCCCAAAATGATATTGAGGGTTATAGTATCACCGAAACGGCGGGCGGTCAGGAGATCGACCGGTTCATTAACAAGGGCTATAAGCTCAACTGGGAAGAGGAAGTGGACATGACGAACGAAGAGGTTTTTGACCTCATCTTCGACGAGTTCTTCCTTCAGGGGGCTGATAAGTTCTATGACCGACCGGAGATTGACACGCGTAAGCTCCAATTCCGCTATTGGTGGATCGACTTCGAGAATGCGGCCCGCAAAGCCGGTAAAGATGAGGAGTATGGTCAGGTGAACAGCCTGATCCAACTCCACTCAATTCGCGGACACAGCGATCGCTCGCGGTTTATCATCGAAGAAACAATCAATATATACCCGGACACACTATGCTGGGTGCACGATTTCACCTACGGATTCAATGAGCCGTTTACAGAAACGTATTTCTGGCATCCGGCTTATGACGAATATCCTGTGGTGGGCGTCACTTGGGGTCAATCGCAGGCTTTTTGCGCTTGGCGGACACATATTTTGAACGAGTACAAGAAGTACAACGGCGAAACATTCGTTCAGCGCTTCCGTCTGCCTTCTGAGGCGGAATGGGAATACGCCGCACGTGGTGGGCTGGAATTGGCTCCATACCCTTGGGGTGGTCCGTACATCCGGAACAATCTGGGATGTCCGTTGGCCAACTTTAAGCCAATGCGCGGTGACTATGTCGAAGACAATGGGTGCCACACTGTACCAATTGGATCTTACTCTCCAAACGATTACGGATTGTACAATATGTCTGGCAACGTGGCTGAATGGACCAATACTGCCTACGATGAATCGGTGTACGAGTACACTCACGACATGAGTCCGGAGTATGTGTATCGCGCTGATGCAAACGATCCAGCTAGCATGAAACGCAAAGTAATTCGCGGTGGTTCATGGAAGGACATCGGATACTTTATTCAGACCGGAACACGCTCCTATGAGTACCAGGATACGGCGAAAGCATACATCGGTTTCCGTTGTGTAATGAGCTACCTGGGCCGCGGAAAGAACGTTTCCCCCGAAGATTTTAATGAGCCTACCGAATAAACCACGGAGTTCATTATTCCTGCAAGAAAACCATCATCAACCCTTTAAAAAGTAAAACAACCAATGAAACCTGGAAGTAAAGCCTGGAAAAAGTTTATGGCGAAGCTGTACGGAATCGGTGCAGCCATCGTAATCATCGGAGCGATGTTCAAAATCCAGCACTGGCCTTTTGCATCTGCGCTTCTTGTTGTAGGTCTGACGACCGAAGCTATCATTTTCTTCTTCTCTGCATTCGAACCCCTCCATGAGGAGCCCGATTGGTCATTGGTGTATCCCGAGCTGGCATTGCCAGATGAAGCCAAGAAAAGCCTGAAGGAAAGACACAAAGGTGGCGCTGGCAAGGAGAAAGGAGGTAGTCTTACCCAACAGCTCGATAGTATGCTCGAAGAGGCGAAGATTGAACCCGAATTGATTGCTAGTCTTGGTGATGGTTTGCGCACATTCAGCACGAATGCAAAGGACCTGTCTCAGGTCACTGATGCAGCTACTGCTTCGAATGAATACGCAGGCTCACTTCGCAACGCTTCTGGAAAAGTGTCTCAACTCGCTGACACTTACGCCGCGGCGTCTGAATCTCTCGTGGGAATTACTTCTCACGCCGAGGAAGCCAAGTCCGCCGGTGCTGAACTGCAAAAAATGTCTCAGAACTTGTCCTCATTGAATAGCATGTACGAACTACAACTCACCGAACTCGAGAAGAGTCGGACGATGTATGGCGATATGACTGCACTCGTTAAGAACCTTTCTGAGTCTGTTGAAGATACTAAAGTGTACAAAGAGAATATCGCTGAGCTTGCTCAGAATCTGAAGTCTCTGAACACGGTATACGCCAATATGCTCAACGCAATGGGTACTGCCCGCCAATAAGCGAAATGTGATCTGCTACTCCGCTGAGTATCACAAAACATTAACCTTAAAAAATCTGTAAACAAAATGGCAGGCGGAAAAGAAACCCCGAGACAAAAGATGATCGGCATGATGTACCTCGTACTCACCGCTCTTCTTGCAATGAATATCTCGAAAGATGTATTGAATGCATTTATTCAGATCAACAAAGGTCTGGGTAAAACCAACAGCATCCTTGAGCAAAAGGCTCAGGCTACCATTGACGCCATCAACGGTTCTACTGAAGTGGAAAAGGCGCGTCCTTTCCAACTGAAGGTAGCTGAGGTGGATCAGTGGACGGATGCCGTTATTTCTTACATGGAAGAGATGAAGGCGCGTGTTATCGCATCTTCCCTGCATGGGAATAAGGACGGCTCCGGATTCGAGGAATACCTAATAAATGGCGTATCTATCGTACCCGACGCGAAAAACGAAGATGGTAAACCCATCATCACCAAGCCGGATGAAAACCAGAACAACACTTCGTTGCTCGTTGGTCCGAATCCTCAGACCCCACGTCAAGACCCATTCAGCGCGTACGAATTGCGTACGAAGTTGGAGAAATTCCGTGACGACCTCCTGAATCTTCAGGTAGTAAAGGCGGACAGTTCGGGTGGTGTATTTCCACTTCCGGACGACGTGAAGCTATCGATTCAAAATGCCTTCAAGTTTGATGCAGGTATTGACAATGATGGGAGAGAAGAGCTTTGGGAAACCAACAACTTCTATCACATGCCGCTCGTAGCCGTTTTGGCTAATATGAGTAAGATTCAGACAGACGTGATGAACGCCAAGAACAACGTAGTCAACGCGTTGGCTGGAGGTATCAACGCGTCTGACCTGAAATTCACCGACGTTACCCCGGCCGTGGTTCCTACCAAGAGCTATGTGATGCGCGGTGATGAATATGTTGCTGAAATCTACCTCGCGGCGTTCAACAAAACCAGTCAGATTAAAGTCTACATGGGGGGCGAATACAATGGTACCGGGGAAGGTTTGGAAGCTTTTGAAATCGGGGGCAAAGAGGCACTTCTTTCTGAAGGTGATGGAAAAGTCCGCTTTAAAATGAATACAGGTGGTATGTCTCTGGGTGATCATGGTTACCGCGGACAAATCGCTTATCTGAAGGATGGAGTGGAAACATTCATTCCTTTCATCGTTCCTCCATTCTACGTAGGTGAGCCCGCATTGGTGGTTTCACCTGTGCAAATGAACGTATTCTACCGCGGGCTTGAAAACCCTGTCGAAATCTCTGTACCTGGCGTGGGCCCCTCAAAGCTCAAGCCGAGTTGTGAAGGCTGCGCGGAATTCCGCCAGGGAGATAAAGGTCAGTGGATAGTGAAGCCAGGTACTGGCAACGAGGCTAAAATTTCTGTTTCTGCAGAAATTAACGGCGAAAACAAGAACATGGGTACGAAAGAATTCCGAGTGAAGAAAATTCCAGATCCAGTTCCGTCATTCGCGGGTAAAAAGCCTTACGACAGCACCATCCAAAAAGGTGATGCGGCCAACGCTCAAGGTATTCGCGCTGATATGGAGAACTTTGACTTTAACGTAATCCCGAAGGTAACTTCATTCAAGATTACAATTACTAGTCAGGGTAGCTTCAAGGAATTCGCGGTCAATGGC